>Ga0070734_10000730_pt1 | contig 60533 bp, 60 predicted proteins | sample Coa_R1_8_FD_66444 | JGI IMG/M metagenome (GOLD analysis project Ga0070734, IMG submission 66444) | Surface soil microbial communities from Centralia Pennsylvania, which are recovering from an underground coalmine fire - Coalmine... | ecosystem: Environmental > Terrestrial > Soil > Unclassified ...
CAGCAGTTGCCTCATGCCTGCCCCTGGCTACCTGGAATCACTTCGGGAGTTGTGCACTCGGTTCGGCATCGTGCTGATCTTCGATGAAGTGATTACTGGTTTCCGCCTGGCGCCCGGCGGAGCGCAGCAACATTTCGGAGTATTGCCGGATCTCGCCACTTTCGGCAAAGCTGTTGCGGGTGGATTTCCACTCAGCGTCGTAGCCGGCAAAGCGGCGATCATGGAACTGATTCCCGCCAGGCGCGTCGTGCATGCGGGCTCATTCAACGGGAACCCTTTGGCTCTCGCGGCAGCCGAGGCCACCGTGCAGGTTCTGAGCCACGATCACGGAGCAGCACTGGACCGCGTTCGCCGCATTGGCGAAACCCTGATGGCCGCGTTTAAGGATCTCTCGAAAGAGTTGAAGGTTCCGCTTCTGGTGAATGGCGTTGGGTCGGCGTTCCACCTCAGCTTCACCACGCGGACCGAGATGCGAAACTATCGCGACACGTTGGATTGCAGCATGCCGCAGCGGGATTCGTTCCTGCAGGGAATGCTCGAACGTGGCGTGTACCTGCTATCCGACGGGCGATGGTACGTTTCCGCCGCGCACGACGCAACGGACGTTGACAGCACACTGGCAGCGGCCGGTGAGTGCTTCTTCGCGCTCAGCAGAAGCTCACCAGGCGGCAACGGGAAAGGGCCCGGCGCTTCGGCTTGAAGTAGAGCGCAGATGGAGAAAGATGCACAGCGTTGAATCAGACTCGTTCCAGACAGCGATGCTGAAAGAGAAAGTCGCCATCGTCACCGGTGCCGGCTCGGGCATCGGCAAAGCGACTGCGGAGTATTTTGCTCAGCAGGGCGCCAGGGTTGTGGTCGCGGAATGGAACGCCGAGTCGGGCCAGCGAACCGTGGCCACCATCCTGAGCGCCGGCGGCCAGGCGATATTCTGCCAGACCGACGTCTCGAAAGCGGAACAGATGGAATCCACCGTTGCCTCTGCGGTGAAGGAGTTTGGCCGATTGGACATCCTCGTCAACAACGCTGCCATTCAAATTCTGGCCAAGCTCACGGAAACCACGGAAGAGGATTGGGACAGTATCCATAGCGTCAACCTCAAAGGCGTGTTCCTGGGCTGCAAGTACGCTATTCCGGCGATGAAAAAAACAGGCGGCGGGGCCATCGTGAACATCGCGTCAGTTCTCGGCTTGGTAGCCGATCCGGATCTCGCCGCTTATTGCGCGGCGAAGGGTGGCGTGATCTCGTTGACCCGCGTGGCGGCTCTCACTTACGGAGTCGATAGCATCCGGGTGAACTGCATCTGCCCGGGCGACGTCGAGACGCCGTTGGTGGTGGATTACTTCAACAAAGACCCCGATCCCGCCAAGCTTCGCGCGGAGATCTACTCCAAGTACGCCCTGCGCCGGATCGCTGCACCCACTGAGGTCGCAAAAGTCGCGGCGTTTCTGGCATCGAGCCAATCGTCCTTTATGACCGGCAGCGCCGTAGTCATGGATGGCGGCCTGACGATCAAGTGTTACTGACGCGTATGTTACAAGCACCAAAGCCCCTCTTGGGGGCGTATTTGTTCTTCGCGACAAGCTTCTGCGCATACGGAGATTCCCAGACGTTATGGAAGATCGGAAACGTTGACCGATCGACCCTCGAGTTCAATGGCAAGTGGGACTTCGCGAAAGCCGATCCGGAATTCATCGCCGGCAAGAGCGACCCGGGCAAGGACTGGAGCGGCTTTCATCCCGGCTCCGGGAGCGCGGCGCACGGCAACCGCGCCCACCCGTTCACGATCTCATTTGAAATTTCCGGCGCTCCGTCGGGTACTTTCTACCTGACGATCGATTTGCTTTTCAAGTCTGCCGGCGTTCCGCAGTATGTGGTGGATGTCAACGGCCACAAAGGCAGGTTCTTTCCTGTTCCGATTCTCAGTGAGCAGATCGGCGACCCGGAGACTGCCTGGAACATCATCTTTTCCAGTCAGCGGCTGGCCCTCGAACTTCCGGCGGCGTTCTTTCATGCCGGCACGAATCGCCTCGTCCTGACCTGCCTGGACGACAACAGCGCACCGATTCTCGGCTCCAACCGGACCTCGAGCGCAGAATCCGGCGTCTACTATGACGCCCTGCAGTTGTCGAACGATACTCAGGCGAAGCCCGCGACCGCGACCGAGACGCATGCTGTTCCGACGATCTTCTATCGCCAGGCTCAAGGCGGTCTCCAGGAGATCGTCGTTCTCAAGGTCTCCGCCATGCAGCCTCTTCGCAATGGCACAGCAGTGCTCAATCTTGCCGGCCAGCGCCATTCCTGCACATTCGATTCGTCCTACGACTTCGGTGAAGCCGCATGCTCCGTCCGTGTCGCCGAGTTCACCGGGGAGGCGCCCGCGGAACTCGCGATTCGTTCCTCGGCCGGCGCCGCCACTCGAAACCTCCGTCTCACTCCAGCCCGCAAGTGGAAGCTATTCCTGGCTCCGCAAATGCACCTTGACATGGGCTATACCGATTACCGCCCGAACTCCTACGAAGTGCATGCCAGGAACATCGATCAGATCGTTGCCGCATTGGAGAAACGGAAAGACTTCAAGTTCAACCCCGACGGGTCGTTCATCTTTTCCGACTATTGGCAGAACCGCGACGCGCCATCGCGTGAACGCGCTCTCGCCCTGATTCGGGACGGCCGTCTGACTCTCCCGGGCCAGCTTTTTACCATCAATACCGGCCTGGCGTCGCAGGAAGAATTGTTCCGCCTCTTCTACGCGAGTGCCGCGTTCGCGCAGGCAAACCACCTCTCGATCACCTACGCCAATCAAACGGACGTTCCCGCGCATGTGTGGGCCGTACCGTCCTACCTGCAAGCTATGGGAATCCGCTATTTCGCCATATCGAGCAACCCGTTTCGCGGCGCGATCATTCCCAACGGGCGCGTGAACGCTCTCTCCCCTTTTTGGTGGGAAGGCCCGGACGGCGCTCGCGTGCTGACCTGGTTCTCTCGGCAATATCAGCAGTTTGAAGGACTGTTCACAAAGGACAACAGCGAGACCGCCGGAGTAAACTCGCTGCCCATTTATCTGCAGACCTATGCTGGCCCGGATTACCTGCCGGATGCGGTGTTGATTTACGGAACGCAATCCGACAATCGCCCCTTCCTCGCCCACGAGCTCGATTTTCCGGACGAGTGGAACAAAGACTTCGCTTTTCCCAGCATCAAGATTGCAACATTCGACGAATTCTTTGCGTACGTGGAGCAGAACTACGGCGCATCATTGCGTACACTTCGCGGCGATGGCGGTGCCTGGTGGGAAGAGATGGCTGCTTCGAACGCCCGCTTTGCTGCGCAAACGCGTCAGGCAAAGGAACGGGCCGTCTCGGCCGAAAAGATCGCCTCCCTCGCCGCGGCTGTTAATCCGGATATTCGATATCCCGTCGACCTGGCAGACCGGATCTGGCAGAACCTTCTGTTCTACACGGAGCACACCTGGGGCTCAGCGGCTACGTGGCGGCATCCCGCGAGCGATCAAGCCACTACGCTGAGGCGCGACAAAGAAGCGTTCACCAGGGACGCCGTGCGCGACGTGGATGATCTGCTTCACCGCGGCCTCAGCCAGTTTGAAGACAAGCTCAACCTCCACGGGCCCGCGGTCGTTGTTTTCAATTCGCTCTCATGGCCGAGATCCGGAGAAATTGAGGTGGAACTCGATCGCGGCGACGGATTGCTCGATCTGGAAACGGGAAAGCCTGTAGACCTGCTCTTGACCCGACGCGTTCCGGATGAGCAATATGACCGCGTCCGTTTTCGCGTCTCCAACGTTCCCGCCCTTGGCTACCGCTGCTACTCCATCGTGGCGGGGGGATCGCCCGCCGAAAGCAAAAACCTCGGAAATTCTCGAACCGTAGAGAGTCCGTTTTATAGAGTCGTCGTTGACCCCGATCGCGGCGGCATCGCGAGCCTTTACGACAAGACGCTGGGGAGGGAGCTGGTCGATTCCAGAAGCTCCTACGCGCTCGATCAATACGTTTATGCAGAGTACGGACAAGAGGGAAACAGCCTGATCCAGCAGCGGGAAAGGTTGAATAGTTCGCTGTTGCAGATCAGTCCCGCATTGCCGCAGCCTCACCTGGCGGTCGCTACAGCAGGGAGTGGCCAGGTTCGCTCCGTGGAGAAGACGCCGTGGGGTACCAGGCTCGTGATGACCAGCTCAGCGCCTCATACTCCCTTCATCCGCACCGAGATTCTTCTGTTCGAGCACGAAAGAAAAATTCAGATCTGGAACCACGTGCGAAAAGAAGCCGTGGAGGCGCCCGAAGGCGTGTATTTTGCGTTCCCGTTTTTGGCCGACCCGGCGCGAATCGCTTATGAGTCGCAAAACACATGGATCGATCCGGAAAGGGATCAGCTTCCGGGAGCCAACAAGGAATGGTTTGCGGGGCAGCACTGGATCGCAGTGAACAGCCCGGATGCGTCGATCGCTCTGGTACACGATGAGGCGCCCCTTTTCACCATTGGGGATATCGATCGCGGCCTTTGGCCCAAGACATTATCGGTTCACGGTGGGACGCTGTTCTCCTACATCATGAACAACTACGACGGTGATGACGAGCGGCCAGTCCAAGGTGGCGAATACGATTTTCACTACACGATTACGTCGGACTCGACGTTTCAACCGGATCGTCTGGCTAAGTTCGCGCGGGAGGAAACCACCCCTCTTGAGGCGGATCAGGTCACGGCGGCGGACAAGCTGGTTTGGCCGGACGAGCCCCTGCCCGCGGCCTCGGGCAGCTTTGTCGATGTCGATGATCCTCGGGTGATCGTCACCACCTGGAAGGGCGCGGAGGATGGCCGCGGGGTCATTTTGCGCTTCTACAATGCCAGCGCAGCCGCCGTACAGGCGCACGTTAGATTTCCGCATTTCCAGTTCCAGGAGATTCGCTGGACGAGCGCCACCGAGATTGACGGAAAAGGTGACGGTCTCACCGGAGACGAACTGCTGGTCTCTCTGAAGCCGCACGAGATCAGAACGGCCCGCCTCCTGGGCTTGCGACTCGAGAGCAGCCGCCAATCGGCAACCAGATGAACGGGTTTTTCCGGTATCGCGCCGCCCTGAAGTATGGCCTTCGTTGTGCCTCCGCCCTAGGGACCGGTGTGTTGTGCGCGGCGTCAATGCAGGCGCCGCAGCCGCGAAGCCAGGGGGAACTGGCGGAAATTCGGCGGTTGGCTGATCTGGGCGACTGGAAAAAAGCGGATGACGCCGCAACGGCATTGGCCGCCCGCGACGGAACTTGTGAGGCTTACGAGATGTTGGGGCGCGTCAAGGACGGCCAGCGCCGCTTTGACGAGGCCGAGGCTGCCTATCGTCGCGCAATGGAGCTCAACCCGCGTGCCGGCGGCCCCTATGTCGGCCTCGGAATGAGTTATGTGCAACGGGGGCGGCCCGCTCTTGCTCTGGAACAGTTTCAGCAGGCGCTTGCTAGAGAGCCCGCGAACCTCACCGCTCTATTGAATGCCGGAAGCGTTGAGCTATCGACCAGTCAATTCGCAGAGGCTGAAAAACACTACTTGCGGGCGAAAGAAGTCTTGCCAAATGACTCCATCGCGCTGCTGGGACTTGCGACTGCGGCGTTCGGCGCCGGCCATCGGGATCTTGCGCTGGCCACTGCCTCTCTCCTTGCCAGCGGTGCCAGCCCCGCGGTTCGCTACTCGCTCGGCGTCCTGCTCGCAAAGAATGCTCTCTACGCGGAAGCTGCCCGGCAGTTTGAGGCGGTTGAGCAGCAGGGTGCCAGTTCGCTCGAATTGTTCGTCAACCTGGGGTTGTCCTATTCGGCGCTGAAGAGGTTCCAGGATGCCAAGGCGGCATACTTCAAGGCAGTTGACTTGAACGCCAGCGATCCGATTCCCTATACGCGCATTGGCGCCGATTACTTGGACCAGAAAAAGGGAAGCCTCGCATTAGCTTGGCTCTTTCGCGCCGTCAAACTGGGTCCCGCTCAGCCGGAGGCGCTCTTCCTGTTGGGACGCGCGCTGCTCAACGAAGAGTATTTTCAAACAGCGCAAAGCTACCTTGAGCGATATGCCCGCCTGAGAACCGACGATCCCACGGGCTGGCTGCTGCTAGGCGATGCATTCCTGAATGACGAACAGCCTGAGAAGGCTCTGGACAGCTATCAAAAAGCCTTGCATCTGGTACCGCGCCTGGCTTCAGCTCACTACCTGGTCGGTAATGCCGCTTATCTGGCGAAGCGCACCGAGGAGGCCAAGGCGGAACTGCGCGCCGCTCTCCGTATCGATCCCTCGCACGCCGAAGCCCAACTCAGGTTAGGCGAAATCGCGTACCACGAAAATGCTATGGCCGAAGCGGCCAAATGGTTTCAATCCGTGTTGAAGTCCCACCCAGATGATGCGGAAGCTGCCTACGACTTGGCGAAAGTCTGCGTCAGGCAAGATCAATTTGGCGAGGCGCGCGACCTCCTGGAAAAAGCGGTATCCCAGCGGCCCGCCGACATCCGATTCCACTACCTTCTCAGCCAGGCCCATAAGCGCCTCGGTGAGGATGAAAAATCGGAGCGCGAATGGTCGTTGTATCGAACGATCAAGTCCGAGGAGGAGTTTCAGCACCGGTTTATACGGCACTCACACCTGTACGTCGAGTAGCGCCCGAAGGTCAACACACCGTCTTCGACAAGAGGGCGAAGTTTTTGCTTGATTGTTCTGTAACGCTGTGGTACTCACTTTATACTAGATGCGGAATGGTCGTTTCGCATATCGGAACAGAGCTTGGGCCGGTTCACCGGCAAAGATCGAGGCCCTGGTTCCGCGGGAGTTCGATTTGGAGGTTAGTAGTGAATAGTCCCATCGATCAGAAGTCATCCAAAACACAAGGCAGGCAGCATCGCGCCGCGTTCTTCTTCGGCCTGTGCACCATCCTGCTCGCTGCTTTTCAGGCGCCACCAGCCTTGGCGCAGACAACCAACGGCAGTTTCCGGGGCACGGTAACGGACCAAACCGGAGGCGCAGTCCCTGGGGCGCGGATCCGCGCGACAAATGCAGGTACAGGAGTGTGGCTCGAGGCGGTAACCAACGCTTCCGGGGAGTATGTCGTACCCAACGTCCCGCCCGGCGTGTATAACTTGAAGGTCACCTTGACCGGCTTCGAGACGCTGGAAACAAGAGGTGTGACGCTACTGGTGAACCAAAATGCCACCATAGACCTCACCTTGAAGCCGGGGTCGGTTACCCAGGAGGTGACGGTGAGCGCCCAGGCACAACTGGCAAACACCACCGATGCAACGGTCGGCACGGTAATCGGTACCGAGCCCATCGCCCAGCTTCCGCTCAACGGCCGGCAATTCACGCAACTCACCCTACTGACGCCCGGAGTCGCTCCCCAGGGAAGCGGACAACAGGGATTTTTTGAAATCCACAGCGACTACGGCGCCATCAGTCCTGCGGTCAATGGCTCCCGGCCGGAGATGAACAATTTCACCATCGATGGAGTGGAAGACAACGAGCTCTTTTTCGATTTCCCCGCCATCAATCCGCCTCCGGATGCGCTGCGCGAATTCAACGTTCAGACGAACATGTCCAGCGGCCAGTACGGCCGGGCTGCCGGCGCCAATGTCAATATCGTCACTCAAAGCGGCGGCAATCAATTTCACGGCGCTGCGTGGGAGTTTCTTCGCAATACGGACCTGGACGCCCGCAATTTCTTCAATCCGACAGTCAGCACGTTCCACCAAAACCAGTTCGGTGGAACAATCGGCGGCCCCATCATCAAAAACAAAATCTGGGGATTCGGCTGGTATGAAGGGTTCCGCAAAACTCTTGGCTCGACCATCCTCCAGGTGATACCGACTTCGGCGCAACTCGGCGGAAACCTCTCCACGTCGCCTCCGCTCTTCGATCCGTCGACGACCCGCCAGACGGGCACCGATTCACAGGGAAATCCCATCTTCTCGCGGACACCATTTCCTGGAAATCAAATACCGAGTTCGCGGTTGAATCCTACGGCGCTCGCGGTGGCCAATTTGATTTATCCCCAACCGAACTACTCCGGCAGCGGAGTGAACTATCTGGATTCTGAGCCCGTCGTCACGAACACGAACCAGTTCGGTATTCGCATCGATGCCTCTTTGACCGACAAGACCAGCCTCTTCGGGCGGTACACGCAGGATACGGGGACGCGAGTTCTGCCGACCGGCATTCCCAAGTCGCCTACGGATCAGAAGCAGATCGGCCGGCAGCAGGTTGTGGGCATGACCCACACATTCGGCCCATCGTCGGTCCTGGAAATCCGCGGTCAATTCTTGCGAACGGGAATCGGACTCCTGGGCTTCTTCCCGCCGACCAGCTTTCTTGAGTCCAACGGTCTTTTGAATGATTGGCCTGCGCAGACCGGGTTGCGGCCGGTTTTGCCCGGCTTCAGCATTTCCGACGCAGCGAGCATTCCAGGAACACCGCAAAGCCTTCCCGGCGATCCCATCAACAACTGGGAGTACTCCGGCACTTTCACCAAGGTATTGAGCAAACACACGATAGCCACCGGCGCTTCCCTGGTGCACACATGGGTATTGGATAATTGCACCTATGCGTCGGCCGCCTTCAACAATCTGCCGACCTCGGATCCACAAAACACTTCGAGCACTGGCTCCGGATTGGCCAGCTATTTATTGGGTTTACCCTCCGCAGCCACAGACCTCCGAGGAACGGCCGAGCAGCGGCTTCGGGGTACGTATTACGGGTTCTTTGTCGATGACGTGTGGAAGGCAACGTCGAAACTAACCGTAAATCTTGCCGCACGTTATGATTATGCGTCTCCTCTGGCCGATACTCAGGGGCGGCAAGGCAGTTTGGATTACACCACCAGTACGCCCACGCAAACTGTGTGGCTGATTGACCAATCCGCAAAGCCACCGCTCGATTTGTCTACGTCGCCCGCCACCATCAAGCGCGTCCGGGACGGCATGTTCCGTCCGGACCACAAAGACATATCCCCTCGAGTGGGCCTGGCATACCGGGTCACGTCAAATACCGCGGTGCGCGCCGGATACGGTGTCTTTTACGACTTCAATCAATCAAATGTGCAAGATACGCAAGACATTATGGGTCAATGGCCATTTGGTTTCCCATTCTTCACGCCACCTAATTTGAACCAACCCAGCGCCGGCGCCCCCACGCCGCAGAATGTACTTGGGGTGAATGTGTTTCCGCCTTTTGTTCCCGGTGCGACGCCGCCATCGAGCCCTGGTTTTGCGGCTGCTCGCGATAACCGCCGGCCGTACGTCCAGGTGTGGGATGTGGGCATTGAGCAGTCGGTCGGCAGTGGCTGGTTGTTCTCAGCCACTTACCTGGGATCGAAAGGGACACGCATGGTGCTGACGCCGGTGGTGAACGTCGCGCCCACGCCGGGTCCCGGCAACCCTCAGAATCGGGTAGTCCTGCCGCAATTCTCTCCCTTCGAGATCACCGGCAATTGGGGCAACTCCAGCTACAATGCTGCCCAACTGAAGATTCAAAAGAGGGCGGGGCACGGCCTCAACTTCCTGGCGTCTTACACTTGGTCAAAGTCCATTGATTACCAGTCCGCCGCTCATGGAAGTGCGCAGCCGGGAGAAGGAATACAGAACGGATTGAATTTCCGGGCGGATCGCGCGGTCTCGGACTTCGATGTGCCTCAAAACCTCGTGTTTAGCGCTATTTACGACCTTCCTTTTGGCGAGGGAAAGCGGTTTTCGGCGGGCAACAACTTCTTCAATCGTTACCTGTTGTCCGGATGGAAGTTGGACGGCATTCTCAGCCTGCACAGCGGCTTTCCGTTCAATCTGTATGTGCCCTTCGACAACGCGAACACCGGCAGCGGGACTCTCGGCTCAACGGAACGGCCGTCATTGGTAGGGCAGTTGCGCCCGTCGGGCTTCAAGCCGGGTGTTGCAGCGTGGTTCAATACCTCTGCGGTTGCAGCCATTCAATATACTTATGGCAATCTTGGCCGCAACGTGTTGCGGCAGGACGGATTCAAGAACGTGGATTTTTCGGTGGTCAAGGAGGCACGCATCACCGAGACGCAGCACATCGAGTTTCGCAGCGAGTTCTTTAACCTGTTCAATCACCCGAACTTCGCTGCGCCGGATGGCAATATTTCCGATCCGACGTTTGGCCAGGTTCTCTCGGCCGGGAATCCGCGCTTCATCCAATTCGGTCTGAAGTATCTTTTCTAGGCCGTCCGCCCAATCCGATATGAAGAGGCAAATACATCGCCACAAGACCGGCAACCCCCTTTTACTGCTGCTTTTGTGCGTTTGCCCTCTCGTGAGGGGCGCACAAACGGCACCGCCTGGAGGCTATACCTTTTATATTGCTCCGCACTCCCACATCGACATCGTCTGGTACTGGACGTTAGACAAGACCACTGTTGTTTCCATTGACATCTTGAAACATGCCCTGGAGCTGCTTCATCGTGATCCCCGGTATACGTTCACGCAGGACCAAATGGCAGCGTTAAAGCCATTTTGGGACACGCTTCCCTCGGGCGAAAGAGAATTCCTGCTGCGCATGGTACGGGAGAAGAGATTTGAGGTGGCGACCGGGATGTATCTTCAGCCGGATGAAGCGGAGTCGGATTTCGAATCTCTGGTGCGGCAGTATTATCCGGCCTTGTCCTGGATGGAAAACACGTTCTCCACCAAAGTGACGACAGCGTGGAATCTGGACACTTACGGTCACAGCGTGCAAATGCCGCAACTCTTTCGTGGCGCCGGACTGCAATACTTCGTGTTCATGCGTGACGTGCTTCCTTCGATGCAGGCATCAGTCCGCAGCCCTTTTTATTGGGAAGCTCCCGACGGCACGAAAATCCTCAGCAATTGGCTGTCGGGCAGCTACACGCTGGATTGGCGAGGAATGAGCGAGAACATCCGCCGCTTTGTCGACCACGCGGCACCGGGCGTCAGCGACATTCTCATACTTTGGGGCGGAGATGTTTATCTTCCGACCGAGACCACCGATCAAATCGAGGCCAAGATCCGGGACGCTGCGGCGAAGGCCGGTGTTCCCGTCAAAAATATCGTCTTCTGCACGCCCTCTCAGTACTTCGAACACATACAGAAGCTAGGGACACCGTTACCTACCTACAAGCATGACTTCAACCCGGCACTGTTCATACAGGATCTGCGAGGTTTGTATGCGGAGCGGCCCGCCACAAAGATCAGCAATCGCCGCGCCGAGTATATGTTGGAGTCGGCAGAAAAGTTCTCATCCATAGCAACGAGTTTCGGATTGGAGTATCCCGCCCAAAGGTTTCATGAAGCCTGGCGCCAGGTGACCTTCAATCAGGATCATGATGCGTTGCCTGGGAGCCATATTGACCCTGTGGACGACGAAATGATGAGCCGTTATGGGGGTGCGATCGAAGCCGGGCGCGGCGCCGTATTCGATGCCACGTACCAGATTTCCAGAGCGGTCAATACATCGGAGCGCAAGCACTATCCGTTCCTGGTGTTTAATCCCTTATCCTTCGCGCGCACGGAAGTCGTTCAATACACTCCTTTGTTCAAAGAGCAGATTACGAATTTCAGGCTCGTGGATGACGCCGGAAATCCAGTCCCCTTCCGGATAACTTTCGCGGGAAGACGCGAACCAAACGAGCCGCTCAGCATGGCTGCGATCGAGTTTGTGGCACGCGATCTTCCGGCTATGGGCTACCGGCTTTACGATCTGGAGCCACTGCCCGGAGCGGTGCAGGTGCCTGCGCCCGGCCGGGCGGAAGAGACTCTGGAGAATTCGTTTTTCCGTATTCGCCTGGATTTGCGCACCGGAAACCTTCGAAGCATCGTGAATCGCGCGACCGGTGAAGAGCTTCTCGATACGACAGTTTATCAAGCGAATGAACTAGTCCTCGAAGACGAGAAGGACCCGGACATGGAGGGGATGCTGCACTTCACCGGTACGGAGACCCGAGACGGCAAAAGGGCCCCGGACGCCATCACAGAGCTGCGAGACGAAATTGGTACTCGAGTCGTGATCACTGCTCCCTATCTTTCTGGACGGCGCAGACAAGTCATCGACATCTATAACAATGTGCCGCGAATTGACTTCCAGACGGAGCTGCGGGGATTTCCGGGGCGTGACGGATTGCTGGCTGCGGTATTTCCTTTGCGCAGTGGGGTATCGACGGTCTTGAACTATGAAACCCATAATGCAGTGGTGAAACGGCCGGACGGAATATACTACGCTCAAACTTTCTTGGATGCAGCCAACGAACGCGGCGGAGTGAGTTTTGCGAATCGCGGGCTTGGTGGTGTGCAAGCGGAGCGCGGCGTCGTCAGGCTGCTTCTACTGCGTTCTGTGACGGACTACAAGGGATATTTCAGCCCCAATGCGTCCGAAGCGGGCGACCATGAATTTCATTACAGCCTTTACTCGCATGCTGATGACTGGCGCAACGGCGTCGTGCAGCAGGCGCACAGCTTCGCGAGCTCGCCAATAGTGTTCGCGACTGACGCCCATGCCGGCCCGCTACCGTCTCATCTCAGCTTTCTATCGGTTGATGAAGGGCAATTCGAGGTGACCGCTCTGAAACATGCCGAAACCGGGAATGGCCGCATTCTCCGAGGCCACGAGGTCCTCGGGAGGCGCGGACGGGTCTCGATCGCGCTCCAGAACCCTCCGGCCCAAGCCTGGCTTTCCGACCTTACGGAGCGCCCCATCCGAAAGATCCCTGTGAAGAACGGGAAGATAGAGTTTGACTGCAATCCTTTCGAGTTTGTCACGCTGCGCCTGGACTCCGCGGAATGAACGTGCCGCCGTCGGATGGTCCAACTTCCTTCGCGGAGATCGCCGGCCGGCTTCGAGGGTTGTACTCCGCCGTGTTGTGCGACGTCCTTGACTCGCTTGGTTACCGGCACCAAGCTCTCTCCTATCGCATTCGCCCTCTGTTCCCTGCGGCGGTCGCGGTTGGCAAGGCGCGCACCATGCTGTCCCGTCCCGTCAACCGATTTCCGGAGAAGCCCTATGCCAAGGAACTGGAAGCCTTGGATACCCTGCAACCGGACGACGTGATCGTCTTCGATACCAGCGAAGACCTGACATCCGCCGTCTGGGGGGAATTGTTGAGCGTGGCATCTATGGCCAAAGGGGCGCGTGGAGCCATTATTGACGGATTGACCCGGGACGCAGCGAAAATCCGCGAGGCGCAGTTCCCGGTATTTGCCCGGGGCATTTCGTCCTACGATTCCCATGGCAGATCCGAGGTGATCGACTATGACACTCCCATCACCTGCGATGGCGTGAAGGTGCAAACGGGTGACGTTGTCTTCGGCGACTATGACGGCGTGATCATCATCCCATCGGCCTTGGTTGAAGCGGTGGTGGAGAAAGCCGAACAAAAGGCGTCCCGGGAAAAGATCGTGGAAGGCGAATTCCGCAAAGGGCGGAAAGTTGCGGATGTCTTTATGGAACACGGGATCCTATGATGCGCAACGGCATTGCGGCTGCGCTCCTGCGGCATAGGCGGAAGGAGGCTGCCTGCTGTGCCCTCCGGCGATAACAAGACCACGGCCCTGCGTGCCGGGGCAATCGGCACCTTTGGCGTAGCCGCTCTTGGCGCCGTTATGATGGCGCCCGCCCTGGGAATCTATGCCAATCTCGGTCTGATCGGCGCGGAGGCAGGGCGTGCGGCACCGGCGGTTTTCCTGATGGCGCTGATCTGCACGCTGCCGACGGCAGTCAGTTATGCACTCATCTCCAAAGAGATACCTTCGGCGGGCAGCGCATACACGTGGCTCTCGGATTCTCTCAATCCGGTAGTGGGCATGTGGATCGGCATACTGGTGACGGCGATGTACTTTTTCGCCGTGGTTCTGCAGCCGATCCTGTTCGGACTGTTCTTTAATGATCTGCTGGCCGCCTTGTTTAACATCCAAACCGGCTATGGAACGTGGTTGGCCGGCGTGCTGGTTTCAACTGGAGCGGTGGCGCTCCTGGCCTATCCAGGAGCGCAGATCTCAGCCAAAGGGTCGATCGTGCTCATGATCTGCGAAATGACGGTGGTGATTGCGCTGGCGGGCACGATCTTTTTTGTGCTTGCCGGCAAACAGCACATCGACTTGACCCCATTCGATCCCCGCGTTGCTTTGAATGGATATCAGGGAATGTTTGGCGGCCTGGTTTTTGCGCTCCTAACGTTTGTGGGGTTCGGAGTGATCACGACCGCGGCTGAAGAGACACACTCGCCAAGAGAGATCATTCCTCGGGTCGTCATCCTGGCATGCGTCCTGTTGGGATTGTTTTGGGCGCTTGCGGCGTGGCCTTTCAGCCTCGCTGTAGGGGAGCGCGTCTGGGCCGCTCAGGTGGCGGATGGCAGGAACCCAGTTGCGATCATCGCCCGCGATTACTGGCACTCGGGCGCCATCGTGGTGGTGATCACCGCGCTGTCGGCGGTTCTGGGAGTTTATCTGGCATCGATTGTTGGTTACGCACGAATTATCTACGCCATGGGAAGAGACGGTACGATGCCGGCGTGGTTTGCGCAGCTTCACCCCACTTACCAGGTTCCGTGGAACGCGCAGCACGTGGTGTTAGCCGTTACGGTGGCGGCGGATGCCGTGTGGGGAAAATGGTTGGGATTGTATCTGGCTTACGACTGGTGGGGTAACGCCGTCGTCTTCTTCGCCATGATCTCGAACGTATTCGTGAACGTGGGCTGTACGGCCTATTTTTTTCGCTACCGGCGTGGTGATTTCCACTGGGTCTGGCACGGACTGATTCCCGTTCTGGGCATCATCACGAGCGCGCTTCCCCTGTACTATTCGTTCGGGCCCGAACTTTGGCACGCTGGCTGGAGAAAAGGCCAAAGCGTGATCGTATTCTGCGGCATCGTGCTGGTGGCTTCGGTCATTTATACCGGCTTGCTACGCCGATGGAAGCCGGAAGCGTTTCAGCGTTCAGTGCTCACGGCCATAAAATAAGCTGAAGGGCCTGCATGTACCGCAGTAGCTTGTGCTGCCAAGCGTTAACGACCGGCGTGCTTCTTTGCGCACTCGCCGGGAACTCCCTTGCGGGCCAACAAATTCCCTCGGCGCAGCGAGCCTACGACGCGGGCCTGCGGCTGGAGACCGCGGGCCGGCATGAGGAGGCCGCCAGAAAGTTCCAAGAGGCGATCGACATCAATCCGGAATTTGTTGATGCGTACTACCAGCTCGGATCGAGCCAGCTTCTTGCGGGTAAAACGGAGGACGGCATCAAGGCGTTCCTGCAGTTGGCCCAGATAGATCCTGGTAACGAGAAAGCCGTGCTCGCCGCTGCCGATGCGTATCGCGGCCTGGAGCTTTACGATGACGCGTTGGCTCTCTATTCCAGGGCCCTGCGTCTAGACCCGAAATCTGCCCTGGTCCATTACGATGTCGGTTACGTGCTGTTTCAGAAGAAAGAGTACGACGGCGCAATTGCAGAACTGGAACGGGCCGTGTCTATCGATCCATCGCACATACCGGCCCAGCGTCTGCTGGCGTCGGCATGTCTCGCTGCGGGCAACGCGGTAGCCGCGCAGAAGCGGCTTGAAGAAGGCATTGTTCGCAATCCCGGCAGCCCGGAGCTGCGGGCCGATCTCGCCGACTTTTTCTTCAGCTCTCATCGCGTTTCCGAGGCTGAACAGGAGTTCCGCGCCGCGCTTGTTGTTCGCCCGGATTACGGACCCGCGCAGCTTGGGCTAGCCAAGCTTCATCGCAGAAATGGCCAGGCGGCTCTCGCACTTGAGGAGGCGTCAGCAGTGCTCAGCCGCGAGCCGGATAACCCCGCGGCCATGATCGAGAAGGGACAGTGCGAATACGCCCTGGGATCATGGGACGCTGCGGCACGGGATTTTGAGACGGTCTCCAGGGTCGATCCTAATGACGCCGAGAGCGAGTATCTTCTGGGATTACTGGATTTGACGACCAGACGATACGCCTCTGCCATCCGGCATCTGAAGCAAGCTGTCCAAAAGGACGAGAAATTTGCGGATGCTTATTACTACCTTGCGGAGGCTTACTCCAGGAATCATCAGACTGTGGCGGCCCGGGAGGCGTTGAACCATTGTCTGGCAATTGACGCAACCGACAAAAGAGCCATTGCCTTGCGAACCGCATTGAGCGCTCAGGACACTCCAACTCGCGATCACGACAAGAGCAAATAAGCACCTCCGGGGGCGTAATGTGCACCCCCTTCGCGGGGGCTGGAGATCGATTCGTCGCGTCATCTCTGGCAGCAAGGCGCGCTACGAACCTCCGTTTTCTGCCGCGAGTACCACCGACTGCATAGAATGATGATGACACTATCGTCAATGACATGGAATCGGCATCGATGGTGTAGGCCATCCAGGGGAGCCATCCTTCGATGACCTCAGGCTGGGTGGTTTCACGCACGAGATGCCTCAAAAGGTCCACTTACCTCAGATATTCGACGAGTCTTTCGCCCAGCCCAGCCGTGTCGAAGCCCACCTGTCGATAGATTTCGTCGGGCTTGCCGGACCTGGAGAAATCGCCGATCCCGAACACGCGACTCGGATATTCTGCCGGGAGCAAAAACGGATGGAGGAATCCGGGTCATCCGTTATGTAAGGTCACAACAAACTGCCGTTCTTCAGCTGCAAGAACCTCGTTAGCCTTCTTGGGATCGTGCCGGCGCAATTCCTCAAAACGTTGCGGCGCTGTGACGGCGACGATCTTGACATCGGCCATCTCCTCGATTTCGGGGAGAATCTGAAGCACGTTGGCCAACACCTGGCTGCCGCTGATCGCAAGCACCAGCTTCTTCTTGCGAGTGCCGCGGAACGGCTTGACGACGTATGCGCCGTTGATGGCTTCGATGGCGGGTGGTATGCCGTCACCGTGCTTGAAAACCGGCGCCGCCGGACGCACGACGGAAAACACTCGTCGTGCGTGGCATCGATCGAAATACAGCGCTCCTGCCCGCCGTGCGGGCGGCGCTGCATCGAATCGAAGACGATACGTATGGCATCTGCATGCGATGCAACAGGCCGATCAATCCGCGTCGCTCTGCCGCGGAAGGCTCCCGATATCAGGCGGCACAAGCCGGCGCCAACTCGTCGATCTTCACGGGCGTTACAAACGTGTCCGATTTGATGGTTACAACCGAACAGTCCACCTGCCGCAAAACCTTCTCAGCGGTGTTGCCGATGAAAAATCCTGCTACGCCCGTACGGCAGACCATACCCATCACGATGATATCGACCTTCTTCTTCTTAGCCATAGCGGGAATCAGCTCAGCCGCTCCGCCCTGCAACAGATGCGCCTGGTGCCGCGTGTTGTCCAAGGAACACTCTCGCAGGAGCTCTTCCAGCCAATAGCTGTGCTGCTGTTCGAGATCGGAAACCATATGATCCATGTCACCGCGCGAAAGGCGACTGCCGAGTTTGGCCGTTCTGGAGGGGTTCCACGTGTGGACTATGTAGAGTTCGCTTTGCTCCACTTGTGCGAGCGACGCCGCAAGCTCGATGATTTTGACGTTAAGCGCATTGCGCTCTCGATCTGAGGGGTGCGGATCAACCGCAGCGAGTATCCGGGCGTAGAACTTCCTGTGCGGCAGTTTAATGGCCCAGACGGGACAGGGGCACTTGCGCATCAGCTGTACACATACGCTTCCAAACAATGCGGACGTAAGCCCGGTCTCGCCGTCGGCAGGCATCATAACGAGGTCATGCCGATTTCGCAGAACATCTCGAATGATCTCCTGAAACGGAGTGCCCCAGAGGATTCTATTCTGGACCTCGACGCCGGCTTCCCGAAGCGGCTCAATCAACGTCTCTAGCCGCCGACTGTTGTCTTGAGCCATCATCTCCTGAATCCTCATTTCGCACCGATCTGCGGAATACCTTGCCGCAACACGAGCATCCGCATCAGGCGGAGACTCGACAAGAAGCGCCACCGTTAGCTTTGCCCGACTTCTTAGCGCCAGGCCCGCCGCACGTTCAAAAACCACGTTCTGCCCATCTGTTGGATCCGCTATTACGAGAATGCTCTTTAGTCTCTGCATGGCGCTCACCGCCTCACAGTTGTAAGGGCAATTCTTCGGCCATCGCCAAAACGCCACTTCATTGGGTTTGCTTCACCACCTTTACCGCCGAACCCCTAAAACGTACACCGCAATGGCAGGTGAGTACGATTTGAGAGTCGATCTCTCCATCGCCACTCGCAGGCGCAGATCGTCAGGCATTGGCGTACCAATTGCTGTCGATGGTGTTCGGGCCAACGATGGGCATCAGCATGTTCCCAGTATTTGAAGGAGGTAGATCATGATGAACCACATTTTCTCCCCGTGGGGGCCGGCGCAGGAAACTGCATATTTCCGTCGAAAGGAGGCCGAACTGCTCGACCACCTTCGTCTGGAACGTGAACTGGAAGCTGAGCGCCAGCGCATCGCGGAGGCGATCGGAGCGGCCGACCAAAGTGTCCTCCAGACCTTGCAGGAGCTCGGCTACACGCGCGATACAGTAACCCTCTTGCCGTTAGTGCCACTTGTACAAGTAGCGTGGGCAGATGGAGAACTCAGCTTGCGCGAGAGTGAGCGGATCCGCGAACTGGCTCTCATCCGCGGGCTTGGTGAAGGAACTCCAGCGTTCGACTTGCTTGAAACCTGGCTCCGCCATCGGCCTTCAGACGAATTCTTTCTCAGAACTTTACGGGTGATCCGCAACCTGCTGAGCGTGCTGCGTCCTGAAGAACTCGGGACTGTTAAGCAGGATTTGATTTCCTGCTGCACCCACATCGCCAAGGGTTCCGGCGCCATTCTAGGACTGGGCAATGAAATTGGTTCTATCGAACGGAAGCTTCTGGAAGATATCGCCATGGCACTCGAACAAGAGAATCCAGTGGCAGCGAGAGAAATTGTAAGTCAACTGTAAATACAACGGGCTTAAACCGCCATCTAAACGCAGGCTTCTACCGGGATAGCATTCCGGTGAATTGTTGATCGATGGCAAGACAGATCTGCGAGGTGGCCTAACGAGTGCGGCCACCTCACATTACCAGGCAGGAAGAGATTCGGCCGTCAGCGCGCCTCCACCTTCTTTTGAAGTTCTGAAAATTTGGCATGGGTCTCCCCGTAGGCGATGAAATCCCCTACCATGGCGGCCAACTCCTTGGCGAGTTCGTAATTCACGAGGCAGTACTCCTGAAGCTCCTGCCTGTGCGTCAAGAGTCGGTTATCATTGAAATGCTTAATGGTCTTCTCTGTATTGGAGGCTAGCTCTTTCAGCAATGGCGTGATATGGTCGATCGCCTCTTGCTGCCAAGGAGAACCTGCCTCCCGAGCTTCGCCGAGCTTGGCGAGCAGTTTGCCGGCTTTATTTACGTGCTCTTTGATTTCGTTGAGTTTATTCCCCAAGCTCTGTGTGCGTAAAACGGACCTCGAGAAAGAAACCATCTTGTCGGAATCATCGCTGAGTTCGAGCGCCTCCGACTTGGCTTCCGAGAGAAGGCCGGAGATCGTTTCTGAATCACCGACAGAGCTGGCCACTGCTCGGTTAGGTGGCGCCATCAAAAGATATCCTGTCACTACGAACGCAAGTGACCATGGCACGAGTAGTTTTCTGTAGATAGTCATCAAAGTCTCCTTTTCGTTCCGATTGTGCGTGCGCAGCCTGCTCCTTGCGAGGCCAGTGCCCGGGAGCAAGATCAAGTCTTGCTATCCAGGAGCGCACAGAGCAGGCGTGGTGCCACTCTCGTTATCGCCAGCGTCGGGTTAGGACATTCGCGTGCCTGCTTAGAACGGTATTGGATTGGCTCGGTTCGCAGGTAGAGATGAAGCAACAGGTTGTGCCGACGGCTGGCAAGTTGGCCGGCTGTATATCGTCATTTGCCTCAACAGCCGTCACGGGCTCGATCTGGTTCGTGACGCAGATTATTGTCATGGCTTATCTTCTGTTTTATTTCTTACGCGACGGGCTGTTGATCCTGGACGCAATCGCTTGGCTACTGCCGCTATCAGAGGCTGACACTCAGAAAATATTCGCCCGTATCGGCGAGACAATTCGGGGCTCGCTGTACGGCAAGTTGCTCGTCGCCTCGATTCAGGGCGAGCTGGGAGGACTCATGTTCTGGTGGATCGGGCTGCCCGCGCCCGTTCTTGTGGGGAGCTTTGATGGTATTGGACTCGGCTGTTCCGTTGTTGGGAACATTCGTTGTCTGGTGCCCTGCAGCGATAATACTGGCTTTGCAGGGTAAGTGGTGGCGAATTCTGACTACCTGGGGCCTCCTCGTCATGCATCCAGTGGACAATTTCCTGGGGCACATCTTTGTTGGAACGACCCTCCGGCTACACACACTGCTGATGTTCTTTGCGATCCTTGGTGGCGTCCTTGCTTTTGGGCCTTCCGTTTTCGTCTTGGGGCCCGTGATCGTCGCGGTCGTAGTCGCAGTATTTGAGATTCAGCACAGCAGAATAGTTCCAGGGCCGCCGGCGAACCTGGTAACGTAATTGTGCCATGAAGCAAAGGGTGTACCAATTGGGATACCGTACTCCCAAATGGTCCCGTCGGAATGCCTCCTGACGGTACCCAGAACCTCCGCTGCCGTTCGGAAAGTCTTGTTCAAGCATTTTCACTAATGCAAACGCAGTATTGGTTACTGGTATTCGTGCTTTGGCAGGTAATCTGCAGACTTAGGCTCGATAAATACATTCAGGGAGGATTGCTGCTCATCGCCGGCCAGCTCATTCGGCCCAGGAAGGTGTATGCCCCCAGCGGATCGTGCTCAGATCCGCTTGCGGATACGCACTCTAAGCCCGGAGTTCAACCCGGTCCTGAGCCGGAGCTCCACTGATTTGATGGACCACGCACGCGTGGGATGGGTTCAAGAAGGAGGCTTTAAGATGAGAAAGACTCAATGCCGAATTGGCATGGCTCTAGCGTGTTTGCTGGTACTGGGAGCCTGCAGCCGAGAGCCTTCGGCGTCGGCGAACATCGACCCTGCGAGGCTGGCGGTGTTTGCGCCCCTTGTCGCGACCACCGCACCTGGCGATCGATCACTGAACAAGGACGCAATCGCGCTCGGCAGGATGCTGTACTATGACCCCAGACTTTCGAAAAGCCAGAAAATTTCGTGCAACACTTGCCACACGCTCACGGAGTACGGGGTGGACCACCAGGCCACGTCCAGCGGGCACAACGGGCAGAAGGGCGACCGCAACTCGCCGACCGTCTACAACGCGGCAGTTCATTTCGTACAGTTCTGGGACGGCCGCGCACCGGATGTAGAGGAACAGGCCAAAGGCCCCGTGTTGAACCCGGTGGAAATGGCAATGCCGTCTGAAAAGCAAGTCATCGCCGTACTCAAGTCGATGCCGGAATACGTGGCCGCTTTCAAGAAGGCGTTTCCGGACCAGAAAGATCCCGTGACGTACGACAACATGGGAAAGGCCATAGGCGCTTTCGAACGAAAGCTGACGACACCAGCGCGTTGGGATCAGTTTTTGAAGGGCGACCAGAACGCGCTAACGACCGCCGAAAAGGCCGGCTTTAACGAGTTCACGAACGCCGGATGCCCTACCTGCCATGCAGGCGGACTCCTCGGGGGCAACATGTTTCAGAAAGCTGGAGTTGCTAAGCCTTGGTGGGACACAACCGATTCGGGCCGCTACAAGGTCACGAAGAACGAGACCGACAAGTTCGTGTTCAAGGTGCCTTCGCTCCGGAACATCGAGAAGACCGCTCCCTACTTTCATGACGGCAAGACGGCTACGCTACGAGAGGCGATCGCGAAGATGGGTGAGTACCAGGTCGGAAGAACTCTGACAGACGCTCAAATTCAATCCATCCAGATCTGGATGGCATCTCTCACGGGCGAAATCCCAGCGGACTATATCAGGGAGCCTGTCCTGCCGAAAAGCACCAGTAGGACCCCCAAGCCGAGCGAGGCAGATTAGCGAGGCGCAATGCTTAAGAGAGTCACAAAGTACGGTGCCGGTGTACTTCTCGCACTTCTCATCGCGGCGCAGTTTGTGCAGCCGGATCGCGCCAACCCTCCGACGGATCCCTCCGCATCGTTTGCGGCGGTGGCGAAGCCACCCAAGGCGGTATGTGAAGTCGTCGCGCGCGCATGCGGCGACTGTCACTCGAACCAGACGGTGTGGCCCTGGTACAGCCGGGTGGCTCCCGTTTCGTGGCTGGTGGCGAGCGATGTGAAAGAAGGGCGCTCCAAACTGAACTTCTCGCAGTGGAACATCTATGGCTCCGAGATGACGCAGATCAAATTGGGAGAAATCTGCCGTGAAGCCAAGCGGGGCGAAATGCCACCGTGGTATTACATCCCGATACATCGGGGTGCAAAATTGAGCAGCTGGGATGTCGCTGCGCTGTGTTCGCCAACTGGTATGGAGCCCCGGTGAGAAGCTCTGCGAGGAACTCGCCTCGGAATCGGCGGGTCAAAGGATGAAACCAGCTTGGTATTAGACGTTTTGGGACAGATCCCTCCCATTTGAGGCACCAGGTTTCGTCATTGCCTTAGAATGGCCATAAACGCATAACTAACTACAGTCCCTTAAGTGACTTGCCGTTCAGTCGATTCGGCGCCTTTGGCTTCAGACGTGCACCGCCAGTTCTGGGGTGCTGCTGGCCGAGAAGGTCAGCGCCTCGGACGCCTCGAACGGAGCGGAGCCACATGGGACCTTCGACGTATCGCACACTCGCCGCGGTGATCAGCGCCATCGCGCTGTTCCCCATGTCCATACGCGCTGAGGACAAGAAGAAAGACCCCGAACAGATCGGCAACCGGGATGTTGGTAGCGGCGTGAACTTCTACTCTATCGAGAAGGAGATTGCGCTGGGCAAAGGATTGGCCCAGGAAATCGAACGTGAAGCCAAGCTCGTTAACGACCCGGTTCCGGCGGAATTCGTAAACCGTCTGGCCCAGAATCTCGCCCGGAATTCGGACGCCAAATACCCGGTGACAGCGAAGGTGATCGACAGCGATCAGGTCAATGCCTTCGCCTTGCCCGGTGGGTTTCTCTTCGTAAACAGCGGGTTGGTCCTGAAGGCGGAGACTGAGGCGGAACTGGCGAGCGCTATTTCCCATGAGATCGCACATGTCGCAGCCCGTCACGGAACGCGACAAGCCTCGAGAGGCCAGATTGTGAATCTGGCCTCAATTCCGTTGATCTTCATGGGTGGTTGGACGGGTTATGCGATCCGTCAGGGCGCCGGCCTGGCGATTCCGATGACGTTTTTGAAATTCTCGCGCGGATTTGAGCAGGAAGCGGACCTGCTGGGCCTCCAATATCTTTATAAAGCGGGGTACGACCCCACTGCGTTTGTGGACTTTTTTGAGAGGCTCGATGCGATGGAAAGGCGAAAACCAGGCACGATGTCCGAGATCTTCGGCTCGCACCCCAAGGTGTCGTCGCGCATCCAGTCCACGCAGCAGAACATCGAGCAACTACTCAAACAGCAACCCCAGTATGTGATAACCAGCTCAGAGTTTGTCCAAGTGAAACAGTACTTGGAACAAAGTTTGAATTGGCGAAAGGCGGCCCCGAAGGCTGCGGGCCCCACCCTCCGCAGGCCCGCAGGCGCTGGGCGGATTGAAAACGGCGACGACCAGAAGCCGGAAGACGATGAACGGCCGACACTTAAGCGCCGCGACCCGTCATCCGCTAACTGAAGAGGTACCTTAGGTTTTCGTGAGCTTCGCCACCGCAGACTTGGTCCATGCGGCGTACTGCGTCGCTCGCCCAAACTGGCGGCGCGGAAGACCCTGATGCCGCATTGCTTGCCGCGATTGACGTTCTCGATAAAGAAGGCGGTCAACTCCTTGACCTCCTGCTCGGACAGCCACCGTCGCTGGCTGCCGGAAATTCAGGTAAAGCGAATCCAACCGCAAACGGCATAGCATAGGCCCGAGATCAAGAGCCAGTCCGTATGGACCGGCTCGAGGGCTCTTACAAGAAACGGTGGGGGAAGCCCTGCGACAAGTGCGAGACATGTGCATCCAAGGGCCGCGAATACCAATCCGACAGTCGCGCGCATCATGTGGGTTATCGTCGCTCTCTCAAACATCATCGGTGCCCGGGGAAAGGCCAATGAGAGCGCGATCGAAGCAACAATTGTCGTCGCAATCACCGCGAGAGAAAATCCAATTGGCATGTGGCCTCAGGCCAAATCATCCAACACCGCCATCTTCAGGCCTACGAATACCAGTACAACCGACAGGCCATATTTCAGAAGGTGAAACATGTTCACGGCACCTGCGAGCATGAAGTACATGGCCCGGAGCCCGAGAATGGCAAACACGTTTGAGGTATAGGCGATCAGGGGTTCTTTTGTGACCGCGAAAACCGCTGGAACGGAATCGACTGCGAATACGATGTCGGTGCTTTCCATAACGAGCAGAATCACCATGAGGGGTGTAAGGCAGATACCTCCCGCTCCTCGGACGACGAACCGGTGCCCTCGGATTTCCTTGGTTATGGGCAGAAATTGCTCACGAAGCGGAGTACAAGATTACGCTCCGGCTCAACTTGCTTTTCGTGGGCGAAGGCCATGCGCAAGCCTGTGAACGTCAGAAATACTCCAAAGGCGATCACGACCCCAATGGAGCAGGATTAAAACCGAGCCGGCCGCAACAAACATACCCCGGAAAACCATGGCTCCCAGAATGCCGTAGAACAGCACTCGATGCTGTTGTTCGCCCTTGCAGGGAAAAATACCGAAACACCAAGGCGAACACGAACATGTTGTCTACGGAAAACGATTCCTCCACCAGGTATCCTGCCAAGTACTCGAAACTCATCTGGCTCGCGACTGGCGGACCGTAGCGGTTCGCGGCGAGCAGATAAATGACAGAGGTAAAGCCCAGCCCCGGTAGTACCCAAAAACCGGTCCATCCAGCAACCGAAAATCGCCATGGGGGAACACAAATCGGCGTGCGCACTTTCGACAGATACTTCAGTCACATAGGCCATGGCAGTAACTTGCGAGGAATCGTCGCGCATGCTCGGCCACGTGCTGCTAACGTCCGACCTGGAACGCACGTGACTGTGCCTGATCGAGACGTGTTCCGCCGACAGCATTCACCGCTATTCTTGCGGCGTCACAACCCGCAGGTTGTTAGTGACGTGGTGGGCTGCTTTTAACGCTCTGAGATAGGCGGTGCTGCGATCCGCGTCCGAATCCACAACCCCTTCGAGGGTGACCGCGCCGTCCTTCACGATGATGTGAATCGGAGGAAGAGCGCGGGTCCCATACTGCTCTAGAGGCGGGCTCTTATAGATGGCGCGATACACTTGCATACGAATCGCGTCGTCTTGCCTGGATGAAGGCAGCACCTCGATCTGGTTAACGACATTCTCTATACCGTCTAACCTTTTGATCACACGCTCGGCATTCGTCTTGACTGTCTCGCGCACGACATGACCTGAGAGGATGACAGTCTTGTCGCGCAATTCGAAGCCGAGTGTGTCAAATACTCCATGGAATGGAAGCATGGCAAGTTCTTCATGGATTCTCCACTCAGTCGCATCGAGTGTCCGCCCGGCCCATTTGTGCTCCTGTCCGAGGATGGGGAGCACGCCCAGCAGAACTGCGCATCCAAGCTTGGCAAACTTCAGGGGCAAAGTGTTATTCATGTTTCGTCTCCTACTCGAATTCTCGGCATGGTGGCGTGCTCGCTCACGAGAGCAGGCGAATCGTGGCACAGAGCCCTCCAAAGACCAAGGCACTGATGAACGTGACCGCCATGTACTGCAGCCAGCGACTGGCCAGAGTCGACTGATTCTCTTCGTCCCGTTTGATTTCCTCGTTCAGACTGTCGAACATGATGACCTCCTCAATCCGATTGCCTAGCCACGTGCTGGTTGTTAACGATGAAACCCGTCTGGCTTGCGTTCAGCCAGATCCAGTTCCGTAAGGCCGAGTCCACTGCCCGATTTACCTCCGTTGCATCGAATGGCTTCGATAGAACGTCGTATCCACCCAGGTTGAGAACCTCGGCCCACAAGTGCGCATCCGCTAGCTGAGAGGCAATGACGAGACGTGGCGGGTGCTGCGATGATCCCACGGCGCACAGGACGTCCTTCCGGCAGCCGTCGGCTAAGCCCGAGTCAGCAACCACGACCGGCACCAAGTTCTGAAGGAGAACTGTGCGGGCTTCCAGGAATGTACGTACCCTGGAAGGATTCAAAGGGGGCCAACCCAACATCTGGCTCAGGATGGAAAAATCGGCTTCGGAGGAACAAATCACCAATACGATCAGGGCGCCCCTAACCTCATCGGAGACGAGTCGTGACATCAGGATCGTTTCCCGGCTTGGGTCCTTGACGGAGGGATTGTGGCTGTTGATTCCAACGCCCATTTGGCTTCGGCCTCTTCAATAGCGATCTCAGCACGTGCTCGACCATACTGAGCCAACGCTAAATAAAGGCCCGGTTCATTAATGCCAGCGAGGGACTGTTCCAGTTGAGTGGGGATTAATGTCGTGGTGGCCGTTATGGTACAGGGGCATCGGTAGGGCGCCTTCTGCCTGGCCGTGGGCTCAGGCTGAGACCATCGCATGTTGGCGACGTTTTGGCGCGGACATCGGTTAATACGACATCTCCTGACCATCACCCAGACAGTATGGGCTGTCAATTGCCTCCGTGGGTTTATGGAGGTTCACATGAAACGTTTGGGAATGCACGTGGTGAGTGTTTTACTCGCCGGCGTACTTTCGATTGTTCCCGCCGCCGCTCAGGATAATCAAGGCGGTGACCGGGTTGAGCAGCCGGGCGCGACAGGGCGGGAGCGGATCGTGAAGGAAGTTCGACACGAACTGGTGATGTTGCCGTATTACGGCGTGTTCGATGATCTCGAATACAGTGTGGACGGAAGCACAGTCACCTTGACGGGTCACGTGACACGTCCGACGCTGAAGAGCGATGCCGAGAACGTAGTGGCGCGTATCGAGGGTGTGGAGCGCGTGGACAATAAGATTCACGTGTTGCCACCCTCTCCAATGGACGACCGCATCCGTATTGCCGAGTATCGTGCCATCTACGGCCAGCCGGGGTTGGACCGGTACGCGCTGCAAGCCGTGCCACCGATCCATATCATCGTGGAGAACGGACACGTCACCCTGGTTGGAGTGGTCGCGTCGCAGGGGGACATGGATGTCGCGCGCATTCGGGCGAACGGGGTCAGCGGCGTGTTCTCGGTGGACACCAAGTTGAGATTGGAAGAGAAGTAGCTCGACCGAAAGGGTAAACAATGAGCGCCACGAGGATCAATAAGCTCTTATTCGTGCTCGCAACTTGTGGCATCTCTCTCGGGTTGATCGCACATATAGCGGGGTTGCCGAAGGTCGCGAACGCCGCCTGGGCCATTCCCACAGCTCTATCTCTTCTACCGCTGACGGTATGGGTCGTTCGATCACTTCGTAGCCGCGCCCTTGGGGTTGACATTATTGCGCTCCTGGCGATGTTGGGCGCCTTGCTCCTCCACGAATTCCTGGCCGGCGCCGTGATCGCACTGATGCTTGCAGGAGGTCGGGCTCTGGAGGACTTCGCCGAGTCCCGGGCGAAGCGCGAATTGTCGGCGCTGTTACAACGTGCGCCACGGTTCATTCACCGTTATGACGGCGCCATGCTCACCGATGGTGCCGTCGAGGATGTGCGTCGAGGAGACCTGCTCTTGGTCAAGCCTGGCGAGATTGTTCCGGTAGACGGAGTCGTAGTCGACTCAACGGCAATATTGGATCAAGCGGCGCTGACGGGTGAAGCGGCACCGGTAAAATACAATCACGGTGAGCAGGTGCGCAGTGGAACGGTGAACGCCGCAGGCACACCATTTAAGCTGAGGGCCATCGCGACCTCGGAAGAAAGCACGTACGCGGGCATCATCCGCCTGGTTCGCCAGGCGCAGGAATCGAAAGCGCCTCTCACACGCCTCGCTGATCGGTATGCCATTCTTCTCTTACCCCTGACCATCGTTATTGCGGGCGTTGCGTGGGCCATCTCAGGAGACCCTGTCCGCGCCCTAGCCGTCCTGGTTGTTGCGACTCCATGTCCGCTGATCCTTGCCGCACCGGTGGCGATAGTTGCCGGTATCTCTCGCGCAGCACGGCGTGGGATTATTGTGAAAGGCGGAGGGGCGCTCGAGACGATTGCTCGCGGCAAAACTCTGGTTCTGGACAAAACCGGAACCGTAACTGCCGGCAGTCCAGCGCTCACCAATGTAGAGTGTTTCGGGGCCTACGGCCCTGATGAATTGTTGCGCCTTGCAGCTTCTCTCGACCAGGTCTCGCCACACGTACTGGCCGATCGGATTGTTCGGGCGGCCAATGAACGCCAGTTAGCACTTTCCTTTCCCAAAGAAGTAAGCGAGGACTTTGGCGCTGGCATCTCTGGCAAAGTGGACGGCCGCAAGGTCACGCTGGGAAAGAGCAGCTGGGTATTACAGGGCCAGCCTGCCACGCCGCAGCTGCGTCGGCTTCAACGTCGCCTCATGCTCGAAGGGGCCTCTGGAGTCTTTGTGTCAGTCGACGGCGAACTGTGTGGTGCGCTGATTCTCGAAGACCCCATCCGGCGCGATGCGCCAATGACGCTCCGATCGCTTCGACGGGTCGGCTTTGACAGAATCGCCCTTCTTACCGGCGATCATGCAGACGTGGCCAAATTAGTGGGAGGCATTCTTGGGGTTGACCAAGTTTTCGCCGAGCGATCTCCGGCGGAGAAGGTGGGCGTTGTTCAGGCAGAGCAGAAATTGGCGGTAACCGTGATGGTAGGCGACGGGATCAATGATGCTCCCGCTCTGGCCGCGGCGGACGCTGGTGTGGCGATGGGAGCCCGAGGCGCCACCGCGTCGTCAGAGAGCGCTGATGTTGTGCTCGTCGTCGACCGTTTGGACCGGCTGATCGAAGCGGTCCGGATCGCCCGGCGGTCGAGATCAATCGCGCTGCAGAGCATTTGGGCCGGCATGGGGCTTTCCTTTGTTGCCATGGGTTTTGCCACAGCGGGACTATTATCGCCGGTTGCCGGCGCGATTCTGCAAGAGATCATTGATGTAATTGTCATTCTCAATGCTTTGCGTGCATCGCGCGGTACACAGTCCCGCGAACAGGCGGACGCCACCGCGGCGTTAGGGGACCGTTTTCGAGAGGAACATCAGCAACTGCAGCCCGGCATTAAGCGCATTCGCCATATAGCGGACCAACTGGACCTGCTCACGCCAAGTCAGGCTCGGGCCGAGTTGTTCGAGCTTCACCGGTTCTTGGTTAAGGAGGTCATACCCCACGAAGATGCCGAGGACGCCACCGTCTACCCCGAGGTTGCCAAGCTAATTGGAGGAGACGATCCGACGGCCGTGATGAGCCGGGCGCACCTGGAAATCTCACATCTAGTGACTGTTCTGGGCCGGCATCTGGAGGATATGATGCCAGGCGGCCCGACGCCAGATGAGATTCGAGAACTTAAACCGGTTCTCTACGGGCTCGATGCCATTCTGCGGCTCCACTTTGCCCAAGAGGACGAATCGTACCTGTCTCTGATCGACGCGCGGGCGTGATCTGTGTAATCCTGATTTCGACGGTAATTTCCGCGTGAAAGCTCGCTCCAGCCTGAATACACCAAGAGCGGTGGGGCGCCGCGAAACCTTTCTGCCGCCGCAGGCGTAGAAAAACAAGGGGAAAGGAATCGGGCGCAGTGATGCCATGGAATTGCTCGACGATGTGGTTTTCAAAGACGCTGTAATGGAGTCCAATCTGTTACAGGAGCGCTGGATTGGTTGGGCTCAAACTTCGGCGATGCATATCGGCCAATGCATCAAGGGGGCGTTCCCCAAAATCATTTTGATGAGGATAAAAGGGTGAAAACGTCAGAGATACTGAGCGCGTGGCGCAAGATTCTCAGAGGCGAGCGGCCTTCGCTTTCCATCGAGATAACTCGTGAATGTCCGCTACGATGCCCCGGGTGTTACGCCTATGATGACGCGCATCTCGGCGGCGGCAAAACCTTACGAAGTCTGAACGACCGCAAAGGAAAAGAACTGATAGAAGGAGTCTTCGAGATTGTCGATCGGCTCAAACCTTTACATCTGTCAATCGTGGGGGGTGATCCGCTGGTCCGATATCGCGAGCTCGAGGAATTGATTCCTTTGTTGCTCGAACGACGGATACACGTGCAATTGGTCACCAGCGCCTTCCGAACTCTGGCACCGCGTTGGGCGACGCTCGAACGGCTGAATGTAGTTGTTTCCATCGATGGATTACAGCCGGAACACGATATCCGGCGCGCCCCAGCAACTTACGATCGAATTCTTGCGAATATTGCAGGGCAGAACATCACCATACACTGCACCGTCACCGGGCAGATGATGAAGCGATCAGGTTATCTAAGGGAGTTCCTGAAGTTCTGGACTCCCAGACCGGAGATCCGCAAAGTGTGGTTTAGCCTGTTCACTCCACAAGTGGGAGATCGTCTGCCGGAAATGCTGACACCGAGTGAGCGTCTGCTTGCGATTGCCGGAATCCTCGCGTTACGGAAAGAATTTCCGAAGCTGGATATGCCAGAAAGTGTGATTCGGCAGTTCGCCACTCCGCCGAGGCGTCCTGAGGACTGTGTTTTCGCGCGCACCACTCAGACGTTGTCAGCCGACCTGAAGACCAAAATTCTGCCCTGCCAGTTCGGCGGCAATCCGGACTGCAGTTCGTGCGGATGTATCGCTTCAATGGGCTTGGCGGCGGTAGCGGCGCATAAGCTCGGCGGCATTATCCCCGTCGGCGCTATCTTCAAAGCATCAGTCGAAATTGGTGAGGTCCGTAGCAGAAGGAATGCACCTTTGCCAAGCTCTGAAGAACCGCTGCGAGTACTGCGCTGAGGGTAAGGGTGGTGAAGCCAGGCTCCCGCGGCATACCCCGGTACTCGCGTCCCGCGCGTCCCCCCTCCATGCAGGAGGCGTGTTTCATGCGCAGGAGAGAGTCAAAGCGGCCGAGGCGCTGCATTGGACGCGGCAGGTAGTCAATAAACCCACCGGCGCCCGTGACTACGATATGGTGGGGTTCACTCATCCCGCACCGAATGTTCTGGGAGGTAAAAGAGACGACTTCGCTCCGCGGATCTGCAACATTCATGCTAACGCATGAGCGCGGGGTAGAAGCGGATGCGTGCTGGCTTCAAGGTTTTTCAAATAGCCGAAGTTCCCAAGCATGGCCGTCATTGAATGACCATACGGTTTTCCAATGCGCTGCAACGACCGCCCGCAGCGGCTGCTCCGCCGGCACGCCGTGGTAGACGAAGGCCGGAATCAGCACATATTTAATATCCGGAGCCAAGCGGATATCGGCATGAGTAGTCCAAGGCATTTCACTCGCGTCCCAAGCGAGCGCCGTGCCCGCTTGTTCAGCATAGAATTTCAAAACAGGCAATCCATAAACCATCACCTTGGCGCTCTCGCTGAGGCGGCCCTTCTGTTGTTCGACCAACGCGCGGTAACCGTCGGTTGCAAAGTAAGGTTTGTATCTGGAGTATTGAGAAAGCCACGCAAGGTTAAGAGCGGCCATGATAAGGATCGCGGCCGAACTGAAGCGGATGATCCGCGGGTTGTGGCCAAGAGCTTCGTCAAACACAGCTCCGGTTGCCAAACATAGGACACCGACGAACTGTAGCAGATTTCGTGCTCCGGCCTGGTGCGCCACGAGCGCCGTCATCAACAAAAAAGCCACCGAGACACTCAGGTAGATGTGTTTCGACGTTACCCCGCCTTTTCTCGCCTTCCAAATTGTGATGGCGATTGTTGCGACCGCCGTGATGAGCAGCGGCGCCTCCAACGACGCCAGCCAATAGCCTGCGGCCCAGAAGGGAGGGGTTTCGAAAAGGCGGTCTCCCACCAGGGTGGCCAGGCGGAGATTGATCTGCCGATAGTGGACGTAGTAATCGAAATCCTTCAGGACAACATAACGTAAGACGCCAGGAGGCCAAACCACCAGTACCACCACGGCAGCTGTCAGAACCATGGCGGGCACCAGCCAGGAAATTTTTAGATGGGTTCTGTCCCAGGCAACCCATCCCGCACCTGCTAAGGCGACTGCTACTGTCCAACAGAGGAATACGGGTATCACATACGTCATCGAGAGTGCGCCGAAGCCCAACACGGTCCCCAAAACCAAGGCTGACCGCAGTGAGGGCCGGTTGCGCGAGTGGTAGCCCAAGCTGACCACGGCGAGAGTGCACGCCAGCATCAGATGGTGGGGTCCGATGATGTTTGCTTCCTTGATGCGAATTACGCTCAGAAGCAATAAGCCGCAGCCAACAAGTGCCGCCGGCCGCGACGTTCCGAATATGTGCCGGAGCGCCCAATATAGCAGCCCAATTCCAAGCGAACCGGCCAGCACTATCAAAAAGCGTAACCGGCTCTCCACGGATCCCGCCTGGCCGGGAAGGACTTCTTCGCTAAGCTTCACCAAATAAATCGCCATCGGTCCATGGAAGTGCCGGTCGTAGTCGACTGTGGACCACAGCCGTCCCCAACTAGCGTGCGTGTTCGCGGTATACGAGGCTTCGTCCCAACTAAGCTCCGGCGAGGTCCAAGACAGCATGAGCACGAGGGAAACAACGGTGACGATGGCGACGATGGACGCGGTAATCAGCCGCTCTGCTGGGGATGGCACGGGTCGAAATAGCTCCTGTGGTCGGGGGTCAAAAAGGGTACTCCTAGTCACTATACTCGAAACCTCAGATGCAGAAATGATTAGGAGTAGGCAGGAATTGGTGCGTCACGACAGTGGTTGGCGGCTACAAGGATTGCATGTATCATTGGGCTACTCTCACGGCTTTCCTGACCGTTGCCAGACTTGTTATGGCCGAGCCAAGGCATCATTTGTTTACCGTGCGCACTGCAAATTCAACCACGGGCTATCACCGATGCTGCTGACCCTCCCGGTTATTGCATTCCTATCCATATTTCTCGCGCTGCGCAAAAAAGGACTCGACTGGCGCCGATCGGCGCTGGCCGCAGCGGTCCTCTGGGGAACTGGGATTGCGCTGAGCACGGAGGCCCTCAGCGTGCCACGCCTGGTGAGCCCAGGCCCGATGGCAATTTTCTGGCTGGTCGTGTGCGTTGCAGCCGCCCTCTACTGGCGATCCCAACGAAGCAGCATTAACCTGGCGGATATCAAAACGAATACGCCGCCGGGTGAAACGCTATCGTCCGCTTGGAGAATGTTGCTGGCCGCGGCCGCGGTCATTGTGTCGCTTGTCGGAATTACCGCGCTCGTGGCTTCCCCCAGTACCTGAGATGCCATGCTTTACCATCTCCCGGCGGCCGGTATCGCCCTATGGATCTTTGGCTTGAGTTATTGGCAAAGCCGGCATTTCGGCCTGTTGGACCCGGAGAAAACCTTGCGCATTGTCATCCCTGGATTCATAGCGCTGACCTTGGGAGTTCAGACTATTCTGTCGAGCTTTTTCCTGAGCGTATTGGGATTGGCGCGGGAATAAAATCCTGTTCGCACCGGTTTACCGGTTGAGGTCCAGCTCAAACCGGCTTGAACTAGCGTTTGTGAGCTCGTCTGCGGGGTTGATATGGTGACTCCCCCGGCCACGGCAGTGGACGCCTCGCGTAAACCTTGAAAACACAGCAGGCCGAAAAGACATAGCACTGCCAGCGGCGGAAGAGACCAGACGATTTCGGTGTGGAGAATACCTGCGAGTTTCTCGAGAGGCAGGCCTCCTTGGTCAACGGCCGCAAGAATCAGAAAGAATGCGACGCTCATCCACTTCGAATCCCACCATTTGGAGTAGTAGGAAAGAACGCAGAGAGGAAGAAACAGGATTATGAAGTAGTGCGTCCAGACCACCGGCGGCAAAATGCACATCAGAGTGGCCGCCAGCGCCATTCCGAAATCGCAACAGGCCGCTCGGGAATGTCTGAGACGATAGAGGACAAACGCGGAAATAAGGCAAATCGCTAGGCACAGCACCGCCAGTAACGGAACTAAGAAGGTTCTATCTCCACGGAGGAAATAACGAATGTTGGCGAGCAAGCCATAGTTGTTTCTGAACCAACCATATTCGGCGGCGTCGGCATGCGCGGTCGCTGCATAGTCCGTGAAAATTCCCGCCCCATGCAGGCACACAATTCCGGCCACGATTGCACCGCAGGACAGTGCCAGGGCAATGACCGCTCGCATCCGTCCGAATAGCATGGCACCGGCAGCAACGATCGGGAAAAGCTTCAGGCCCGCGGCCACCCCGAGTACGACTCCCGCGCTGCCGTTGCGCTCGGTCCTCATCAAATACCACACGGCAACCACCAACGCGGCGAGCAAACCGGATAACCCAGCGCCACGCAGTACCTCGAATACCGGTTCGCTACCCAGCAGTACCAATAAGAACAGCAGCCACTGTTTCCGCGCCAGCCGTATGGCAAAGGCTTTAGACCAGAGCCAGATCATAAACACCAGAGACGCAAGACTGATAGCTTCAAAGAGCAAAATCGGCTTGAAGTAGCCAATCCAGCCGACAAAAGGTGCGAGAACCACAGGGACGAGGGGAGGATGCGCGTTCAAGTCCAGTTGGTAAAGGCAGCTCAGGTGACTGGCCTGTATACCGGCCAGCCAGGAGGGTGCTGTGGGCACGGGATTGTCCTTGAGCACCCGCCTCACTACCGACTGAAATTCTACTGGATAGGCTGTACGGCCTGCCAGCAGTTCCCCCGCGCCAATGGTATCTTGCATGGCTCCACACGGAGCCAAGTATCCGATCACGACCATCGGCACATCGATACTGGCGATGACCGCCAAGGCGGCCAGCGCTGGCCATGAAGTTAGATACCGAAAAATCCGCCTCGGTGGCTGGCATAGGGCGCATGCAGTCGCCGCCAAAACTGCAAGACTAGCCTGAGGGGCCAAGGCCGCCGGGTTGAGCTGTGAGAGGTTAAGGTGTCCAAACACGGGCACACCCCGATTTTGGTGTTGTCCTTTGCCATTCCACCGAAATCTGAGATCTTCCTTGATGTATGTTTCTGTCAGGTTGAGTATATCACTGGGTACGCCGACCTGCCTCGAGTTGGTTGGGATGACCTTATCGTGCCCGCTCCGCAAGTTCGACCGCAGAGCAGCCCGTCGTAAGTTCCACGACAAAAAGGCAATCTTTCAATCGGTCATAGACCTAAATGCAAATTCAAACCGACCGTTTTCACGTGCGGCGCGAAGGACGCGAAGTCGGTCTTCTTGGCGGGAACCTTCAACAACTGGGATCCTGCGGCAACACCCTTGCGACAGGTCTCTGATGCCGAATGGACAGTACAACTGGAACTGTCAGCGAGTTTGCCCGACAGATCGCGCTTGACTCGACGTTAGCCTCACGTAAAGTAACCAGAGAGTATATCGGAAGGGTGAGAGGGCCGGATTTCCTGTACCACCTTCAGAGTGAGTCTCGTGCCTCATTATGCCCACCCAGTGCCCTGACCGGACTTCTTTGTACCAGTCGAAGTGACCCGCCAGGACGCTACGCATAGAGAGCGTATTTTGTGTGATCCAGGCCGGTTTTACCGACTGTGTGCCGCGAAGCAGCACGCGACCACGGTCAAGTTGCCGGGGCGGGGAGACAACGGGACCGGAACGCCACACCCTCCGAGGCAAAGCCAAGCTTGCGGTAGGAGCGAACGACTTCGGACCGGTTCTCCTCGGATCCCATCGTGTGGATCACGCCGGGAATCCATGGACACTCTGCCAGAATAGCGCGTGCATTCTCGGACGGCTCCGGATGCCCGCGCAGATGTTCCGCATAAAGGAATATCCTCCCGCTAGGATCTCTCGCACCCCACAGTGCAGCCACCCCTGCCTGGGTAACCACCATCGCAAACGCTCGTGGCCAGGTCTCGGGAATCGGAAATGGGTTCACGCTGTTTTGCGATTCCACCACAGGAAAAAGACTGTAAGCCCCTCGCAGCCACATCGCCATGAGGCGCTATTCACTTCCGCGCTCGCGGTGGGCATTCGATCGGGCGAATGCAGTGCCCTGCACTGGTCGAATATCGATTTCGACAAAGGCATCGTATCGTCAAGCGCACTCTGCAGAGAAAGAAGGGTGCTGGACTCGTGCTCATGCCAGTGAAGTCTGCAAAGTCGCGTCGCTCTATTGAGTTGCCTGCAATCTGCCTCAGAGCTTTGTCCGCAAATAAGGAGCGACAGGATCAAGAGCGGTTGCTAGCCGGCTCGAAATGGAAGGAAACCGGGCATGTATTTACGAGCACCATTGGAACACCAATCGACGACGGTAAGATTCGGGAGGAATTTAATTCGTCGGTAACGGCCGCTCAATTACCTAAACAACGTTTTCACGACTTGCGACATGCGTGCATCTCCTTGTTGGGGGCGCAGGGAGTTCAGCCCAAGGTGATCGCCGAAATAGTTGGGCACTCAGATATCCGACTCACGCAAAACGTGTATCAGCACGTTTATGACGAGGCAAAGCACGATGCTGCTGACAGAATGGACAAACTGCTAACGCAGATTTCTGGAGGTCCGGGCACCTCGGTTGCTACCAAGAAGTCCAGTGTCGTCTGATTACGCCGGTAAATTATTGATTTATATGGAGCCACCCGCCGGGATCGAACCGGCGACCTGCTGATTACGAATCAGCCGCTCTACCAACTGAGCTAGGGTGGCTAATATTTAAAATCAACAACTTACAATGCTACGGTTGATGGACGTGTGAACAGTTATGAACACCGTCCTTTGAGATTTTGCGTTTTCGCAGCATTGGAATTCAGTTTATCATGCCGGTTGGCATGCCTTCCGTGAGTTCCTCATCCAGTCGCTCTACTGCTGACTGCACGCTCTCTGGGATGGGCTGCATATAAGTCCCGGCCGTGAGATTCGGTGATGCGTGCCGCAGATGACTCTGCACATCCTTCACGGACCCATGTCGCTGCATCCTCGTTGCGCAGGTTCTCCGGAGCGCTTGGCTGTTCACGCCATCGAGGAATCCCGCCGGTATGGCGCGACCTTCGAGCTTCATTTTAGCGCGGGCCTTTTCGGCCGCCGGCTTCAGCGTGCGATTCAAAAAGTTGTTTAGGTTGATCGGCGTGCCTTTGCGGGAAGGGAAGAGAAAAGCCTCCGGACGCTGGTCCGGCATCTGTTGGAGCCAGCACTCAAGCTCAGTTCTTAAGCCACGGGGGACCCAGACGTCCGAGACGCTTGCCTCCGTCTTGGGCTTCACTAATCGAGCGTCGGACTGGAGCTCCTCTGACACTGACTCGTCAACCCGCAGGATGCCGTCTTTGTAATCGTCGCGCCGAAGAGCGAAAAGTTCACCCGGTCGTAATCCGAGGACAGAAAGCATCCGGAGCGCGAGATGATCTCGTCCGCTTAGAACGCTTAGGAGCTCTCGCACCTCATCGGGCGACAACGCGCGATGGCAGGGCTCACGGGTCTCGGGTATATCCAGTCTGCGGGCGGGATTTTTGCTGATGAAGTCCTGCTCGAGCGCCTCATCCAAAATACTCTTGATGTAGACCCGGAACTTTAAGACCACCGATTTTGAAAACCTGGCCGCCAGCTCATTCAGATGCCTCTGAATAGCGAACCTCTCAATCTGCCCAAGGGGGATGTCACCAAGCGGAAATATGACATAGCGTTCAATGAACCTAATAGTCTTGGGTCGCGACGACACTTTCCAGGTGGGTTCCGCCATGGGCCTATAGCGTTGTTCCCAGAACCACCGCAGGGTGTACTCCGGTGAGGGAATCACGCTGACGGTTGCGGTCTCTTTGGCGATGATCCCGCGGAGCTTGTCCTCCGCAGCCCACTTCGTCAGTTTGGATTTTTCACCAAGTATTACGGCTTTGTGGACTCGCTTTTCACTGCCGCCCGGCACTCGCTCGTAAACAAAATAGTGACCCTTCCAGCAGCGAAGGCGCTTGCCGCTCTCCTCGACAAATCCGCGTTGATGACGGGACCGGGCCATGTGGCGCCCAATCCTGCGTACGTCGATATCGATGGGTGGAAATTCTACCATGGCTCACGCTACGTGATCGATGCGATGACACTCTTCTATAAACCGGTCAAGTGCAGCGGCATCGAAACTCCGGCATCCCCCGAGCCGGAGCGACGGGAGGACTGGCCTGCACCGGCCGTTGGCGTGGTCGTGAACCCAGCCCGGGGATACTCCTAGCCGGCGCCGGACGTCTTCCACAGTTAGAAGTGGGATTGGACTGCTGCCTTTATTGATCTGTGTCGAAGTGTCCATTGCTTTGAGATCCAGCACGAAGATTGCCATATCTGGGGATGGTCGTTGCCCGGCCTTTGCCGAAATGCGGGTTTGGCATGGCCAAGGCGAACAAAGCACATCAGAAGATCCTACCCACGACGGACAGTTGAGTCGTCCACATATCACGTCGCGACGCCCAAGGCTAGAAGCCTTCTCTACGCGGATCTCTTGCCCGCTTCTTGGTGGTACCTTGCGGACGGGAGCTTTCACGCCGCCGTTTCCAGTATGCTCGGAGCTACAAACTCGATCTCAACCTGTCCGGCCGGAGGCGGCGGGTAACATTTATCGCAGGCGATCGGATCGCTCGAACCGCGACGTCGCCAGAAGATCTTCCATCCACAGGATGGACACGCGACTGGCTGTGGCAGATCCTTGGGCGGTTGTGGCAGATCGTGTTTTGAGATCGTCCTATTGCTATCCGGTGATTTTTCTGTAGATTGGGCGATGTGGCTGATCAGGTCGATGTTTTCCCTGTCTTTTCTACTCCCTTCCGTTTCTTCTTTTTTTTCTTGGTCGAAAAAGAATAGGGATCGGGAAGAGTAGGGGGAATCATCGTTCCGATCTGCCACATCGTCCGGTCCGGAACTTGGGCCTTTGTTCTCAGTGACATCCGGACCAATAAATCCGGACGATGTGCCGGTCGATCTTTCGGTCGATGTTTTGAGATCTGCCGCCGATCTGCCACGGAAGGTGATTAGGCGGCCCCGGTCACGTCCTCGGCTGCGGTCAATCTCAATCCCGGCAACTTCCCGCAATAATGGTGCGCAACGTTTTAAGCGGCCCGACAGGACATTGGCGCTCTTGGGCAACTTGCCATTGCCGGCGGGCAAGGCTGCAAGGAGCTGCCGAGCGGATCCAACCCACACCCCCTCTGTGGACCGCTCGACTAGCTTTTGAACCGCCAAGGCGAGGGGATCGCTCTCCATTGCAACAGCGGTGGCTTCCCCGCGGCTCTTGAGGTACAGCCCCATAAATGTGCCAGGCGCCCATGGCAGGGCCGGCTCGGCCGCGGTGAGCCAAACAGCAAAATCGGCCATCCGCGGCAGGTTCGGAAGCCGCACAGAAGCAACCTGACGCAAGGCCATCGAGATTGCGTCCAGAAGCGCGCCGAGAACGCGGGGAGAGATTCTTGCAAGCTCCCCTTGGATCTCTTCTTCCGGCCTGCGCTTATCGGGCGGTATAGCAGGCAAGTTCACAATCAGCGACCGATCGATCAAATCCGGTTTGGTGCAAATTTCATCGATGCCGTTCAAGATTACGGGTCTCTGAAAACTGAAGAGCGCCTCCTCCGAGTCGGTGTAGAGCTCGCGCCGGGCAAAACCAGAACCGGTCGCGATCTGGCAGAACACGTCCGAGAACACTGAGCTCATGCCAGATAAATTGTCGTAGGCCAGAAGCCAGGTATTCTTAGCGGCAACGGCAAGGTCAGTATCATCGTGGGGCAGCTTGCGAACAGGCACCATTGATGGATCGATAAAGGAGCGTAAGATCCGAGCGGTGGCGGTCTTCGCCGAACCTTGCTCGCCTTCAATAATCAGCAAAGGATAGGGACCACGAGGCCGCAACCATCCGACCATGGCCGAAAGGATCAAGACAAACGTCTCGTCGTCCGCATTTAGCAAAGGCCGCAACTCTTTCAGTGAACCGCCTGGCTCCGGTACAGGGAGCGGCAACATCCCCTTTGTGCGTCGAAACAACACCGGGGGGCTGGGGACTACGCCCCAGCCATCTGGGGTTACCTTGATCGCTCTCCATTGGTCATCTGCCAGATCGACGTAAACATGCCCTGCGTGCTCACCCACGCGAAGAAAGACGTTTCTCTTAGGGGCCTCAATCCTGGCATTCGCCTCGATTACGCTCAGGGCGTCTTGCATCGCCTGGCTCCCAGGAGGCCGGCCCTGATTTGAGCGGTAATAGCTACGAATCAGCCAATCGCGAAAGGCCATAGACTTCACTGGCCATGTTTCAGTGTGGCCATTCACGGAAAACGAGGCGAAGATCTCCCAATCAGTACGGAAGAAGGACGCTGCGCTCGCGAGACTGATAAGAGTTTGGGCCTTTGTCAATCCCTCAGCCTTGCCGTCGACGCCATGGGGCGCCGATTTATTGACATCCGGCGCGCAAATCGGCTCACTGGCCGCCCGTTGACTAGATGGCCCCGATCGTCGGACGGGTTGATAGGTATTCCTACAATCCTGAATGGCTTTATTCAGAGTGCGGGCACCATAGGTTTCTCCTCCAGCGAAGTGGACTTCGTCCCACTTGTTACGCATCAGCTGGCTGTTCCGGAAGAGCCGGTCCATCTGGCCATAGTCGCAACCGGTCCAGAAGGCCAGATGATTCGCTAAAGCCATATCCGCCGCGCTATCATCTCCACCGTGAAGAGAGACGTCACCCCGGTCGTACAGTGCCCCGAAGTCCGATTGGCTACCACGCGCTTTGTGAAGTAGCTCCTCATCACCTAGGATCGGCGGCAAAGCCTGCCGACGGTGCCCTTCCTGCAGTGGTTCCTGCTTCTCTATCGATCCGAACACTTCAGCTTGCAGCTGATCAAGTTGCGCCTGACGCTCGTGGATCTCGAGAGGTGTACCCGCTAGATGATTGCCGGTAACCGTTAGATATCGACCAGAGTCATACATCTCGACGCAGCCCTTCCTGCGACGTCCACCGGGGGGCAATGAGCCCCACACCCACACATGGCAACCGCGGCCGCTGGGACTGATCTCGGTCCACGAGTCAAGTCGCTCGATTATCCGGCGCGCCTCATCGGTGATCTCACCGGTTTCGGGATTCCGGCACTTGTCCAGGTCGATACCGGTGAGCCCAGTAGATTCGCTCAGAACAAATCCTACGCCGCTGGTTCCATTCAGTGGCCAGCCGTCACACGCGGCATCAATCGTCGTCCACGTGGAAGAGACATCAGTTTTGGCGTGCGAACCGGCGATCGAGTATGGCTCCTTGGTCGGCTTACCATCTCTGTTAGTCTGTTTCCAGCGCACCCAGTTCGGGAGTTCCTTTAGAGTGGATGGCACGCTGGCCAGCGGAGCAAGTGCGTCTGTCATCTAGCACCTGAATTAGTTATACTTGACATGATTGATCCTTCTCGGTCGGTTTAGGCCCGACCGACGACAAATCGAGAGCCACCTTCGCCAACAGAGGGTGGCTTTTTTAAGTTCTGCATTCACTTGTGCAGCGAGCCTGCGTATCGTGGCAGGCCAAGCCTCCACGCTCTTTTTTGTTGGCTAACCAACGCTCGAGATCACTAGTGTGAATAAATCTGCGACCAGAAACCCTAAGAAATGACATCTCACCGGTATCGATGGCCCGCTTCCGGAGAGTTCTCACGTCTAAGTTTAAAATCCTAGCGGCATGGGTTAGAGAAACGAGTTTATGCATATGATCTGTCCTTCCTGAGTCGATGTTCGCATATGAGGACTTTCGGCCGCAGATTTCTGCTATTGGGCTTGTGTTTTGACGGGTAGAGCTGGTATAGCCGTATTTTGATTGGCGGTGCGACTACCCGAATATGAAGCCACCGGGCATCCGAGATCTTTGAAGATGGGGTGCCGGCCCCCGCCGCCAGTTTCCTGTGCGGCCGTGTCGGGTAATAGACCATGCTTCGCTATCAGCTCATTCAGAGCGGTATCGCCGCCGTGCCGCGGGTAGACAGTCGGCGCCATAAGACCGGATCACGCGCCAGTCGGTATACGGATATTGGCGTCAGGCCAACACGCACACCACTCATTAATGCGCACGGGATCCGCGCTAGCGTCCTTGAAGCCATGGGCGGTAAGCGGCTCCTTGCCGCGAGCGCGCCGGGAATACAAAAGAAACCGTGGGAGCCGTTCCAGAGATCGGCCTCGCGAAGAGAGCCTCCATCAGGTTCAACGGCCACCAGGGTACTGGCTACGACGTGACCGGGGCCGCCTCCGCGAAACCCGCGAGCGCGTTGTCGCGCACATCATAACCCGTCCTGCGGGTTGCTGCGATCTAGAAGGACGATCGAGACGTCGGACTGGCGGTCGACCGTCAAATCTACGAGCCCGAGCCGGTATAGGTCATTGATCGCCTCTTTAACATCCAGTCCTTTGTGGGGATACGCTTGGTGATGGTCAAGGACGCCCTCGATGAACTCATCGAGGAAGGTCTGATAGGCAAGCTTGGAATCCGACCTAAAAAGGCTCTCCAGCTGCTTGAGAACTGCGAGCGCCCGCGCGGCTCTAATCGGTTGCTGCATTCTGAACTTGCCCAGAGCGGGATGAATCATGGACGGCTGTGGACGAGTATACGGCGGCATACTAGCGACCCTCCGTGCCGCCGCCGTTATGGCGCAGCCATTGCAATACCTCCCGGCGATATAATATTCGCCGGCCGCTCGAAATCAGGAACGCCTTGATCTCTCCGCGGTCCAAGACCTTTTTGAAGGCGCGAGGGTCCATGCCCACCAGGCGAGCGCCCGCTGCGGCGCTGACAAATTCGCCGTTCTTCATGCTGATTGCTGTCCTATGGTGAGTCTCGGGGAGCGCCGCGGCTGTTCCGTGCGCCGGTCGGATGAAAACTCTGGATTGACCTAGTTTTGATCGGCCCTTTAAATGTGAGCTGTTCTCACGGGGGCGTTAATAGCAGAAGGGTACAAAACCCTAGTATAGCACACTGGCGTGCACGCATGCCGCTGGACGCTGGAAGAAAACTACTTACAAATAACTCGAACGGGCATGAGGGGTGTTAGTTAGATGGGCGCGGCTTACTACGATAACTGCTACCAGGCAATCGCCGCACGATCGACCTAGACTCACTGCGGGTCGAGAAGCTTGAGGCGCGAGCGTTTTGTGTGATACCGTAATCAGTGCCGTTTATGCTCGTGCACATACTACTGTTCAGGTGTCCCGAGTGCAGCCGCCCAGTCCCTGATATAACTATGGACCCAACTCCAGTGGGGCTTGAAAACATGGAGATCAAGTTTCCCGTTAGAAAGCTCTTTTGTTACGCGTGCTCATGGGAAGGAGAACTGCCGATTTTGACACGGAGGGCCGAGCGACGCGGTCCGAATCGCCTGGCTGAGTCACGCTAAGTGAACAGCGGAACGTAGTAATCAGTGCCGCCCTGATTGCAGATCTTTAGATACTGTAACGCACTCGACCTTCCGGATGATCCGACGAGCAAGGTGGAAGGAACAACGAGCGGGGCTACCGTCTGCGCGCTGTGGTTGAAAGTTATCTGCCCACCGAACGTATTGGCCGCAATACCAATCGAGTTAGATCCGGAGCTAAGTAGTTGGATCTGGGAGTTTACTCCGCCGGCCGTTCCCATGCTCCAGTAGCCAACCAGCTCGCCGGCCTGGTTGGACATGAAGATGGTGCTGGAGGCTATGATTACGCGAGCACCGTCGATGCCGACTAAGTTGAATGCAAGTTCGTACTGTCCTCCGCGGTTGCAGGCAATGACGAAATCGTCCACGCCGAGGGAAATCGGAAAAACCATCTGTTGAAGTACGGTCGGGTTGGAGAGACGCCACACTGCAATCTGGTGACTGTTGTCCACGGAGCCGGCGGAGACAGTGTACGTCACGCCCTTGTAGCTAACGGTCCCGGCGCTGTACGCGATATCCCCGGCACTCGGGGAGTTGGCTGTCCAGGTGAATCCATCGAACGTAGCGCTCCCGTTGGGCCCCACGGCTAGAGTTCCTAGATTGAGGGAACTTCCGGTAAGACTTCCCGATAGGACATGCGAGGAGGTTATGTGGGAATTAGCCACCTTGTTCCAGGCGGTGTCACCCGTCCCGGAAACGTTGGTGGCAATCAGATATATATTCGTGGAGGGGGTATAGCTAGACGTGCCTGTGAATGAGCCACTCCCCGTATTCCATATCACAAACGGAGAACTCGTGTTTCCGGCCAGGATAGTGTAGGCCGTTCCGTTCCAGTAGACGGTGCAAACTGACCAAGCCACGTCGCCGGCACTCGGTGAGTTGCTGGTTAGCGTAAGCCCGTCCACAAGGATTGCTGGGCTGTTGACAGATGCCGGGCCAACCCCGCCGGAGATAATATTCGCTTCATTAATGCCGACATTTTGTTGTAGTAGGACGCGGGGACTTTCTAGTTGGCTGGTCGCATTGAATGCACTCAGGAACACCCGTTGCGCGGCGCGTGGCGGAGTGACTGAGGTCTGATCGAACGGAATCTGCAAGGTAAGCCCCTGGTCCGAGTCTGTGTCCAGATACAGGTTATAGTACATGGTCCCGGGTTGTGCATTCGCGTCGGCAGGGGCCTCCCAGACGATCAAACCTTTATCTGATCTCCAGGTCAAGCCACGTGGCGGCGACGGCCTGACGAACCTACGTCGAGCGCCGGACGTATTCTTGATCTGGGTTTCGAGTTCTGCTTCAGATGGCAGGGGCATGTTATGCGTTCTCCCTGTTGGCACTTGTGCCGGCTGCGGCGCCGCCTTCGGGCTGCTTAGGGACGCCGCTAGCCTGAATCCAGCTGAGCAAATGCTGGAGGTCGAGTTTTCGTCGCTTGGCCGAGATCCGGATACAACGAACCTCACCTTGCTCGACCAGCTTTGTGAGGGTCTTGGGGTCGACTGATAACCTGCGAGCCCCTTCCGCGAATGAGACATACTGAGGGTTTTCCATTGGTTTCGCTTTCACTGCCGCCCGGCAAACGTCGGGAAGGCACTAGGAAGATCTGGAGAATAACCTGGTCGGCTGTCAGTGCGAAGTGCAAAGACCACCTGACCGGGTAACCGAGTAAGCTCGACGAAGTGAACGTCGAAGCCAACAACCAACATTTTACCACGATGGCTTAAGATAATGCTTGGTTTCCCTGGATATCCTCAGTTAAGGAGTCATTCATGTCGAGAAGTCCTTAAACTCCCGCGCGGATGCGGCAGTAAGCAGGTGGGTTTTCATTAAATAACGGCGACATCCTTCCCTGTTTGATCCTGACGAATGCTATTCCCGTCGCCAACAGAATGAGCGATGACGGTTCGGGTACGCCGTGCAGGTCGTAGCTCATGGAGAATGTGAAGGGCAGAAAGGCCGTTTCAGGAGGGAGGATGGGACCAATATTGACGGCCATGAAAATGTCATGTACCTACAGCAAGGCGCTAGAGGTATCCGGGCTGAAAGCCACAACGCTGAGCGTCGCTGAGCTGACTGACATGACTGGTGGAAAGTTTCAAGACCGAGGCTATACCGTGAGCACGATGGAGAATTACGATAAAGCATACGCCCGTACACAAGACACAGGCGTTATGAAGCAAGAAGAAGCCTTTACCGACGAGGGTACAGCGACGTTCACAGGCGGTACCGCAGAGCTCAAAGGGCTAAAGGGCAAAGGCATATATAGAAGCGCCGGTAAGGCCGATAGAGGAGAGGAGATCCAAATAGAAGGCAGGTACTCGTTGCCCGGAACAAAGTAGCCCACTCCCGCCCTGCGCATGCTATCCTGAAACCCGCGCAGATCTGGAATCGCTGTCTATGGGACCGCGTATGGATTCGCTAATACGCAAGCTTGCAGCTACCCGTGCGCTCCGCCCACTGCTGCTTCTGGCCGGAAGGTCACCGGCCTTCTGGCAAGCGTGGCCTGTATATGTCGCGCTATTAGGCAGCTATGTTGTCCTATACTTCGGGTTAACGGTCTCGTTTGTTGCACCGCATGTCCTGCTAGGTCGTCTCCTCTCGGAAGGCGCCATTGCGATTGGCTTTTCGACGTGCGCGATCTGGTGGCTTATTGAAAGATATACCGCGTCGGATCGCCCGGTCCAAGCTGAACGCCCGAGCTTGCGGCGAAAGCAGCACTTCGCAGTTCGTCTCTTCGCGATTCTTTCCGTGCTTTACATTCTTGAACTCCTCCCGGATTTCCGTCTCTTTTTCGTACTCGCGTTTGTCGGTATCGCACTTCTGTTCAGACGCCAACTCTTCAGTGTAGCGGTCGCTATCACCAAGGTAAGCCGGCATATCAAACACTAGGCGCGCCAGATCCGCGTACTGCCGCCACGATCCAAAACATTATGGCCACGGCGGCACCAGATATCAGACCGACACACTGAAGCGGATGGTTTTTGATATCCAGATATCTCGTGAACAAAGCTATTAAACCGTCAAACCGGTGAGCCAGTCTCACCAGGAAAACTGCCAGGGCATACAGCCACAGCCAGATAGACGTGAAGCAAGACGGAATAATAGTCACGTCGAGGAGTTCATGATAACCCGTTTCGACTAAAAAGTCCTGAACATGTTGACGGTAAAGATCTTCTCGATGCTGATAGCCAGACCGCATAACACCCGATAAGTCATCAAGCATTTTTCTGGAGAAGCCGGATTTGGCCAAGATTCCTTCGAACTCGCGAATGTGCTTTTCCCCTTCTTCGGGAGAAAGCTTTGCCGTGTCTGTATACATAGTCCGAAGGGACTCACTGGCGCCCAGCCAAAGGGCATTATAAATGACATATGCGGGTCCGCCTGCGATCATTAAGGTCAACATCATGTCGATCAGTAGCACTAGGCCGATGCGTAAAATACTTTGCGTTGTCCGTGTGAGAGCTAGCAACATGCGAGTGGAGTATAGCGACATGTAGTCGGGAATCAGGTTCACGAGGAATAGAGTGGCCAGAGCTATCGGTATAACCTCCAAATCTGAAATATGTAGGCTTGATCGCGTTAATCCGCTGACCTGCTGGCGAACTGTGATAGCTCTCCAGGACGAAGCGGTAGCAAAGACCGCTATATAAACAAGGACTGAGGTGCTAACAGACGCTAGACATGATCGCGTAAAGCATTTCCAGGTGACATGCTGAGCTCCAAATACCTTATCGAGAAGATCAGCAAATGTACTCAGAAGATTCTGGGCACCATGGAGGAGCCGGGGTTCGGCAAGCCACAATCCAATGTCTAATTTCGCTTCTGCAGTCAATTTCTCCTCTACCTCTTTAAAGAACTTTTGAACGCCATAAAACATTCCCCCGCCCACTGCGATTTGCGCCGCCAGTCCCGTCAGACTATGTAGTTCCGCCATATCGCTTCAGATTCGGGACATTCTATCGCACTCTTCTGATGCGACAAAGCTATACTCCGGATTTCGCCTCGCCGCGTGGCTGTGTACTCGGCGCTCAGTGGAGGGCCAGGGCGCACTATTGATTGCTATGACGCGTGTCGAGTTCGGAGCGGGAGATTGTTGCGGATGTTTATACGGAGTCATGCACGGACAGCAGGCCCATATCGTCTGCAATGATCCCGCAAACGCAGGAAGCGGGCGGCATTGTTGTAGAAAATATCGCGCTTCTGCCCACGCGTCAGCATGGGCGCATTTGAATCGTATCGATGGCTACGGACAATGCGTCTGGCCATATCATCTGGTCGGACCCGAACATGATCCGGTTTTCAAAACCAGCGTCGATCAGCCGTTTGAGAAAACTATAGAAGTTCTTCTTCGGCGTGAAAAAGGAGATGGCGCCCACGTCTACATACAACTGCGGGTGGGCGTGCAGGGCTGCAATCGTATCGTCCGCGAGCGGCCAACCCGCGTGCATGGCCCACATGCGGAGCTTGGGATGACGTACGAGGACCTCCTCGAGCAAGAGTAGGCTGCTCTGGCGCATACGGTAAGTCGGTGTGATATACGTGGCACCAGGCGGTCCCGGGCCGGCATGAATTCCCACTGGGACATCCAATTCCTCCAAAAGAGCCCAATAGGGTTCCATGCGCGGGTCATCCGCGCCCGAATTCCGGCGTATTGGTTCGGTATCTCAGCGAATGCGACGACCCTTTTCGACTTAACGAGATCGCGAAGCTCGCTGATGGATGGCTTGCCGGTGGCAGCATCAAAGGAGATGGCTGGGAGAATCCGATCACCTCCCGCCTTCTTCCATGTTTCGACCACGTCAAGCGCAAAACCGCTAGCGAGCCCAGTCACGTTGTGTGCGCGCATGACCTCAAGTGTTCGCGTCATCAGTTCTTTATCGGTCGTCGGCGAGGGCAAAGGCTTTTCACAACCTGACGAATTCGCGTCGGGTTTTTTGGGGTCCCGCGGTGGAAACAAACCCATCGGCGCGCAGATGCTTCCGAGATCCGCGTTCGCACGGAACGCGTGCAAATGAACATCGAAGATGGGCTCAGCTATTGACTCTTGTGCGAGGCTTCGGAACGGAGCCACAGCGAGAAGAAGCAGGAGCGCGATGGTGAACCACATTAAGTCAGTGTAGCGCGGCGCCGGACTGACATCCGCCCGGTTTCAGGGTTTCGATAAGTAGAGATTATCGAAGGCCAAGGCCTGACCTCGTGTTGGTCGAACTTCCGCAAGAACCCGTGCGACCAGGAGGCCGTAATCTGTCTTTCTGATACCATCGAAGTTATATGACCCATGTGGACAAGGTCTATGTGTTCTATCATTCCACCGGACCGAACGGCTACTCGTTTGCCGCACTCGCAGCAGACGGGATTTGCTTGTCCGCCTGGGTCTCAGAATCGGAGTCGCGAGCGCAGATTGAAGCAAAACACCCTGAGAAGGTTACCAACTACGAAAAACACTACCCAAACGGGTATGAGATTGTTTGGAGAGGTGGACCAATAACTCCTGAGGTTATGCGCGCCCAAGATCCCGGCGATGGCGGGTCTGTCGAATTCATCGAGGGGCGGCTTTATGCTGAATTCTTGCGCGCCTTAACCGTGTAGTCAGGGTTTTGCCACAGCCGGATCCTGGGGTTCCGCGATGAAGGCTAAAAAGTCATCACCCAAGTGAGTGGTTACTGGGTTGACCGGGAATGGCGTGGGCTGTCCAGTGAACCTCGGTACCATCCAGGTCTCATTTAAACGATTAAGCGAAATGAGCCTCGACGAGACCAGATCGTCGAACAGCAGCTCGATCATTTGGAAGGACGCTGCCGTGCGATTTTCAGACGGAGATCGTAACTGCTGAATCAGCTCCGGCATTGCCGTGCAAACAAGCTGGTAAGCCAGATAGTCGTTCCCCGCAGGAACCTGTGGGACTGCCATTTTCCGACTTTCGAAATGACCGGCGGGGTCACGAAAGAAGCGCAGGAGGGTCAGGTGGGCCGCAGTGAAACGGTCCACTAAGGAGAGAAACTGTGCCTGCCGATTAGTCTGTGCATCTTTGCCGAGCGCTGCGTTCAGAACAGCGTTCCTCAGAGCATCGAGCTTCTCCTTCTGATGCGTCCGCAGTGCCGCTTGCGTTGCTTGGAACCATGCCGAAACGAAGGCATCATCCTTGGCTAAAGCCTCGGGCGTCAGCCCGCCCACTCTTTGACTTAGGTCATTGAGACGGAGTCGAAGCTCTTCTTGCCAGTCGCTTAATCGTTTGGTGCGCAACGGTGCCGTAAGGAGGTCTACAAGAGTGACTCCGGGGCCAAAAAATGGGAAAGCAATGGTGCCCACCTTGGCAATGGCCAAGGCGTAGTCGAAGGCCGTCCTTTCGGGGGCCGGTTCCAACCTTGAACCAGGCATCAATTTCGGCACATCCATATGCTGTCCAGATTGTAGAATACATTCTCGCGTAAGTCTGCGAGTCAGGTCGGACTCTCACGCCTGGACGGATTCTGTACCCGTTTCGGTTCCGCTCTTTTTCGCCGGACGTGGTCGTGTGCTTGCGTCACCCGGTAAATGTAGCCGGACCAAATCAGGGTTGCGAAGACCCAAACAGACCGGTGCCGACCACGGTAGTGCTCGCGCCAGGATTCCAGACTCGCTTCAGAGCTTCTGCTGTGTCGCCGGGTAGCTTTGACGGATCCGCTGGTTGTAGAAAGCGATCGATGATAGGCTTTAGATCTAAGCCAATCGCGACCAAATCCCACTCACTATTCACCGCGGAAGGTGCCCTGCGCGATGCGGTCAAGTGCGCCAGCTCCTTATGGGCGCGGGTTCGAGCATCAGTGATACGCGCTGAAATGGTGGGCCGTTGCGTGGCCCAACCCGAAACACAATCGTCCGCGATAACATCATCTGCCCTATGAGCAAAAGCAAGAGTGCAACACGAATTCGTTGCATGATGACCCTCCTTGAAAATGGATCGTGATTTCGAGAATCCGGCACTCAGAGACCGTCGTACCAGTCATCGTGAGGTCGGATGATATTAGCACAACGGTCGAAGTTCGCCGAAGGTGCGCGTGCAGTGCCAGCACGGCTCGGCCTGTTCGCATCGAGACAAACAAGCCTGAGGGACCAAAAGCACTTGCGGGAGTTGGTTCGCGTGGCCTAAGGACGTGCCGGCGGGCGCCAAGGGCATTGATGATTTACTGGCTACGGTTCGCCCCGAGCCGGTACTCGAGCTGATCGCCAAGGCGGTGCCGCAGACCACCGGAACTCCGGAATCCACATCTCGCTTTACCTGCATCGAGGATCTGCCGCGTGTAGAGGACGTCGGTGCATCCGAGATCATATGGGATGTTCAGGGCCTTCTGCCCAGTGGAACCTTGTTGCTATTGACTGGCGAGTCCGGCGCAGGCAAAAGCACATTTGCCTGCGCTCTAGCCTATGCGGTTTCGAGAGGTCAAGAATTTCTCGGGCGCCAGACGACCAAGCGACCGGTTTTAATCCTTGATGCCGAAAACCCTTCGGTAGCAGTCATCGAGCGGTTGCGCCGCCTCGGCATAACAACCGATAATGACTTTCGTGTTTGGGGCCAGTGGACCGGCGAGGATCCCCCGGCCGCTGGCGGCGCGATCGTCCTAGACTGGGTGACCCGCTGTGACCCTAAGCCACTCATCATAGTCGATTCCCTAGTCCGGTTTTACTCCGGCGACGAAAATGATGCAGCGGAAATGCGATCACACATGGCGCAATACCGGAAGCTCGCCGCGGCCGGCGTCACGATTATCATCCTGCATCACACAGGGAAGTCCGAAGCATCCCAGGATTACCGAGGATCTTCGGACATCAAAGCTTCTATCGATATCGGCTACAAGCTCACGCCTGTCGGCGACGGGTCGCAATTGGACATTATGGAGCTACGGGCCTTTAAACAACGCATCTCTGTTGAACCGAGCCTTCACCTTCAGTACCGCAACGGCAAGTTTGTGACAAATACCGGTGAAGTGGCTAAGACAGTGGCTGAGCAATTGGTTGACCTCCTGAAAGGGAATCCGGGAATCAGCGCAACCGAGTTCCGAAAGCTCGCCAGTGCAAAGGGCTTAGGGAGAAACGTCGGTGCGACCTTTCTGTCAAACGGCTTCCATAACGGAACAATCCGACGAGAGTCTGCTGGAAGGGCCAAGAGACATTACTGGATGGGATTTGGCGACGACTCAGCACCTTTCTTGGAGGCTGCCTGAAGGGGGTCAATTTTCTATCGCCCACTTGAAGATTTTTTTCTATCGCCCGACGACTGGGCGGTCAATACGTAATTGCAACATCGCAATCGGAACAAATCCTTTGTTTTGATGCTATGGCCCAGTTGCCCGCCTCGGTGGGCAATAGTGGGCAACGGCCCATTGCCCACTTGCCTACACCCGTAGGGTAGGCAAGTGGGCTATGCGGGCGGTCACTTCGATCTGGAGGAGTTTTAGATTTATGAAGCATGTCAACACCACCACGCAGCCCGAAGCTTGTTCGCTGACGTGGGATCAGTGGAAAGCTGAAGCGTTAAACCGTCTGTTCCAGGAGTATGGCAAGACGGGCAAGTTCTGCCGGTCCACTCCATTTATTGCCCAGATTCGCCCGGGTGTTTCGCAAAGAAACCAGAGCCGGCGGCAGCATCCATAAGGACAGCTTGAGCGCACCCCCGCCCGTACTCATTAGGAAGACCGGATGCGCGCCTGAGTTTTGCAAGTTCCTCGGCGCTGTACTTGGCGGCTGGCCCGGCAAGTATAACTCTCCTGGCCAGCCTGAGGCAGTCTAGCTGCTCTTCGTTCATGTGGGTTGCCAAGTTTGCGCAACTGACGGCCCGCCGATAAAGTCAGTGTTCTCAACGAACCGCACTTTGGGAGCGCCATATGACCCAATGGCATAACCCGCCCGGAGGGGTCATTTCACCCAACTCGCGTATTCCACCCCCCCCAAAAAAGGGGATTGCGAAACGGCGCAACCCGGTCAAAATAGCCTGAGAGTTGCAGGCTGGGCCGTGCACTCCAATTGAGGCCCCAGAACGTACCCGCCGCCGCTTTGCCTCTGGTGGACTGCGGCTGGCGGTCTCCGGAGGTCTGGGGCCATCAAGGCCGGGACGTAGCGGTCGGTCCACCGTTCCGGTCCGTCACCCGGTTTGGCCGGGGGCTACCGCCTTACTTCGTCGAAGCATGGTGTGAGACTAGCGCCGATCATTGGCACTTGATGTGTTCTGCCCCGGTTGAATCAATATAGGGTGAGCACCACGAGTACGATTACCGCCAACGATGTTCGGTTGGACGCCTTTGCCTTCTGACGCTCACAGTTTAGTTTGTTGCGATCCCCGGTTGCGCTGCACATTGGCGAGATACTCGGTCGCCGCCCTCCCCGAACCAGCGCAACCTTCGCATGCTTAACGCGAAGCAGTAAGCGTGGAGCCAGAATCACGTCGGCCCGGCCGTCTTCGAGAGTACTGCCGGACGGGAGCGGCCTAGGCCTCCCGCAATGCAAGAGGTTTTGGCGGGATTAATTGCAATAATTATACAGCCGGCACCAATTGCTAAGGACTGAGTCGATTCTCGGGTTAAGGTGTTAGGTGCCTGTGGGGAAATCACGAGAGGACCAATGGCAGAGACCTTCGAAGCATACCGAACTCGAGTCCTAAGCTATCTTGGCGATGAGGAGCCCATCGGTGTCCAGCAAGCCACCCCATCGCAGCTCGATCGGCATCTCTGCAATGTCGCGCCCGAGGTGTTGATCCGGCGCCCTGCACCTGAAAAGTGGTCAATTGCCGAGATCGTAGCGCACTTGGCGGACGCGGAGCTGGCGATGGGGTGGCGATTGCGAAATATGTTGGCGAATCCGGGCGTTGCCTTAACGTGGTGGGATGAAGCGGCATGGGCGGAGCGCTTGGGTTACGCGCAGCAAGATGCGAGCCTTTCGGCAAGTGTCTTTCGGGCGCTGCGCGAAAGCAACCTGCGACTGTTGGAGTCGGTCCCGCGCGCACGGTGGGTGGAGTGCTATGGGGTCCACGAGGTGCGCGGACGGCAAACGGTCGAGGAGTTCGTCCGCCTGGAAGCGGCACACGACGTGAACCATCTTCGGCAGATCGGCCACATCTTGGGCGGTTGTATGTAGTGGTCGCCGTTTGCTGTCATCGAGCCAGTATGAGTGACCTATTCAGGGGGCGGTAATTGACTTACGATTCTCGTCGATTGCTGAGCCTAAACTGCTGGCTTTGCGACCATTCCAACTCGAAAGACTCGCCGCACCGCGCGCACCCTGGTGCCCAACTCCGCCGCTATCTGCCTCCAGATCAACCCTGCGTCCGGTAGCTCGATCGCGCGCGCTCGGTTGAATACAGCCTTGGGCCGGCCGATCGACTTTCCAGACTTGGTCCCGTGCGTCCGCGCGTATTCCAGCCCCGATGGGCACACGCTTGCGGGTCCGGCGGATCCGGTGTACCACCACTGGGACGGGTTTGACGTTCACCCTAAAGACCTGATTTCACCGCAATGGCGTCCGACAAGGGCGCGACTCGATTTCGATCAGGGTCAGATGTGCTACGGAGCGCGGCTAGCCTCAGTTCAAGCGCCCGCCTGGCGTACTGCGTCTGTGCTTGCGAAAAAATATTCCACCTCCATGATGTACGTTCCGGCGATGCGCGTGGGATCACTTGGCTCGAAGAAAACTCCTCTCGCGAGCCGCTGGACATTTTTCACCCGTTCGCCTGCTTTGAATTTTTCCATCCGTGTACCGTCGCTGGCCCACGCCACTGTGTCTCGGTTAAATATCCGCCGGTCCATCGATTGTTCCTCATCGTGGTCATCCCTCCAAGTGATTGTTTTTTGAGCGCCGTGCGCATTTAGGTTGCTCTCGCGCCCGGTTTCGCTCCCATTTCTTGACGCCTCATACGTCCGGGACGTGAGATGCCTGCCGCGGGACATATTCGCGCCTCCGTTGAAATTATTGTCAGTCAATCGGGGAGCTGAAGATAGCCCCTCCACTCGGAGGTGGGATATCTACTATCCTCCAATTCGGGTAGTTGCCAGGCTGGTCGGCGCGGGCGCACGTCAGCGCTTCACGCTGTTCGCTTCAGCAAGCCAACCTCCCAACCGTAGGCGCGAGGCTCGACATGCCCCGGCAGGTGGACGATATGCAAACCATCCCTTCTTAAGCCAGTCCTCCCCCTCCGATTCGGTCGCGAGCTTGAACCGGTACTGGCCAGGACGGCCGATGACCGCGCTGTCGAAGACATAATTCAAACGGCTTCTCCGAGACTCACTTCTACGTTCTGGCGGCCCTGCAATTCTACGGACCCTGCCTTTGGGTCGCCTGTTATTAACCCATGAGGGCGTTGATGGATTAGCGTAAAAAGCGACCGAATGTGTGGACAATTTCAGTAGATGCTACAGCAAAGTTCAGCCCCTCGAACCCCATCGCTTTAAAAGTCGTAACGCCCAAAACATCGCCGTATGAATCCAATAGCGGACCACCGCTGTTGCCCGGATTGAGGGTAGCGTCGATCTGAACGTATGAGATGCCCGAGCTGCTCGACCTTAGGGCACTGACTATACCCTTCGTGACGGTACCGGCAAGGCCGAGGGGGTTACCGATTGCGTAAACCTCTGCGCCTATCACAGCTCCTTTGGAGGCATTCATCGGAAGAGGTGTACAGGACCGGGCATTCGTAGTCAGGAAAGCGAGATCTCTGTCGGTGTCCTGGGCTATCACCTTACCGACGTAGATCTTTCGGGCAGAATCCCTGACCACAATTGTCTCCGCATTCTCAATAACGTGTAAGTTTGTGACGATCGCGCACCCGGACGTAACAAAGAAGCCACTCCCCGTGGTGCCGGTATCGGTTTCCAGTGCGACAACACCAGTAATAGCAGCCTGGAGGTCTATGTGATGCGGCACAGGGGATTGAAATTGCGCCGTCATCATCCGCTCCGGGATCGAAAGGCTGAGTCCATCCAACAACGACTTCGCTGCGGGTGGGTCTGCAAATAACGCCGTCTGCAGCAACTCCTCCTTCAGTTGCCCGTCATATTCCGTTCCGGCTGAAATCTGACTTAGGTAAAGTAGTGCAGCGAGACGATCACCGGTGGCGGATCTTTGGTCGTGAGCGAGGGTGGCAAGGTACTGTGCTACCAACGCCCTGGCCTTAAGATCAATCTGCTTCTTGAGGTTATCCCAAGCTTTTTGCTTGTGATCCGCTATAGGTAGTAAACTCGGATTCAGATTGCTTGCTCCGCTACGATCTTGCGGCAAGACACCGGACACGCCGTCCTTACTTTCCTCGGAACTACCCGAGACGTCTGCCCGAGATGCAAACCCTTGCTCTTCTTTGCTGTAAAACGTCAGCCTCGCATTTATCTGGTAGGAGCGTGTCGCCGCAAACTTGTCGTACTGATATTGCTGAACGATGTCTTGATTAATATATGGGGACGTTGAGGATAGTTCTGCCTGTAGCTGCCTGACTTGTCGTTGCGCGCGTCCGTACGCAAACCCACTCGCAAAATTGGGGTTAGTCGAGTACTCGATGTAGGCGCGATTCAACGCCTGTTCAGCTGACGCCAGAGAGGTCTGTAGAGTCGTATAATCCGGGTTGGCCATTTGATTCTGTGCCGCGACGTATGTTGAATTCACTTGCTGTACTAGTTGTCTCGGAATCTCAGTCGCGGAACAAGCGATGTCTGACAATTGAAGAGTAAGCTGAGGTTCTTGACTATTGACCTTCGCCACAGGTTCAACAGCTGTACGAATGACCTCGACAACATTGCCCTGATCGAGAACGGACTCGCAGCCGTGCATCTCGCCAACAACGATACGAATCCACACTGCTGGGTAAGCGTGCGAGCGCGCGTTGGTCACATCTTGAGTAATGACGTTGCCGGCTGACACCAAACGCTCAACTGCACGGTACCGACCTAACGCAACCCGAGCGGCACTGGCTTCGTTGGTTGTGTAGGTGGTTTTACTTGCCCTATCGACAAAGGCGCGGAGTGCCCTAAGAGTATTGGCTGTGGCATCTGTTGCCTTGCCGTTGCTGTGGTCAATTTCGATGGCTTTTTTTAACAAATCGAGCTGCTCGATATACTGTGAGGGCGTGTCCCCCTTAAGTGCCTCGGCTTTGGCGCTTAGCGCCTCGGACACACCGGACCGCACGGTCTTAGAGATTGTCTGTACAAACGAGCATTCTGAAGCAAGCTTTTCTGCCACCAACAGCTTTTGGAGGGCGCCATCCGCTTTACCCTTTTGCCATAGTTGTTGGGCGGCGAGCGCGGCCTTCGCGCCGCGCAGCCGCTGTAGTGTCAAATCGTAAGAGCCCAGTTCGAGCGCATAAAGTGAAGCTGATTCCAGGTAACTCTGAGCCGATGCCAGTTCACCCCTGTCGATAAGCCCCAGTGCAGTACTGATTTCCTCGGCCGCATTGGATATGGCTTTGCGAAGCACGTTTAACTCCTCCGCCGCCGCACTATTGGACTTGTCGTATTCGAGCGCGCGCTCAAACCATTCCCGTGCCTGATGGGGATCGTCTTTCAGATGTTCGTGGCCGTGAGCTTCGGCGGTGATGGACGCAATCTTTGCAACTTCGGTACAGCGCTTTCTATATTTTGAATTCCCCCGCTCGATCTGCGCCGCGTTACGAAACCAAACCAGAGCCTCGAGTGGCTTACCACTCTGCAAAAGACGTTCTCCGGCGTTGTAATCGTCTTTGGCGACTCCTTTATTAGACTGAGCGGCCAACCCCAGCGTGAGGAGCACCAAGATCACGCCGATAGAACTCAAAGAAGCTATAACCCTTGATGGGCACAGCACGATTTGCCCTGAAGAGTATTCCCCGCCGGCGCGTAGCGGGAACAACAGTGAATGCAATAGTTGTCTCATCGTGGCGCTCCCTACTGGGATTGTTGTACTACGGTGTGGGTACAGGGCGCAACGGTCAGTCAGGGCGCTGCCGAAAACCGGTGAGCGCAAGTGTCCCGACCTATCTCAAAGATCTCTGGAGGATCTGTTCGAATAAGCTTACGCGCAATTTGTACGAAATGCCGGGCACGCGTCCCAACAATAATGCAGCCCGCTTGCGTCGCGCGGTCTCAATCGCCACCAGTGGCCCTGTGTTGCTGCCACGCCATGTGCAGAAGATGCCACCGCCGCCACCCCTGTGAGCTTGGGCTGCACCACTTTCTTTCGCTCGACCACGGTGTCTTTGATCGACCCTGGCTCGATAGGCGCGCACTGCCGGATTTCCTGGGCCATATCTTTATCAATCTCTGCCGCCTGTTGCCGCACCACGGCCAGGGAGCCGGAAGGTGCCGCTGGATATTTTGTCATATAGGCCGGCTTGCTGGAATCGGGTCAAGCACCTTCATTGGGCTTATTATCCCACTGCGAAACTGGGCCGCCCCACACCTCGGAACGCCGAAAACACTCCCGCCCGCGTAAACTTGGCCGCGCTCTAACGCGAGATATTCTAAACGGCCGCATGCAGCCCGTCCTGAAAGCTCAACGCTCCTCCCCTCCGGCAGGATGTAGGCATCAGTTCGAGTGTCGCCTAAGGCCGCCAGAACTGTATCACCCCTCCCAAATCGATACAAGTGGCACTGCAATAAACCTGTCGGCGGCACCGGACCGCCCTGTCGTTCTTCTCGCCCAACGGCTCCGGCACCGAATCTTACGGGGCCGACGCACGCTACCACTCATCTTGTGCCAGCCTTCCGTTCGCTGAACAAGCTGTGTACCTGGCCGATGAGCTTATAAGTGTCAGTGTGGTCGATGACATCACACATATGTTTTCCACCCTCTATCGGAATGCCCTTGCCCTTCGCGTCTGCCTTGGGGACATCCATAGTCATAACGCTTCTCTCACGAGTACTGATCAGTAGCCGATTAGTGGCGCAAATTGACGAATTGTCTTCGGCGATGATGCCATTGTCATCCCAGTGAATAACGTCATAGTGGGCCACGCTTATTTGTAGTAGCCCCATAAACACCTTGGCCGTCGCCTCTGAGCAATCCTTGATGTCACTTCGGCATTCAATCTTGACAACGTGACTATATGCAACCTCGTCGGCTGGCTTGCCAGAAAGTGCGCGCCATTGGCCTTCCGCGGACACGTATCCCGGCATTTGATAGAACATCGCCGGCTTTTCTGAATCCTTGTCGGCAACCCGTGCCTGGCTTGGCTGGATGGGTTTAGTCTGAGCCAACACAAGCATTGGTGTTACCGCTTGGACTCCCAACAAACACAGCCATGTCATCGGGGCGCGTACCGTCACAGCCAGTTCCTCCGCTCGGGCGATTCTACAGCCCCTGTCAAGCGGGAAGCAAGGGTGTGATGACCGTCCCGCCAGGGGGGATGGGCACCCTGGGCGCCGGCGGTTGCTCCAAATCTTGCGGATCAACACAAAGATGCCAACCGCAATCAGGCCATATCCTGCCGGTACTACCTACAGAGGTGGCGAGCGCCCAGCCGCCAAGACGAACAACAGGCCAGCGACGATGCAGCCGATGCCAATCGGAGTTGTTGAGCCGCGCGCTTTGACAGTATGGCGCATAGGGGAGGGGCCGGCATTAAGTCTTCTCCTTAGGATGCGACTCGACGGGTAGTATAACACCACAATGTCTGTAAGATATTTCTTGGAATTTCAAGAAATGTCTTGATAAATAAATAGCTCAGCTAAGTCATGGATTAACAATCTTAATCTTGCCGAAAATGCCCCGGAAAAGTATTTATATTCTGACTGCGGGTAGGGTGCGCGCGACCGGCCTCCCCCTCACTCGCCCGGGTGGGTGGGGGGTAATTTCAATTTCAAGGAGATCCCTCGAGCGGCCATCCCACACGTGTCTCACCTGGGCGCGCAACTGCCGCGCATGAGTAACTAACATTCAGTCGCGTAGGTGGGTGAGGCTCTATGAGTAACAGACAAGCAGGGAGACTCGCACTTAGCTACTAAGGCTAAAAGATTTCTGGGAATGCCCTTGTAATGTTGGATGAATGGTGTAATATATTTATCTGTTATGAGTGATCATAATGGAAATGATCACTTAGAAACAGACGGAACCGGCAAGTGCAACGAACACCTGCCGATTCCTAAACACCGAGTTGGAGATACAACACGATGTCTACAAACGAGCATACCGCAACTGGTGACGTCTACTCCCGAGTCACGTCCCAAATCATCAACGCAATCGAACAGGGCGTGAGCAACTGGCGCATGCCCTGGCATACATCCGGCAAGTTTGCCTTCTCCCCAATCAACGTAACCAGCAAGAAGCCCTACAGGGGTATCAATACCGTGTGTCTATGGGCCGCGTCGCAAGCGAAAGGCTATGAACGCGGAGAATGGGGCACATATCAGCAGTGGCAGGAACGCGGGGCACAGGTTCGCAAGGGCGAAAAGGCCACGCTGGTAGTGTTCTGGAAGTTCGCCAACAATGCCGCCGAGATGGATGATGGCGAAACAGACGCGACCAGCACTTCGCGTCTCTTGTTCACCCGCGGCTATTCCGTTTTCAATGCCGCGCAAGTGGACGGCTACACGCCCAAGGCTGACTTGGAATCGTCCCTCGATCAACGCATAGAACAAGCTGAGCACTTCTTCTCGCGCATCCGGGCTTCTGTGATCCATCACGGGAACCGCGCATTCTACTCGCCGGAAACGGATGCGATCACGCTACCGCCGTTTGCCGCGTTCTTTACGCCGACGGACTACTACAGCACCAGGGCCCATGAAACAGGGCACTGGACATCCGCGGCCGGCCGTTGCGATCGACAGTTGGGCAAACGCTTCGGCGATAACGCGTACAGTGTTGAGGAACTGGTAGCGGAACTGACAGCTGCTTTCACTCTGGCGCACTTGGGTCTGAGCAGTGAACCACGGCCGGATCATGCCCAGTACATCCGATCGTGGCTGAAGGTTCTGAAGGCTGACAAGCGGGCCATTTTCACGGCCGCATCGAAAGCGCAACAGGCAGCCGATTTCCTGATTGCGCGTGCGAGCGAGTTAGTCCGGGTTGCGGGGGTGGCAGCATGAGACGCTGGCCGGATTACAAGGAGGCTGTAGCATGGCTTCGCAGCCACGCGCAGGGCCCCGCGGGATTCTACCTGTGGGGCAGCACCTATGTCCGTCGCGCCCTGTGGGATGGTTCCCAGTGGCGATGGCTCAGCGATGAAGAGCAGCGCAAGGCAGCGGAGGTGTCCGCATGACTGGCTCTGCAGGTATGCAAATAGCCTATGATAATCCCGCTTCTCGAAACCTAT
>Ga0070734_10000731_pt1 | contig 60526 bp, 51 predicted proteins | sample Coa_R1_8_FD_66444 | JGI IMG/M metagenome (GOLD analysis project Ga0070734, IMG submission 66444) | Surface soil microbial communities from Centralia Pennsylvania, which are recovering from an underground coalmine fire - Coalmine... | ecosystem: Environmental > Terrestrial > Soil > Unclassified ...
GAATCCGCGCGCGGCCGCAAGGCCGACGCGCAATCCGGTGAAGCTCCCGGGGCCGACCGTGACCACGATCCGGTCGATCTCGTCGAATTTCACGCCCGCCTGCTTCATCGTCTGATCGACGAGCGGCACCAGGAGCTCGGCGTGGCCGCGCCCGATTTCGCGCGATTCGGAAAAAAGCGGCCGGTCGCGTTCGGTATCGAAAACGGCGGTAGAGCAGGCATCGAGGGCCGTGTCGATCGCGAGCAGTCGCATGGCGATTGTTTACGATCCCTGGATCGCCGGCGTCAGACCGGCCGCACCTCGGTCACGTCCGGCACGAAATGGCGCAGGAGATTTTCGATACCGTGTTTCAGCGTCGCCGTCGACGACGGGCAGCCCGAGCAGGCGCCGCGCATGTTGAGATAGACGACGCCGTCGCGATAGCCCTTGAAGGTGATGTCGCCGCCGTCGGAGGCGACCGCCGGGCGCACGCGTGTCTCGATCAGTTCCTTGATCGTCGCCACCATCGGCGCGTCTTTCTCGTCGAAGAATTCGTCGGCACTGCCGTCGGCGGATATGTCGGCGCCCGCGCGCACGATCGGCTCGCCGGACAGGAAATGCTCCATCACGGCGCCGAGGATGGCGGGCTTCAGATGGGCCCAGTCGCCGCCCGATTTGGTGACGGCGATGAAATCCTGTCCGAAGAAAACGCCGGCGACATTCGGGATCGCGAAGAGCTTGGCCGCGAGCGGCGATTGCGCGGCACTCTCGGCGTCGCGCATGTCGAGCGTGCCCGTCGCAAGCACCGTGCGCCCCGGCAGGAATTTCATCGACGCGGGGTTGGGCGTCGTTTCGGTCTGAATGAACATGGACCTTCTCCCGGCCCGTTTCCGGGCCTGATTGCAATTCGTCTTATATGTAATGCGTCCGTGCGGCTTGCGGAAGGCTTATGAAAGCGCGTCGATTTCCTCGTCCGAAAGCGTGCCGGGCACGATCGTGATCGGGATCGGAAAGGAACCGGCGCCGGCGGCGGCAATCGAGCTGACGAGGGGGCCGGGCCCCTCCTTGCCGGTGCCGGCAGCCAGCACCAGGACCGCGATATCCTCGTCCTCGTCGATCACTTTCAGCACCTCGTCGGCCTTGGTGCCCTCGCGCACGATGCGTTCGGGCTCGATGCCGGCGAGGTTCTTCGCGCGCAGCGCGAAATGATCGAGCCGCTTCTCGGCTTCCTCGTGCGCTTCCGCCCGCATCAGGTCGCCGACGCCGAGCCATTGCTGGTTTACTTCGCCGACCGGCACCACGGCGAGCATGGTGAGCTTGCCATGGGTGCGCGCGGCGCGCCGGCTGCCGTAGTAGACGGCGCGGTCGCATTCCGGCGTGTCGTCGATCACGACGAGGAATTTGCGCTCGTGGCCGGGCTCGTAGCTCTTGCGCGTTTTCATGCCTTAATCCCGGTGGCGGATGCTGGCACGCGTCGGCGGCCGGGCACAAGCGCCCGCTTCAGGCCCGCACGAAACCGACAATATCCTTGACGTGTTTCATGGTCTCGGCGGCGATCTTGCGCGCCCGGCCCGCGCCTTCGACGAGAATTGAATCAATATGCCGGGGGTCTTGCACAAGTCGCTTCATTTCGGCGCCGATCGGCCCGAGCTTTTCGACTGCGAGTTCCGTCAGCGCGTCCTTGAAGCGCGAGAACTGCGCGCCGCCATATTCCGAGAGCACGGCCGCCTTGGGCTTGTCGGCGAGCGCCGCGTAAATGCCGACGAGGTTGTCGGCCTCCAGCCGCTTTTCGAGCGCTTTCTCGTCGGCGGGCAAGGGCTCGGGGTCGGTGCGCGCCTTCTTGATTTTCTGCGCGATCTCGTCGGCGCCGTCGGTGAGGTTGATGCGCGAATAGTCGGAGGCATCCGACTTCGACATTTTCTTGCTGCCGTCGCGCAAGCTCATCACGCGCGTGGCGGGGCCAGAGATCAAGGGCTCGGTGAGCGGAAAAAACTCTTTGCCGAGGCCGAGCTTGGAGATTTGCGCGGCGAAATCGTTATTGAATTTTTGCGCGATGTCGCGCGCGAGCTCCAGATGCTGCTTCTGGTCCTCGCCGACGGGAACGTGGGTCGCGCGATAGACGAGAATGTCGGCGGCCATCAGGTTCGGATAGGCGTAGAGCCCGACGGAAGCGTTCTCGCGGTCCTTGCCGGCTTTCTCCTTGAACTGCGTCATGCGGTTGAGCCAGCCGAGGCGGGCGACGCAGTTGAAGATCCAGGCAAGCTCCGCGTGCTCGGCGACCTGGCTCTGGTTGAAGACGATGTGCTTTTTCGGATCGATGCCGCAGGCGATGAAGGCCGCGGTCACCTCGCGGATATTCTTCGTCAGCTCCTCCGGTTCCTGCCACACCGTGATCGCGTGCAGGTCGACGACGCAATAGATGCAGTCGTACTTCGTCTGCAAATCGACGAAGCGTTTGATCGCGCCGAGATAGTTGCCGAGGTGCAGATTGCCGGTCGGCTGCACGCCGGAAAACACGCGTTCCTTGATGGCGGCCATTCGAACTCATCCGGATTGAGGCGCCGGGTCATGCCATGGCGGGGAGGCGAGGAGCAAGGGGTGGCGGCGGCCGATCGCTATTGCCCCGGTCCCGCGGCTTTGCTACCGCCGCGCGTCTGTTTGGAGAGGTAAATGACTGACCGCTACGACGTCCTCGGCATCGGCAATGCGATCGTCGACGTGCTCGCGCGCGCCGAGGATGACTTCCTCGTCAGGCACGGCATGGCCAAGGGCTCGATGGCGCTGATTGATGAAGCGCGTGCCGAGGCGATCTATGCCGCCATGGGCCCGGCGATCGAGATTTCCGGTGGCTCGGCGGCGAATACGATCGTCGGCGTCGCCTCGTTCGGCGGCCGTGCCGCCTTCATCGGCACCGTCAAGGACGACACGCTCGGCGGCGTGTTCATGCACGATATTCGTGCGGCCGGCGTCGGCTTTGCGACGCCGCCGTTCAGGAACGGCCCGTCGACCGCGCGCTCCTACATTCTGGTGACGCCCGACGGCGAGCGCACGATGAACACCTATCTTGGCGCCGCCCAGCTTTTGTCGGCCGCGGAAATCACGGAAGCGGAGATCGCCGCGGCGAAGGTCATCTATCTCGAAGGCTATCTGTGGGATCCGCAGAACGCCAAGGATGCCTTCGTCAAGGCGGCGAAGATTGCGCATGGCGCCAAGCGCACGGTCTCGCTCACGCTCTCGGACCCCTTTTGCGTCGACCGCTATCGCGGCGAATTTCACGGTCTGATCAAGAACGGCACCGTCGATCTTCTGTTCGCGAACGAATCCGAATTGAAAAGCCTCTACGCGACCGCTGATTTCGACAGCGCGCTCGCGGCGCTCCGCAAGGACGCGAAGCTCGCGGTCGTCACCCGTAGCGAAAAAGGCGCGCTTGTGGCGACAAAGGACAAGGTCGAGGCGGTCGATGCGTTTCCGGTCAGGGAAGTGGTCGACACCACCGGCGCCGGCGATCTCTTCGCCGCGGGATTCCTCTACGGCTTCGCGCGCGGCCTGCCGCACGCGACCTCGGCGCGCCTCGGCGCGCTCGCCGCCGCCGAGGTGATTTCGCATCTCGGCGCGCGCCCCGAGCGGAAGCTCGCGGAACTCGCGCGCGAGAAGAAACTGCTCGCTTAACCCGAAATATTGAACGCCGCGATCGCCGCCATGTTGACGAGGTCGGAATCCTTCGCGGACAGCGGCACGATCTGCACCGAGCGGTCGAGGCCCACGAGCAGCGGCCCGATCACGGTGGCGCCGCCGAGCTCCTGCAGCATCTTGGTCGAGATCGAAGCCGAGTGGAACGCCGGCATGATGAGGACGTTCGCCACATCCGTCAGCCGGTTGAACGGATAGGCGGCACCCAGTTCGCGATTGAGTGCGACGTCCGCGGCCATTTCGCCGTCGACCTCGAAATCGACGCGGCGGTCGTGCAGCATCCGCACCGCCTCGCGCACGCGGTCGGAGCGTTCGCCCGGCGGATTGCCGAAGGTCGAGAAGGCGAGCATGCCGACGCGCGGCTCGAAGCCGAGGCGGCGCGCGACGCCCGCCGCCTCGATCGCGGTTTCGACGAGGTCATTGGCGTTCGGCATTTCGGTGACCGCGGTGTCGGCGACGAGCACCGTGCGCCCGCGCGCGAGCACCATGGAGACGCCGATCACACGGTGGCCGGGCTTCTGGTCGATCACGCGCCGCACGTCGTCGAGCACGACCGAATAATTGCGGGTAACGCCGGAAACCATGGCGTCGGCGTCGCCCAGCGCCACCATGCAGGCGGCGAAATAATTGCGGTCGGTGTTCACGAGCCGCTGGCAATCGCGGAAGAGGAAACCCTTCCGCTGCAGCCGCTCGTAGAGGTAGTTGGCATAATCGACGTTGCGCTTGGAAAGCCGCGCGTTGTGAATTTCGATGCCTTCGTTGATCTCGACGCCGGCATAGGCCGCCGCCGCCCGCACGCGGTCCTCGCGGCCCACGAGAATCGGCGTGCCGAGCCCTTGATGCACATAACTCGCGGCCGCGCGAATGACCTGCTCTTCCTCGCCTTCGGCGAAGACGACGCGCTTGGGCTGCCGCCGCAGCCGCTCGAACACACGCGACAACACTCCCGCCACCGGATCGCGCCGTGTGCGCAACTGCTGCACGTAAGCGTTCATGTCGACGATCGGCCGCCGTGCCACCCCCGTATCCATCGCCGCCTTCGCCACCGCCGGCGGCACCGCCGAAATCAGCCGCGGATCGAACGGGACGGGAATGATGTAGTCGGGTCCGTATTTCGGCCGCGTGCCATAGGCGGCGGCGACCTCGTCCGGCACGTCCTCGCGCGCGAGATCGGCGAGCGCTTTCGCCGCCGCGATCTTCATTTCCATGTTGATGGTGGTGGCGCGCACGTCGAGCGCGCCGCGGAAGATGTAAGGGAAGCCCAAAACATTGTTGATCTGGTTCGGATAGTCGGAGCGGCCCGTCGCCATGATCGCGTCGTCGCGGATGGCGGCGACCTCTTCGACGGTGATCTCGGGGTCGGGATTGGCCATGGCGAAGATGATGGGCTTCTCGGCCATCGACTTGATCATCTCCGGCGTGAAGGCGCCCTTGGCGGAAAGTCCGAACAAGACGTCGGCGCCTTTGACCGCGTCGGCGAGCGTGCGCGCTTTGGTTTCAATCGCGTGCGCCGATTTCCACTGGTTCATGCCTTCCTTGCGGCCGGCATAGATGACGCCCTTGGTGTCGCAGAGGATGACGTTGTTCATGCCGAGCCCGAGCGCCTTCAGGAGCTCGACGCAGGCGATGCCGGAGGCGCCGGCGCCGTTCACCACGAGCTTCGCGGTGCGGATGTCGCGGCCGGTGAGCATTAGCGCGTTGATGACGCCGGCGGCGGCGATGATCGCGGTGCCGTGCTGGTCGTCGTGAAAGACCGGAATGTCGAGAAGCTCGCGCAGGCGCTGCTCGATGATGAAGCACTCCGGCGCCTTGATGTCCTCGAGATTGATGCCGCCGAAGGTGAGCCCCAAGGGCCGCACGGCGTTGACGAACTCGTCCGGATCCTCGGTGCCGACCTCGAGATCGAAGGCGTCGATGTCGGCGAAGCGCTTGAACAGGACGGCCTTGCCTTCCATCACCGGCTTCGAAGCGAGCGCGCCGAGATTGCCCAGGCCCAGGATCGCCGTGCCGTTGGTGATGACGCCGACGAGATTACCCTTGGCGGTGTAGTCGAAGGCGCGGCCCGGATCTTCGGCGATCGCCAGCACCGGCACCGCGACGCCCGGCGAATAGGCGAGCGAAAGATCGCGCTGGGTCGCCATCGGCTTGGTGGCGATGACCTCTAACTTGCCCGGCCGCCCCTGCGAATGGAACAGCAACGCCTCCTGGTCGGTGAAGGTAGGCCGCGAGCGGCGTTTGGGGGCGTCGGCTTTCATGGCTGTTCCTGTACGCGAGTACGGCGGGAGAAAGGGAAAATAGACGGGCGACCATACTCCGCCCAAGCGGCGAGGAACACTCCATAAGTGGCAGCATGCGCAACCGTGTCCACGCTTCATGACGGGGCCATGAAGCGTCGATTGGTTTAGGCGCGCTGGAAGGAAAAGGCCGCTGCGAGAAGGCCGATGATCGCGGCGATGAGCATCACCGCCGGCAGCGCCTCGAGAATAGGCAAGGGGATCGCGTTCAAGATCACCGTTCCCAAGGCGCCGCCGGCCATCTGGAAAAAACCGACCAGCGCCGAGGCGGCGCCGGCCTGTTCGGGAAACGGCCGGATGGCCGCAACCGTGGAAAGCGGATTCACGATCCCCATTCCGAACAGGAACACGAGCAACGGCCCGATGACTTCTGCGATTCCCGCCTGACCCCACAGCGCGAAGGCGAGCATGGCGCCGCCGCCGATGATCATCAGCGCGAGGCCGCCGACGATCGGCGCGAGGCCCGGCCATTTCCGGGCGAGGCGTTGCGCGCTGAAGCCGCCGGCGAACACCGCGAATACGGTGAAGCAGGGAATGAGGCCGAACAGGGCGGGCGGCACGCCGAAGCCGCGAATGAAAATCGTCGGCGACGAGGCGAAGAAGGCGAACAATCCGCCCATGGCGCAGGTCGTGGCGGCGGCCGGCACGAGGAAAAGCCGTTTTCCCATCAAGGAAAAATAACCGGCGAAAGCATGCGCGAGCGATAGATGCGTCGCGCGCGTGTGATTGGTCTCGCCGATGCGGAGCCACGCGGCGGCGGCGGCAAAGGCGCCGACCAGCGCGAGCAGCGCGAAGGTCGCGCGCCAGCCGAGGAATGTCTCGATCAGGCCGCCGATCAGCGGCGAAAAGCCGGGTGCCGCGGCGGTGAATGTGGTCACGAGCCCGAGCGAGCGCGTGAGCGCGTCGCCCTGAAAGAGATCGCGCGCGACCGCGCGCGCCACCACCGAGCCGGTGCAGGCGCCGATCGCCTGCAGCACGCGAACGGCAAGCATCCATTCAAGGCTCGCGGTGACGGCGCAAAGCGCGCTCGCCACGGCATAGACGAGAAGCCCCGCGAGCAGGACCGGGCGGCGGCCGTAGCGGTCGGAAAGCGGCCCGATCACCAACTGGCCGAAAGCGAAGCCGACGAGAAACACCGTGAGCGTGAGCCGCACCGCTGTCGGCGTGGTGCCCAGATCGTGGCCGATGGAGGGAAAGGAGGCGAGATACATGTTCGTTGCGAGCATGCCGAGGGCTGCGAGCAACGTGAGAAATGCGATCAGCGTCTTTCCCTGCAGGAGCGGCTGTGCTTCCGCCGCAGCGACATTCGCGGACGCGGAAGGAAGGACAATTTGCTCGTTCGCCGGACGGTGCATGCGGTCTCGACTTGATTTGCGCCGCCCCTGATTAGATGATAATCATCATCTAATCAAGCGAGCATCGCGGGCCATGCGAACGACGAGAGAAGAAGCCGCGCAAAGCCGTCGCCGGGTCGTGGAATCGGCGGCGCGTCTCTTTCGCGCCCGCGGCACCGCCGCCGTCGGCATTGCCGAGCTGATGCAGGCGGCCGGCATGACGCATGGCGGCTTTTACAAGCACTTCAAGTCGAAGGACGCGCTGGTCGCCGAGGCCTGCGCCTTCGCGCTGGCCGAAGGCCGTGCGCGCCTCCGCCGCGCGGCCGAAGGCGCGCGCAAGGGCGAGGAGTTGAAAGCGATCGTGGATTCCTATTTGAGCGAGGCGCATCGCAAGCGGATCGCGAAAGGCTGTGCACTGGCGGCACTCGGCGGGGAAGCCGCCAATCCCGGAAGCCCGCTTCACGGCGCGCTTGCCGAGGGCAGGGAAAATTTCATCGCGTTGATCGCGAAATACTGGACGGGACCGGCCGCGCGACAGCATGCAGCGATGCTCGTTTCGACGATGGTCGGAACGTTGGTCACTGCGCGGCTCGCCGACCCGCAGAGCGGGGCGGAATTGCTGCGCGCAGCGCGGCTTTCCCTGCACCGGCGGCTCTCGCCGCCGAAAGCGTGAGCGTGGGATAACGCCGCGCCGTTTCTTTCAGCCGCGCGGGCTTCTGCTAGTCTTCCGCGCGCATGGATAAGCACGCGCCTTCATTGCTTGCCGCGGAACCCGCCGCCGACGCGGGCGCGCGCGTCACGCCCATGATGGAGCAGTACATCGAGATCAAGACAGCCAATCCGGGCTGCCTTCTCTTCTACCGGATGGGCGACTTTTACGAGCTCTTCTTCGAGGACGCGGAAATCGCCGCGCGCGCACTCGGCATCATGCTGACGAAGCGCGGCAAGCATCTCGGCAACGACATTCCGATGTGCGGCGTGCCGGTCGAGCGCGCCGATGAATATCTCCACCGGCTGATCGCGCGCGGCCATCGCGTCGCCGTATGCGAGCAGCTCGAGGACCCGGCGGAAGCGAAACGCCGGGGCGCGAAGTCGGTCGTAAGGCGCGACGTGGTGCGGCTCGTCACCCCCGGCACGCTCACCGAGGACGTGCTCTTGGAGGCGCGGCGCAACAATTTTCTGTTGGCGGTCGCGCGCGGCCGGCCGGCGAGCGACGCCGAGCCCGCTTACGGTCTCGCCTGGCTCGATATTTCGACCGGCGAGTTTCGCGTCGCCGAAACCGACGGCACGCGCCTATCCGCCGAGATCGCCCGCCTTGAGCCCGGCGAAATTATTATGGCCGACGCGCTGCACGACGACCCCGCGCTCCGCGCCTTCTGGCGCGCGCTGCCCGCGGTGACACCGCTCGACCGCGGCGTGTTCGATGGCGCGACCGCCGAGCGGCGGCTCTCGTCTTTCTTCGGCGTTGCCACGATCGAATCGTTCGGGGCGCTATCGCGCCTCGAACTTTCCGCCGCCGCCGCCGCGATCACTTATATCGAACGCACGCAGATCGGACGGAAGCCGCATCTTTCGCCGCCGGGCCGCGAGGCGGCGAGCTCCGTTCTCCTGATCGATGCCGCGACGCGCGCCAATCTTGAACTCGTGCGCACGCTCGGCGGCGAAAAAGACGGGAGCCTCCTGTCCACCATCGACCGCACCCGCACCTCCGCCGGCGCGCGCCTTCTCGCGCGCCGGCTCGCAAGTCCGCTCGTCGATCCGCCGATCATCAATGCGCGGCTCGATGCGGTGACATTTCTCGCGGAAGATTCCGCGCGCCGTGATTCGTTGCGGCGGCTGCTTTCGGAAGCGCCGGACCTTTCCCGCGCGCTCGCGCGCCTTGCGCTCCTTCGCGGCGGCCCGCGCGATCTTGCCGCCGTGCGCGACAGCCTTGTCACGGCGGCGCGGCTCGCGGACATTTTTGCGAAACAAAAGCCGCCGGCCGAGCTTGCCGCGGCGGCCGCCTCCCTTGCTTCGGTCAAGCCGGCGCTGCAAGCGGAGCTCGCGAAAGCGCTCGCCGACGAGCTGCCGCTCGCCAAGGCCGCCGGCGGATTTGTGCGCGCGGGTTACGATCGAAATTTGGATGCGGCCGGCGAATTGCGCGACGAGTCGCGCCGGGTGATCGCGGCGCTGCAAACGCGCTATGCCGAGGAGGCCGGCATCCGCGCGCTCAAGATCAAGCACAATAATGTGCTCGGCTATTTCGTCGAAGTGGCTTCGCAGCAAGGCGAGAAGCTCATGGCGCCGCCACTCCGCGAGACGTTCATTCATCGCCAGACGCTCGCGGGCGTCATGCGCTTTTCCTCGACCGAGCTTTCCGAACTCGAAAGCCGCATCGCGAGCGCTGCGAGCCGCACGCTCGCGCTCGAGCTTGCGATCTTCGATCGCCTCGCGGGCGAGGTGCTGGCGCAGACGAAGGAACTCGAAGCGCTTGCGGAAGCCATCGCGCGCATCGACGTGGCCGCGGCGCTCGCGGAGCTTGCCGTGAGCGAAAATTGGGTGCGGCCCGCGGTCGACGGCTCGCTTGCCTTTGCGATCGAGGGCGGCCGCCATCCGGTGGTCGAAGCCGCGCTCCGCCGCGACGGCGGGCCGTTCGTCGCCAATGATTGCGATCTCGGCGCCTCCAAAAAAGACGGCGCCGGCAAGATCTGGCTCGTCACCGGTCCCAATATGGCGGGAAAATCGACGTTCCTCCGCCAGAACGCGCTGATCGCCATTCTCGCGCAGATGGGCTCGTTCGTGCCGGCGAAGGCGGCGCAAATCGGCGTCGTCGACCGCCTGTTCTCGCGGGTGGGTGCTGCCGACGATCTCGCGCGCGGCCGCTCGACCTTCATGGTCGAAATGGTGGAGACGGCGGCGATCCTCAATCAGGCGACCGCGCGCTCGCTCGTGATCCTCGACGAGATCGGCCGGGGGACGGCGACCTTCGACGGGCTCTCGATCGCCTGGGCGTGTCTCGAACATCTGCACGAGATCAACCGCTCGCGGGCGCTGTTCGCGACGCACTTTCACGAGCTGACGGCGCTCGCGGCAAGGCTCGGCCGCCTCGTCAACGCGACGGTGCGGGTGAAGGAATGGGAGGGAGACGTTGTGTTCCTGCACGAGGTCGCGCCCGGCGTCGCCGATCGCTCCTACGGCATTCAGGTGGCGAAGCTCGCGGGGCTGCCGATGGCGGTGATCGAACGCGCCCGCACCGTGCTCGCGCAACTGGAGGCCTCCGACCGCAAGGCGGCGCTCCGCGGCTTCGAGGACCTGCCGCTCTTCTCCGCCCAACGCGGCGCCGCGCCCGAGAAAGATGCGCTGAATGAGGCGCTCGACGCGGTCGATCCCGACCAGCTGGCGCCGCGCGAAGCGCTGGAAGCGCTTTATCGGCTGAAGAAACTTCGCGCCGATACAAAGAAAAACTGAACGCTCAGCGTTTTTTCACGATCTTCGCCGTTGCCACGTCCTTGCGCAGCGACTGCAGCACGACGCAGTAGCGCTCGGTCGTCTCCAGCAACTTGTCGAGATTTTCGGGCGAGGCGTCGGTGTCGACGTTGAAGGTGAGGCGAATGGCGCGGAAGCCGACCGGCGCCTCCTTGTCGACGCCGAGCGTGCCGCGAAAATCGAGATCGCCCTCGGCCTCGACGCTGCCGGACTTGATGTTGATGCCGTAGGCGGTCGAGACCGCGCGCAAGGTGACGCCGGCGCAGGCGACGAGCGCCTCGAGGAGCATGTCGCCGGAGCAGAGTTCATGCCCCGAGCCGCCGCTCGCCGGATGCAGCCCCGCGACCGCGATCGCGCGCCCTGTCTCGACCTTGCATGAAATTCCGTCGTCGAGCGCGCCGCGCGCTTTCAGCGTGATCACGGCGGCGTTGGGTTCTTTTTTATAGCGATCCTTCAACGGTGCTTGCAGCTCGCGCAGGGCGGTCGCGTCCATCTTCTTGTCTCCTTTTTTCGCGGGGGAGGTATGTCAGATCGCAGCGGCCGGCGCCAGTTCCTCGCCTTCGCGCTGGCCGCGGAGGCTCAAATCGAGCGCACCGAGAATCTTGCGTTTTGCCGCCTCCACCGCGGCGCCGTAACGCTCGCGCGGCCGCGCGAGGCCGAGGTCGATCTCGGCGACGAAGCGTCCCGGCCGCGGCCGCATGACGAGCACGCGATCGGCGAGAAACGCCGCCTCTTCCACGTCGTGGGTGACGAGAACGAGCGTGGGGCGGAAAGTTTCCCACAAGTCGAGGAGGTGCTCCTGCAAATTGGCGCGCGTGAACGCGTCGAGCGCCGAGAACGGCTCGTCGAGGAGCAGCACTTTCGGCCGCGGCGCCAGCGCCCGCGCGATCGCCACGCGCTGCGCCTGGCCCCCCGACAATTCGCGCGGCCAGCGGTCGGCGTATTCGGCAAGCCCCACGCGCGCGAGCACCTCGCGCACGCGTGCTTCGCGCTCTTCGCGCGGCCGGTCGGAAAGGCCGAAGCCGATGTTCTGCGCGACCGTGAGCCACGGCAGGAGCCGCGGCTCCTGAAACACGAGGCCGACGGCCGCGTGCGGTGCTTCGATCGTCTCGCCGTCGAGCCGGATACGGCCGCGGCTCGTGCGATCAAGTCCGGCGGCGAGCCGCAAGAGCGTGCTCTTGCCGCAGCCGGAGCCGCCGACCACCGCGACGATCTCGCCTTCGTTCACGCGCAAGTTAGCGCGCGCCAGCGCCTCGGTGCCGTTGGGATAAGTCTTATCGACGGATTCGATGGCGAGCATGGTCAACCGCGCGGTGCGAACGCGTCCTGCCAGGTGAGGAACGGGGCGGCGGCCGCAACCAGCAAGCCGTCGGTAAGCTTGCCGAGCACGGCAAAGGTCAGGATGGCGGCGAGAATTTCCTCGGCGTTGCCGAGCTGCTGGCCGTCGATGAGGAGATAGCCGAGCCCCTCGGAGGCGCCCATGAATTCGGCGGCGATCACGAACATCCAGCCAAGGCCGAGCCCCGCGCGCAGGCTCACGACGTAGGCGGGCAAGATCGCCGGCAGAAGAATTCGCCGCACCAGTGCCGGCGTCGACAGGCGAAAGATGCGTCCGACCTCCACCGTCTTGCGGTCGACCGAAAGGATCGCCCCCAGCATGCCGAGATAGACCGGGAAGAAGCAGCCGGCCGCGATCAGGATAATTTTCGATTTCTCGAAGATGCCGAACCACAGAATAAAGAGCGGCACCCAGGCGATCGACGGCACCGCGCGCAATCCCTGCAAGGTCGGATCGACGAGGTCGCGCGCGAGCTTGGAGGCGCCCGCGAGCGCGCCGATGAGCGTCGCCGCCGCGACGCCCAACGCGAAGCCCGCCGCCACGCGCGCGGTCGTGACCAGAATGTGCTGCCAGAGCGAGGGTTCGCTGTGGAAGGCAAGCGCATAGAGCGTTGCCAGCACCCGGCTCGGCGGCGGCATCAGGCGGCCTTGCACGAAGCCGAAGCGCACCGCCGCTTCCCATGCGAGCGCGAGCATAACCGGCAGCACGAGGCCGAGCAAAAGCCGCGAGGCGAGCCGCCGTTGCGGCAAGACTTTATCCGCGGCGGCGGTACGCGCTCGTTCTTCCGCGATGTTGGTCTCGATCGCGGCCATGATCACCGTGGACGAGGTTGCGTCGCTCAATGGGTGAGCGCCGCATTAAACCGCGTATCGATCAACTCGTCGACCTTCTTGCGCACGTCGACATCAGCGGGCAGCACGCCCGCCTTTTGCAAGGCGAGCCCCGCGGCCAAGATCGAATCCTCCTGCGGCTTGCCGATCTTGCTATGGGTGAGTTCCGTCCGCTCGGTGAGTTGCTTTGCCGCCACCTTCTCCGGAATCTTCGCCGCCTCGGCGAGGAGTTTGGTGAGTTCCTGCGGATGCGCAAGCGACCACAGCCGCGCCTCCTCGTAAACCTTCAATACGCGCGCGACGATGTCGGGATGCTCGTTCGCGAATTCCTCGCGCACGTTGAGGATGCCCCAGGTATTCGCCTCGGGCTTGCGAAAGAAGAGAACCGCGCCGTCATCGAGTTCAGCCGCCGCCATCATCGGATCAAGGCCGGCCCAGGCATCGACATCGCCGCGAATAAGCGCGGTCCGGCCGTCGGGATGCTGCAACAGCACGAATTTTACGTCCTTGTCGGAGAGCCCGGCGTCGGCGAGCGCGCGCACGAGGAAGATGTGCGGATCGGTGCCCCGCGTGACCGCCACCGATTTGCCTTTCAGGTCCGCGACTTTCGTAATCCCGGTATCCTTGCGCGTCACCAGCGCCGTCCACTCGGGGCGCGAATAGACGTAGATCGACTTGATCGGATTGCCGTTGATGCGGGCGACGAGCGCCGCCGAGCCCGCGGTCGAACCGAAATCGAGCGAACCCGCATTGAGGAATTCCAGCGCCTTGTTGGAGCCGAGCGTTTGCACCCAGCGTACCTTGGTGCCGTCCTTCTCGAATTCTTTTTCGAGGAGCCCCTGGCTGCGAAGCACGATCGAAACCGGATTATAGGTGGCCCAGTCGATGTGAAGCTCGTCGAGCGGTGCGGCGCGGACAGAATTGCCGCCAGCGGCAACCGCGATGGCGGCGAGGGCGATGACGGCCAGTCGTTCAAGAACGCGGATCATTGATGTGCTCCCAACGGGACGAAGACGCGGGCCCCGGAAGCCCCACCGAACTCCGGACCACGAACCGGCGTGGCATTGCTGCCCATGCCGTGAGCCCGATTGTTCAAACACCAGTAAAGTCTTGTCAATATATATAAAACAACATCGAAATAATGTTATATAGGATGTGACGAAAGACTTTTTCGTCATTCATGCAATATCTAATGGACGGAATCGGCCATGCCCGGCCGCTTCGAGGAAACGCTCTTTCATGTCGCAGCTTCTCAGCCGGCCGCGTCCGGCCGAGCCCACGGCGGTCGAACTCATCGACCTCAATCTCCTTGGCGCCGAAATTGCCGCGCTCACGGAGCAATATCGCGGGCGCGATGCGGACCTCCGCGCCGAATTCGCGAAATGCCTGAAGCGCGCGCTTGTGGAAGGGCGTCAGCGCGCCGAGCAGCTTCTGCTGGTTGAAGGCTCGGGCCACGCCTGCGCCCAGCGCCTCGCGCGGCTGATGGATACGATCATCGAGCTCGCGTTCAAATTCGCCGCGAGCACGCTCTACCGTTCCGACAATCCTTCGGCGGGCGAACGCATGGCGGTCGTCGCGGTCGGCGGCTACGGCCGCGGCATGCTCGCGCCCGGCTCCGACATCGATCTTCTGTTTCTGCTTCCCTACAAGCAGACCGCCTGGGGCGAGAGCGTCGCCGAGGCCGTGCTCTATGCGCTATGGGATCTCGGCCTCAAGGTCGGACATTCGACGCGTTCGATCGACGAATGCATCCGGCAGGCGAAGGCCGATATGACGATCCGCACGACGTTGCTCGAGACGCGGCTCTTGGCCGGCGACAAGGCGCTCTTCGACGAATTGAACAAGCGTTTCGATGAAGACGTCGTGCAGGGAACGGCGGCGGAATTCGTCGCGGCGAAGCTCGCCGAGCGCGACGAGCGCCACCGGCGCGGCGGCCAGTCGCGCTATCTCGTCGAGCCGAATGTGAAGGACGGCAAGGGGGGCCTCCGCGACCTGCACACGCTGTTCTGGATTTCGAAATATGCCTATCGCGTCCGCGATCTCGAGGAACTTGTCGAAAAGGGCGTATTCACCCCGGCCGAGCTTTCGCTTTTTCGCCGCTGCGACGATTTTTTGTGGGCCGTGCGCTGCAATCTGCATTTTCTCACCGGCCGCGCCGAGGAGCGTCTTTCCTTCGACCTGCAGTACGAAATGGCGCTCCGCCTCGGCTATACCAAGCATCCGGGGCTCCGCGAGGTCGAGCGCTTCATGAAGCACTACTTCCTCGTCGCCAAGGACGTCGGCGATCTGACCGCGATCGTTTGCGCGGCGCTCGAGGAAATTCACGTCAAGGCCGCGCCCGCGCTCACCCGCGTCGTCCAGCGCCTGACGCGGCGGAGCAAGAAACCGGTCAAGAACTTTCCCGCCTTCGTGATCGAGAATGACCGGCTGAACGTCGCCAGCGAAAAAGTCTTCGAGCGCGATCCGGTCAATCTCATCCGGCTCTTCCACATCGCCGATCTTCACGATCTTGAATTTCATCCCGAGGCGCTGCGGTTGGCGCGCCGTTCGCTGAAGCTGATCGATGCCGAACTGCGCGAGGACAAGGAGGCGAACAAACTCTTCCGCGAGATCCTCACCTCGAAGCACGCCCCCGAAATCGTGCTCAGGAAAATGAACGAAACCGGCGTGCTCGGGAAATTCGTGACGGAGTTCGGCCACGTCGTCGCGATGATGCAGTTCAACCTCTATCATCACTACACCGTCGACGAACATCTGATCCGTTGCATCGGCGTCCTGTCCGAGATCGAGCGCGGCGGCAATCCTGACTACGGGCTCGCCAATGAACTGATGCGGGGGATCAAGAACCGCGATCTCCTCTATGTGAGTCTCTTTCTCCACGACATCGCCAAGGGCCGCCCCGAGGACCACTCGATCGCCGGCGCGAAAATCGCGCGGCGCTTCTGCCCGCGGCTCGGCCTTTCCGCCGCCGAGACCGAGACCGTTGCCTGGCTCGTCGAGCAGCACCTCTCAATGTCGATGATTGCGCAGTCGCGCGATCTTTCCGACCGCAAGACCATCGAGGATTTCGCCGCCATTGTGCAAAATCTCGAGCGCCTGAAGATGCTCCTGGTTCTGACCACCGCCGATATTCGCGCGGTGGGTCCGGGCGTTTGGAACGGCTGGAAAGCGCAGCTTTTGCGCACGCTCTATTATGAGACCGAGCCCGTCGTCACCGGCGGCTTCTCGGAAGTGAACCGCTCGAGGCGCATCGAATTCGCGCAAGGCGAATTCCGCGCGGCGATGAAGGATTGGGACGCGGTGAAGCTCGACCGCTACATCGCCCGCCACTATCCGCCCTACTGGCTGAAGGTGGATCTCGCGCGCAAGACCGAGCACGCGCGCTTCATCGAGGACGCCGAGCGGGCCGGCCGGCAGCTCGCGACCGCGGCCAAGATCGACGCCGCGCGCGGCGTCACCGAGCTTACGATTCTGGCGCCCGATCATCCGCGGCTTTTGTCCATCATCGCCGGCGCCTGCGCGGTATCCGGCGGCAACATTGTCGACGCGCAGATCTTCACCACCACCGACGGACTTGCGCTCGACACCATTTCGGTTTCGCGCGAGTTCGACCGCGACGAGGATGAGGAACGCCGCGCCGCCCGCATCGCCGAAGGAATCGAACGCACGCTGCGCGGCGAGACGCACCTGCCGGAAGTGGTGGCGCGGCGGCTGCCGAAGGGACGCTACCGCTCCTTTGCGCTTGAGCCCGAGATCAACGTCAACAACGTGTGGTCGGACCGCTACACGGTGATCGAGGTTTCCGGCCTCGACCGGCCCGGCCTTCTCTACGATCTCACCAACACGATTTCGCGGCTCAATCTCAACATCGCCTCGGCGCATGTCGCGACCTTCGGCGAGCGCGCGGTTGACGTGTTTTATGTGACCGATTTGACCGGCGCCAAAGTGGCCTCGGCCCAGCGCGTGGCCGCGATCCAGCGCGCGCTGCGCCCCGCCTTTGATACTCCCGCCGACGAGGAAAAACCGCCGAAACGCGCGGGCGCTTCGCGCTAGCCGCGGTTTAACCCTGCCTTAAATCGCAGCATTTAGACCTTCTTAACCGCGCCGGACGGCGCAAGGGGGACCGGTCGATCATGCTGTGGACGAGGCGGGGATACGAGCGCCGCGAGCCCGTGCTGACCGCGGGCTCCCGGTTCGATCTCAAGCTCGACCCGCGAGACCGGGCCGCCGGGCCGCCGCCCGCCGCGCGGCCGAATTCCGCGCGCGGAACGAAGCCGTCTTCGCCGAAGCCGTCTTCACCGAAAAAGCCGCGCAAGCCGCCTCAGCGCAAGCCGGACCGATTTACGCTGCGGCGGCTCTTCTATTGGTGCTTCGTGCTCGGCATTTGGGCGGCGGTCGCGGTTGCCGGAGTCATCACCTGGCACGTGATGAAGCTGCCGCCGATTCAGTCGCTGGTGGTGCCGAAGCGGCCGCCGACGATCACCATCCTCGGCATCGACGGTAAGACGATCGCGACCCGCGGCGAAATGGGCGGCGCCGCGGTGCCGCTGAAAGCGCTCCCGCCTTATCTCCCGCAGGCCTTCGTCGCCATCGAAGACCGCCGCTTCTATCACCATTTCGGGCTCGATCCGTTCGGGCTCGCGCGCGCGGTGGCGGTGAATATCGCCCATCGCGGCGTGCGCGAAGGCGGCTCGACGCTCACGCAACAGCTGGCGAAAAACCTGTTTCTCACCCACGAGCGCACGATCTCGCGCAAGATCGACGAGGTGATCCTCGCGCTCGCGCTCGAGAAGCAATATACGAAGAACGACATTCTCGAACTCTATTTGAACCGCGTCTATTTCGGTTCCGGCGCTTACGGCGTGGAAGCCGCGGCGCAACGCTATTTCGGCAAGTCCGCGCGCGTCGTCACCCTTGCCGAGGCCGCGATGCTCGCCGGCCTCGTCCGCTCGCCGTCGCGGCTCGCGCCCACGCGCAACCCGAAACTCGCGCGCGAGCGCGCCGATGTCGTCTTGAACGCGATGGTCGAGGCCGGCTTCGTGTCCGAGGCGATGGCGAAGACCGCGCGCACGAAGCCGGCGCAGATCGTCAAGAACGACGGCCCCGGTTCCACCGGCTATGTCGGCGACTGGGTGATGGACGCGCTCAACGACTATATCGGCCGCTTCGAGAACGACGTCGTCGTGCAGACGACGATCGATCCGGCCTTGCAAAACGCGGCGGAAAAGGCGCTTGCCGATGAACTCGCGCAGAAGGGCGAGCGCTACGGCGTCTCGCAAGGCGCGCTCGTGGCCATGGATCCCGACGGCGCCGTGCGCGCGCTCGTGGGCGGGCGCTCCTACGCCGAAAGCCAGTTCGACCGCGCGGTTGCCGGCCACCGGCAGCCGGGCTCGGCCTTCAAGCCGTTCGTGTATCTCGCCGCGCTCGAGCGCGGACTCACCCCCGATACCGTGCGCGAGGATGCGCCGATCGCCGTGCGCGGCTGGAAGCCGGAAAATTACACCCACGAATATTTCGGCCCGGTGACGCTCACCACGGCGCTCGCCAATTCCCTGAACACCGTTTCCGTCCGTCTCATTCTCGAAGTCGGCGCGCAGAATGTGGCGACCGTCGCGCGGCGCCTTGGCATCGCTTCGAAGTTGGAGCCCAACCCTTCGCTCGCGCTCGGCACCTCGGAAGTGACGCCGCTCGAACTCGTCGGCGCCTACGCGCCTTTCGCCAACGGCGGCCTCGGCGTGATCCCGCACGTGGTCGAGCGCGTGCGCGAAAGCGGCGGGAAAATTCTCTATGCCCGCACGGTCTCGGGCTCTTCGCGCGTGGTCGCGCCCGAGCATGTCGGCATGATGAACAAGATGCTGGCGGAGACGCTGTTGACCGGCACCGCGCGCCGCGCTTCCGTTCCCGGCTGGCCCGCCGCCGGCAAGACCGGCACCAGCCAGGATTATCGCGATGCCTGGTTCGTCGGCTACACCGGCCGCATGATCACGGGCGTCTGGCTCGGCAATGACGACGGCACCCCGACCAAGAAGGCGACGGGCTCGGGCCTTCCCGTCGACATCTGGAACCGTTTCATGCGCGCCGCCCACCAGAACCTGCCGGCGGTCGAATTGCCGGGCGGCTATGCCAATGGCGGCTTCGGGCAAATGCTGCCGCCGGGAACGGTCGAAGAGCAGGCGCCGGGCGCATCACCGCCGCCGCCGCCACAAAGTTTCTCGCTCGACCGCTGGCTGATCGACAAATTGTTCGGCCGCTGATCGCTACTCGATGCCGTAGCGGTAGAGCGAGGCGCCGTGCGCGCGGAGCCACGCTTCGGCGCGCCGCCATTCGGGAAAAATTTTCTCGACCGTCCGCCAGAAGCGCTTCGAGTGGTTGAGCTCGATGCGGTGGGCGACCTCGTGCGCGGCGAGATAATCGAGCACGAAGGGGGGCGCGAGCACGAGCCGCCAGGAAAATGAAAGCGATCCCGACTGCGAGCAGGAACCCCAGCGGCTCGCAGTGTCCCGCAACGAAACCGCGCGAATGGAAACGCCGAGGGTCGCCGCATAGCGGCGGCTCGCCGCCACAAGGTCGCGCTGCGCCTCGCGTTTGAGGAAATCGCGCACGCGCCGGCCGATATGCGCGCTGCCTCCGGCCACGCACAACAGCGGCGTTCCGTCGGCGCCCGCTTCCGTCCACGCGGTTCCGCGCGCATTCGCCCGGTGCACGATCCGGTGCGGCGCGCCCCTGAGCGGAATGATTTCTCCCGGCAGAAACGGCGCGGGCTGCGGCAGGCGCTTCAGCCGCGCCGCGATCCAGCCGGTGTTTTTTTCGGCGAAGCGTTTGGCTTGCTGCAGGCTGCCGCGCGGCGGCATCGTCAGCACGATGTCGCGCGTCGCCTCGCGCACCCGCAGCGTATAGCGCCGCGCGGCGGGATGGCGGCGAACTTCGATTGCGTAATGCTCACCGCCGCCGCCGATGATGAAACGCTCCCGCGCCGGCGGCGGCTGCTTGCGGAAAAAACGAAACGAAAGCGGCATCGAACGAAGCCCCTGGCGAATCGGCGTTGCCCTAGGCAAGGCCAATCGCAGGCTTCATGCAAGTTTTGTCCGTTTTTGGTCGGGCGAATCGGTTTTGATGCGCTTTTTGAATTCGGCGACGGCGGCGCTCACCAGGCCGGGCGCGCGGTTGTTGCTGAGCATGAAATCGGCGATGCGCGGCGCGATCTCGGCGCGGAAACGCGAGCCGTTGAACACGCCGTAGTGTCCGACATTCGGCTGCAGGTAATGCGTCTTTTTCTCGGCCGGAATGTTGACGCAGAGCCGCTGCGCGGCCTCCGTCTGGCCGACGCCCGAGATGTCGTCGTTCTCGCCCTCGACGGTGAGTAGCGCCACGCGCCGGATCGCGGCGAGATCCACCGGCTTGCCGTGGTGGGTCATCGTTCCGTTCGGCAGGTCATGGCGGATGAACACGCTCTCCACCGTCTGCAGATAATATTCGGCGGCAAGATCCATCACCGCGAGATACTCGTCGTAGAATTCCTTGTGCTTCGTCACCGAGTCGCCGTCGCCCTTCACCAGGTTCGTGAACAGCTGCTGGTGGGCGTCGAGGTGGCGGTCGAGATTCATGCTGACGAAGCCCCAGAGCTGCAAAAAGCCCGGGTAGACCTCCCGCATGAATCCGGGATGCGGGAACGGCACCCGCGCGATCACATGCGTGCGGAACCAGTCGATGCCGCGCTCCTCGGCGAGCTTGTTCACCCCCGTCGGATTGATGCGGGTATCGATCGGGCCGCCCATCAGCGTCATCGAGTGCGGAATGTAGGGATCGTCCTCCGCCTCCATGCGCGCGACCGCCGCCATCACCGGCACCGCCGGCTGGCAGACCGCAATCACGTGGCAGTCGCCGCCGAGCCGGTGCAGGATGCTGATCAGATAGTCGATGTAATCGTCGAGGTCGAAGCGGCCGGCCGACGCCGGCACCATGCGCGCATCCGTCCAGTCGGTGATGTAGACGTCGTGGTTGGGCAGGAACGCCTCGACCGTGCCGCGGAGCAACGTCGCGTAATGGCCCGACATCGGCGCCACGATCAGAACCCGCGGCTGCGGCCGCCGCGGCGCGCGTTCGAACTGGCGCTCGAAATGCAGGAGTTGGCAGAACGGCCGCTCCCATACGCTGGTGGCGCGCACGGGCACCCGCTCGCCGCCGATCGACGTCGAATTGATGCGCCATTCCGGCTTGCCGTAGCGGCGCGTCGCGCGCTCGAACACTTCCGCCGCCGCCGCCATCGATTTGCCGAAGGTCGTCTGTGCGAACGGATTGAGCGGGTTCTTGAAATAGAGCTTGCTCGCGTCGGCCATCGCCCGCGAGGGCGTGAGCGCCGCCTGGCCCCACTCGTACATCCAGTAGAGCGGGCCGGACAGAACTGGCGCGCCGCCGGGCAGTTCGGGAATTTTTCCGAAAACGCCGATCGCCATGATGGTTCCCAGCCGAGCCCCCGCTGCGGCGCAGCATAGATGTCGTCAAATCTTCATGGCGTCAACGGCGTTCGGGTTGCGGCCGCTGCGGGTGTGGAATTCGCTATTCGCCGGTCTGGATCAGCGCGCCGGCCTTCCGTGCGCTGTCGAGCAGTAGGACAAAGGACGCGGCGCCGACGATCAGCCAGACGAGATTGAGCCCGAGCGCCCAGGCCATCAGTTCGGTGCGAAACACATGCTCGACGACGAGCGCGCGCATGCCTTCGAACACCGCCGTCGGCGGCAGCGCCCAGGCAATCGGCTGCACGAAAGCGGGCAACGTCGTCACCGGATAATAGACGCAGGTGAGCGGCAGGAAGATGAACATGATGCTCCAGGTGAGCCCTTCGGCGCCGAGGCCGTTTCGCATCACGAGGCCGGAGCAAAGCATGCCCACCGCCCAGGCGGTGAAGAAGAGATTGGCGAAGAAGGCGACGAGCGCGAGACCAAGGCCCCAGAGATTAAAGCCGAAAAAGACGATGGCGAGAATCGTCACCGGCAGGAAGCCGACGCAAAGCCGGATCACGCTCATCGCCATCAGCGCCACCATGAATTCCGCCGGCCTGAGCGGCGAGATCATGAGGTTGGGAAGGTTGCGCGACCACATCTCCTCCATGAACGACATCGAGAAGCCGATCTGGCCGCGAAACAGGAGATCCCACAGAAGGAACGCCGCGAGAAACGTGCTCGCCGCCGCCAGCGCCGCCCCCGACTGGCGCGCCATGCCAAGCTGCAGGAATCCCCACATGAACATCTGCACCGCCGGCCAATAGGCAAGCTCCACGAGCCGCGGCCACGACGAGCGCAGCAAATACCAGTGGCGAAGTATGATGGCGCTGATGCGGCGCGGCGAGAAGGAATGCGCTTCCACGCTCATGACGCGCTCCGCGAAAGCGCCGGCTGCCGCCGGCCGCGCGCCACGTCGAGGAAGACCTCTTCCAGATTCTGCCGGCCGTAGCGCACGAGCAGCGCGTCCGGCGCGTCGTCGTCCACGATCTTGCCGCGCTTCATCATGATGACGCGGTCGCAGAGCCGCTCGACCTCGAACATGTTGTGGGAGGCGAGGAGAATCGTCGCGCCTCGCTCCGCGCGGTAGCGCTCGAGATGCCCGCGGATCCAGTCGGCGGTATCCGGGTCGAGCGAGGCGGTCGGCTCGTCGAGCACGAGAAGGTCGGGCTCGTTGATCAGCGCCTTGGCGAGCGCGGCGCGGGTTTTCTGCCCGGCCGAAAGTTTGCCCGCCTGCCGGTCGAGAAATTCGGCAAGATCCAGGCTCTCGGAAAGCGCGGCGATGCGCGCGTCGCTGTCGGCGACGTCATAGAGCAATGCGAATACCTTGAGGTTTTGCCGCACCGTGAGCCGGTGCGGCAGATCCACGTACGGGCTTTCGAAGTTCATCCGCCCGAGCACGCGATAGCGCTCCTCCGCCATATCGGCGCCGAATACCCGCACGCGTCCCGCGCTCGGCGCCACCAGCCCCATGATCATGCCGATGGTGGTGGTCTTGCCCGCGCCATTGCCGCCGAGGAGGCCGGTGATCGTTCCCGCTTCGATGCCGAACGAAATGCCGTCGACGGCGATCGCCTCGCCATAATGCTTGGCGAGCCCGTCGGCTTCGATTGCGAAAGCTTTGCTGCGCGTGTCCATGCGGGGGGTCCGGCGTGCCGAGACATGTCCTAGAATTTGCGGGCCTGTTTCACAACACGAGACATAAGCCTAGAGTGAGGCGATGCCGGTCGCCTCCGACCTTTCCCCTCGTCCCGTCGGCCCCCTGCAATATGGGCTGCGGCTCGACACCATCATTCGCCTGCGCTGGCTCGTGGTCTTGGGCCAGTCGGTCACGCTGATCGGCGTCCATTGGGGCTTCGGCTTTGATTTTCCGGTGTGGCCGGCGCTGGCGCTCGTCGCGCTGACCGCGGCGACCAATCTATATGTGAGGTTCCGCTATCCGCGGCCGCATCGGCTGAGCGAAGCCGCATCGGGGATTTTGCTCGCCTATGACACGCTGCAACTCACGGCGCTTCTGTACCTCACCGGCGGCGTCGACAATCCGTTCTTCGCGTTTTATCTCGCGCCGCTCCTGATTTCGGCGACCGCGCTTTCCCCGCGCACGACATTTCTGATCGGCGTCCTGATGATGGGCACGGTGACGTTCTTGAGTTTCCTTTCCTTGCCGCTTCCCTGGTACTCGAACAACACCATCGCCTTTCCGCCGCTCTACCGCGGAAGCGAATGGATCGCGATGTTCGTGCAGGTCGCTTTCATCGGCCTCTACACGTGGAAGATCGCCGACGAAAACCGTCAGATCGCCGATGCGCTTGCCGCCACCGAGCTCGTGCTCGAGCGCGAGCAGCATCTGTCGGCGCTCGACGGCCTTGCCGCCGCCGCCGCGCATGAACTCGGAACGCCGCTCGCCACCATCGCGCTCGTCTCGCGCGAAATCGAGCGCGGAATGCCCGCGAATGCTTCCTACGCCGACGACATCCGCCTGTTGCGGCAACAGACCGAGCGCTGCCGCGCGATTCTCGCCCGCATCACCTCGCTGCAGTCGGGCGACGCCCCCTATGACCGCATGCCGCTGTCGCAGCTGATCGACGAGGTGGTGGCGCCGCACCGGCCGTTTGGAACGGAGATCGCGGTGCGGCTTCCGCCCGACCGCAGCGCCGAGCCGGTGATCACCCGCAATCCCGGCATCCTCTACGGGCTCGGAAATTTGATCGAGAACGCGGTCGACTTCGCCAGCAAAAAAGTGACGGTCGCCGCCAACTGGAATGCGGACCAGATCGAAATCCTCATCACCGACGACGGGCCGGGATTTGCCGCCGGCATCATCGACCGCATCGGCGAGCCCTACGTTTCCGTGCGCAGGAGCAAGGCCGACGGCCCCGGCGGCCTCGGCCTTGGCATTTTCATCGCCAAGACCCTGTTGGAGCGCACTGGCGCGGCATTAACCATCAGCAATCGGCCCTATCCCGAAAGCGGCGCGGCCGTGCTTGTTCGCTGGCCGTACGAAAAATTCAAACTGGACGTGCCGCCGCAAGAAGATGAAATCCGCTCCGCCATCCAGAACACGCGCGCGGCCTCTATTGCGACGAAAGAGGCCGCGGAATAGGTTTATCGCTCGGGCGACGCTTCGGAAGCAGTGATCCATGATGTCCGATATCAGCACCGGTATAGACGGCCCCGACGCAAGCCTCTTGATCGTCGATGACGACAAGGCCTTTCTCGAGCGTCTCGCGCGCGCGATGGAAGGGCGCGGCTTCGAGGTCAAGACCGCGGATTCCGTGGCCGCGGGCCTCGCCGCGGTCGAGGATTCGCCGCCCGCTTTCGCCGTCGTCGACATGCGGCTTGGCGACGGCAGCGGCATCGACGTCATTTGCGCGCTGAAGGATCGCCGCCCCGAGGCGCGCAGCATCATTCTCACCGGCTACGGCAACATCGTCACGGCGGTGAACGCGGTGAAGCTCGGCGCCGTCGATTATCTGTCGAAGCCCGCCGATGCCGACGAAGTCTGCGCCGCGCTCAAGGCCGGTCCCGGCCAGAAGCCGGAGATCCCCGAAAATCCGATGTCGGCCGACCGCGTGCGCTGGGAGCATATCCAGCGCGTCTACGAGCTTTGCGGGCGCAACGTGTCGGAGACGGCGCGCCGGCTGAGCATGCACCGCCGCACCTTGCAGCGGATTTTGGCCAAACGCGCGCCGCGTTGAACTCGCGCGCTCCATCGGTTAAGCCAGAGCCGGGCACCCGTAGCTCAGCTGGATAGAGCGCTGCCCTCCGAAGGCAGAGGTCAGAGGTTCGAATCCTCTCGGGTGCGCCAAATAGATCAGATAATTGATAGCAGTTCCGGCAATTCTGTCGCTATCTTAGCTGGTAAATAACAAATAGATGTCATTACTTGCGAGGACTTCCATCGTTCCATCAGAGATATTATGCGAGTTCCTTGTGTCAGGGGCTAGTATAGGCTTCGACTAACGGGGGCTGACCGACCTAATGGTTGTCAAAAGTTCCAGATCAGAAAGGTTCGCGCGGCTACGCTTGGCGAATTGGAGGAATTTTATTCAGGCGGATGTCGAACTTGAGGGGCGAGTCTTCCTGATCGGCCCTAATGCATCCGGAAAATCCAATTTACTCGATGCTTTCAGATTTCTACATGACCTAGTCGGACTAGGTGGCGGTTTTCAGGAGGCGATCCTAAGTAGAGGCGGCGTATCAAAACTGCGTTGCTTAGCGGCGAGGCGTTACCCGGACGTTGAGATCGGGGTGACCATCGGTAACGGCAAGACGAGTTGGGAGTACGAACTTAGTTTCAGCCAAGACAACCAACGGCGACCTATAATCAAGCGCGAGATCGTAAGACGCGCAGGTGAAACGGTACTTATTCGTCCAGATTCGGATGATCGAGCTGATCCGGCTCGCCTCAACCAAACCTACATCGAGCAAGTTAACGTAAATCGTGCATTCCGCGAGCTTGCAGAATTTTTCCGAAGCGTGAGATATCTACATCTAGTCCCTCAATTGGTTCGCGATGCCGAGAGATATATTGGGAAGAAGCAAGATCCATTTGGCTCGGATTTTCTGGAGCAAGTCGCGCGCACTCCGGACAAAACTAGAGACTCAAGATTGCGCAGAATAGGCGAGGCGCTAAAGATTGCCGTGCCGCAATTAAAGGACCTTCGATTCTATCGGGACCCTGCAAGAGGGACCCCACACCTAAGGGGTCGGTACGAACATTGGAGACCTAAAGGTGCTTGGCAAACTGAAGAACAATTTTCGGACGGAACTTTGAGACTGTTGGGACTTCTGTGGTCGGTGTTAGACGGATCCGGCCCCTTATTGCTGGAAGAGCCTGAGTTGTCATTGCATCAAGAGGTTGTCCGGTCTCTGCCTCAAATGTTTGCCCGAATGCAGCGCCGCACAGGTCGCCAGGTAATTGTTAGCTCTCATTCTGCTGATCTATTACGGGACGAAGGTATAGGGCTCGACGAGGTAATCCTGTTGAGGCCATATGCTGAAGGCACTTCTGTAGAGGTTGCCTCAGACGTTGGCCAAGCAAAAGAATTAGTGGAAGGCGGCGTGCCCCTGCCTGAAGTTGTGCTCGCCGAGACAAGGCCTCCGCGGTCAAACCAATTGGCGCTATTTGGGGATTGATAGTGAGTTGGGGCGCAGGGGCAACAGTCACTGCGGCGGTTGAAGGTGATATCGACGAGACGGTCGTGAGGCGTGTCTTAGAACACGCAGGATTCAACCTCGGAACTGTCCATGGGCGGTTAGGGAAAGCCCGACTTCTTACATCGCTACCTGGGTATAACAGCGCGGCTCGGCACGCGCCATGGATTGTGCTTGTCGATTTAGATCGTGATTGTGACTGCGCGCCGACTTGCATACGCCAATGGCTGCCGCATGCATCAGAAAAAATGTGTTTCCGTGCGGCCGTTCGTGCGATTGAAGCGTGGCTGCTCGCTGATAGAGAAAGAATTGCGAGATTTTTGGGGATTAGTGAGAATCGAGTGCCGCGAAATCCTGATGAGTTGAATAATCCCAAACAGGTGCTTGTGAATTTGGCAAGAGACTCTCGCCACGCCGGTGTGCGTCAGGACATTGTGCCGAACGCCAGGAGCGGGCGCGCGGTCGGTCCATTGTATAATTTGCGGATGATTGAGTTTATTGAGGACAAAGCCAACGGCTGGCGTGTTGACGAAGCGGCCGGAGTTTCTGAAAGTTTGGGAAGGTGGGTCAATCGCCTTACTGACTTTATTTAAGCCTTTGTCGAGGTTTCGGAATTCTAGAGTTTCGCGGAAATCTCGCGATGTATGTACGCTGCCCTGGTGGTTGGAAATTTGCTAACCTTGGAAGGACTTGAATCCTCTCGGTTGCGCCAGTATTGCGTAAAGGCGTTCGCGGCCTCTCGCCGGCTACCTCTTCCTGAACTTGCTCTTGTCCTCTTCGATCTTGCTCTTCGAGCCTTCGCCGAGCCAGTCGGTCAAGGCGAGGAGGAGCCCCGAGAGCACGAACACCAGGTGAATGCCGACGAGCCAGGCGAGATTCTTCTCGTCGAGATGCGTGTCGAGGTTCATGAAGGCTTTCAGCACCTGGATCGCCGAAATCACCACGATCGAGGCGATCAGCTTCTGCTTCAGCCCCGCGTAATCGATCTTGGTGATCCATTCCGGCCAGTCGGGATAGCCCTCGGGGTCGATGCGCGAGACGAAGTTCTCGTAGCCCGAGAAAATGATGATCAGCACCAGATTGCCGGTGAGCGAAAGGTCGACGAGCGCGAGCACGCCGACGATCACGTCGGTCTCCGACGCCGTCGTGATCGTGACGGCGAAATGCGCGAGCTCGCGGAGGAAGGTGACGAGCAGGACGAAGAGGCTGACGATCAGCCCCAGGTAAAACGGGGCCATCAGCCAGCGGCTCTGGAAAATGCTGCGCTCCAAGAGCCGCTCGACGGGGCCGGGTTCGCTCGCCATGGCGCGATCGAACCACGGCGCGGGAAGCCCGGCAACTTTTATGTTGGGCCGTTCAGTGCGCGGCGACCCCGGTCCCGATCTGGCAGGCGACGCCGGTGCCGCCGAGCCCGCAATAGCCCGCCGGGTTCCTGGCGAGGTATTGCTGGTGATAATCCTCGGCGAAGTAGAATTCCGGCGCGTCGAGAATTTCGGTGGTGACCGGGCCGTAGCCCTGCTTCTTCAGCGCCGCCTCGTATTCCTTCTTCGACGCTTCGGCGGCGGCGCGCTGATCCGCGTTATAGACGTAGATGCCCGAGCGGTATTGCGTGCCGATGTCGTTGCCCTGGCGCATGCCTTGCGTCGGGTCGTGGCTCTCCCAGAACGCCTTCAGGAGTTCCTGGTAGGTCACCTGCTTCGGGTCATAGACGACGAGCACCGCCTCGGTGTGGCCGGTGCGCCCCGAACAGACTTCCTCGTAGGTCGGGTTCGGCGTCTGCCCCGCGGCGTAGCCGACCGCGGTCACCCACACGCCGGGGATCTGCCAGAACTTCTTCTCCGCGCCCCAGAAGCAGCCGAGGCCGAACATCGCTTTGGCGCTTCCCTCCGGATAGGGGCCTTTCAGCGGCCGGCCGCTGACGAAATGCTTCTCGGCGCTGGGAATGGCCTTGGCGCGGCCGGGGAGCGCGTGGCCCGGCGCCGGCAGATCGAGATTTTTCTTGAACAGGAACATGGTGATGCCTCCCGCAAATCCGTGGTCTATCGGCCCATATATAATGTACGGCCGCCGCCCGTCCCATCTCTGCTTACGATCAAATCCCCGCTATCGCGCGGGATGGCCCATCACGCCGGCGCGAGGCCGGCTCAATCGCGCGACGAATAGCCGATCGTCCGCTCGCGCTTGCGGCCGATGAACACGAGGATGCCGCCGAGCACGGCGAGGATCAGCCATAGCGGCGTCAACAGGATGCTGAGAATCACCGGATTCCACAGCCAGTCCGGGAGATGCCCCTCGATCCAGTTGCGGGCGAGATCGAGGCTCGCCGGGTGCAGCGCGAACCAGGCCTCGCCAAACGCCGTCAGCATGATCCGGCCCGATGCGATCGAGCGATTGCCGTCGATCACGATCGAGATGAAGGCGCCCGCGAGCAGCCACAGACCGATGAAGCGCGCCAAAAACCGCAGCATGGGAAATTCCGTCCGGCCGAGACCTAACCCGCGCGCGGAAGGCGCGCAACCGCTTGCGCGGCCGCCCGATTTTCCAGCGGCTTCGCTTGTATCGGCGCTGTCGGGCAGTATAGTCGCGCGCGCTGGAGCATGATCCCGAAAAAGCGGGCACCGGTTTTCGGAAAAGATCATGCTCCGGCAAATAATGGAGCATGATCCCGAAAAGTGGGCACCGGTTTTCGGAAAAGATCATGCTCCGCAAAATGCGGAGGGATGGCCGAGTGGTTTAAGGCGCACGCTTGGAAAGCGTGTGTACGGGAAACCGTACCGTGGGTTCGAATCCCACTCCCTCCGCCACTATGTTGTTCGCGCATGTTCGCGGACGTCCGCAAAGCTCGATGAAACCGGCGTTTTCGCGCGCTTTCCGTCTTTGCACATTCGCCTTTGATCGTGAGAATCCGCGTCACCCCTTGTGGGTAGATTTGTGGGTAGGATTCATGGCGAAAATCACCGGCAGACTCACGGCGCTGAAAGTTTCGCGACTCGTTGAGAAGCGATCTGATTGAAGTCCGCAAGCGGAAGAGCGGCGCGAATAAGGGGTGTTCCTTCGGCGGAATGCCCCGTTCCGAATCTGCTAATGGCGCCCCACTCCCAGCGACTTATGAAAAGGGAGCTTTAAGCGCCAGGCCGGAAGGTGTTGAGATGGCAAGTGAGCAAAACGTTCCGTTGCCGGCCTCGGCACCGGCGGAAATAGTTACTCAGCCCGAATCCGTTCGTCGCCTCTTATTCACTGCCGTCGGCTGGCTGTTGCTGGCTGAGCTCACGAGCGGCTTCCCCGTCGGTTTTGTTATAGGCGCATTAAAAGCCGCTCATTTTCAAAACGCATCTCTGGGCCATCCGATCAGCATCACTGTCATGACGTGGTTGGCAGGCTGCGCACTGCTCATCGGGGTACGCCAACGAGCCGCCATCGTTGGGCATGGTAATCGTCGCGCTGGCGTGGGTGACAGCCCAATAAGGAGGTGGTGGCTTCTGGTGGTGCTTGCGCTTCTGGCAGCAACCTGGGCCTTCATGGCAGCAGCCGCTTGGCATGGCGCGTTTCCTCAGTGGGTCTCCGCTTGGCGCGGCCAAAGCGTGTGGACGTTCATCGCGTATATTGCAGCGACCGTCATCTTGGCCCCGTTAGCAGAAGAGCTCTTTTTCAGAGGGTGGCTCTGGACCGGACTTCGACAACATTGGCGCGTATTTCCAACGGCGCTGGTGTCGTGCGGGTTCTGGCTGATCGTTCATATGGAGCGCGGAATTCTGGTGCCAATTCTTCTCATTCCCGTTGCGGTCATGCTGGGTTTTGCGCGCCATTTCTGCGGCCTCAGGGCAGCAATGGTTGTGCACGCGGTCTACAATTTTGTCGGCGACCTCGTCTTAATTACGTTGGTCACATCAACGTAAAAGTCGGCGCGGCGAGAAAGTGATGACGCAAACGCCCGAGACGAAACGTGAATCAATCGAACCGATCGGGGCTTGGCGCGTTTTATCCTGCGGGGCGGCGTTTCTTCCCGGAGAAGGAACCCTCGTGCTTGCGCTCAGCGTTATTCCGGGTGTCGACCATTCCTCCCGCCTCGAAGAAGCGCCCGAACCTCCCCTTTCCGACGGCGCCGTTCTCGTTGAAACCATCGCCATCGGCATTTGCGGCACCGATCGGGAAATTATCGAAGGCCATTATGGCGCCGCTCCTCCGGGGGCGAAGCGGCTGATCATCGGCCACGAATCGCTGGGCCGCGTGGTGGAAGCTCCCGACCGCGGGCCCATCCAGAAAGGCGATCATGTTGTCGGAATCGTAAGGCGGCCCGATCCCGTTCCGTGTCCGGCTTGCGCCAACGGCGAGTGGGATATGTGCCGCAACAATCTCTACACCGAACGCGGCATCAAACAACGCGACGGTTACGCCTCGCAACGCTTCCGCATCGAGCCCGACTTCGCGATCAAGATCGACCCGAGCCTCGGCTTCCGCGGCGTGCTGGTCGAGCCGACCAGCGTCGTCGCCAAGGCATGGGAACAGGTCGAGCGCATCGGCAACCGGAGCCCGTCCTGGCATCCGCGCACGGCACTCGTTACCGGCGCGGGTTCGATCGGGCTGCTTGCGGCGTTGCTGGGCTTGCAGCGCGGATACGCGGTGCACGTCTTCGATCAGGTCGAAACGGGCGCGAAGCCAGACCTCGTGCGCGCGTTGGGCGCGAGCTATCACCATGGAAGCCTGCGCGACCTCAAGCCCGACCTCGTGTTGGAATGCACCGGCGCGACTTCGGTGATTCTGGAGGTGGTGGAGCGCGTCGTGCCGGCCGGGATTGTTTGTCTCGCGGGTGTTTCCACCGGCGGGCGGGAAATCGAATTCGACGTCGGAAAATACAACCGAAGCATGGTGCTCGAGAACACGGTGGTGTTCGGCACCGTCAACGCCAATCGCCGCCACTACGAAGCGGCGGCACTTGCGCTCGCCCGCGCCGACTCGCGCTGGCTGGAGCGTCTCATTTCGCGCCGCGTTCCGCTCGAGCGGTGGCCGGAGGCGCTCGAGCATCGCGCCGACGACATTAAAGTCGTGCTTGAGTTCGCGGCGTAAACGTCATGGCGCTGCCCATCGAAGATTATGCGATCGTCGGCGATTGCACTTCGGCGGCCCTCGTCGGCAAGGACGGTCCGATCGATTGGCTGTGCTGGCCGCGCTTCGATTCCGACGCCTGCTTTGCGGCCTTGCTCGGCACGCCGGATTGCGCTCGTCAATTCGGCGTTCAATCTCACGCGCGCGTCCAAGCCGGCGAAGCAGCGCGGGCACGCATTGACGGCCCTAGGGCAGGCCCGCGCCGGGCACGTCCACTTCGGCAAATTCGATTTTTCCGTCGCGCTTCTTCGCCACGTCCGGTCCCGACCCCGAGCTCGTACAGAGGAACAAGGTCCGGCGCCGTTCTCCGCCCAGCATGCAGGCGAAGACGCGCCGCGCGCCGGTCGAAATCGTGCGCTCGATGCGGCCGCCGTCGAACACGCGAATGACCCGCATGCCGCGCGCATCGGCGACCCAGATTGCGCCTTCGGCATCGAGACAAATGCCGTCGGGAAAGCAGCCGTCCAATGGCGCGAACAGGCGCCGGTTCGAAAGCGCGCCATCGTTCGCGATGTCGAAAGCCGTAAGCCGGTTGGCTATGGTCTCGGCGATGACCATCGTTTTCCCGTCCGGCGTGATCACCGAGCCGTTGGGAAACATCATGTCGGTCGCCGCGACCGAAACGTTCCCGTCGGGATCCACGCGGGCGAGCGACGCCGGGCGCGGAGCTGCGCCCGCATGCAGATCGAAGCCGAAATTTCCCACATAGGCGCGCCCCGATTTATCGACGACCATGTCATTGCAGTGAAAGGTCGCGATCGGCGAAAGGTCGGCGAAGGTTTGCAGCTTGCCGCCCTGCATTCGCAGCAATTTCCGATCGAGCATGGAAACGATCAGGAGGTCGCCGGCGGGTGTCCATCCGAGGCCCGAGGATTGTTGCGGCACCTCGGCCACGGTCTCGACCTTGCCATCGAGGCCGGCGCGAAGCACGCGGTAGGTGTAGAAATCCGAAAACCAGAGCTTGCCGTCGTGCCAACGCGGACCTTCGGGAAAGGTCAGCCCGTCGACGAGCGTTTCGATCTTCGCACTCATTTCGTGATTGGATCCTGGTCAGGAAGATAACGATAAGGCCGCTTACGGGGATAAGCCAGAAAAGACCGCAAGCGACGTCCGAAAATTCAGGGATTATGTCGCGGCGCACGCGGCGTTCTGTTTCGATTTTGCGGCCGGTAGTCGAACGGAGGATGCGGGAAATTACAGTAGGCTTGGAAACAGGTGCCGGACTGGCTGTAGTAAACGCCGTAAAAATAATCGTCAGCGATCGGCTGCGCGGACGCGGCGCTGGGCAGCAGCACGGCGGCGATATAAAGCAGGAAATTCCGCATCATTCGTTTCGCCCCTGAATTACGCAACGGGCCGGTTTTCGCCGGCCCGTGTTGTTTCTTTATCGCTGACCTCAAGCTCAAGCTGTTTGCCCCGGCAGGCGGTGTATCTGCCAAAGCTCCCACACCGCGAGCAACGCGACGAGGATGCCGACGACAAAATGCGCCTGCGTCGCGATCATGTTGGTGCTCGCGAAGCCGAGCACCCACGGCGCGACGATCGCCCACAGGCCGAAGAGGAGCGCGATCCATTCCTCCCATTCGGCAAAGGCAATCAGCGCCACGACGGCGGCAATCGCAATCAACACGCCGCTGATCCAGGCGCTTTCGGTTGCGGGCCCGCCGGACATGAAGCCGAAGTACCACGGTGCCGAGAGCAATCCGATCCCGAGCACGGGGTTGATGACGTCAGCGATCGCTTCTTTTCTCCAGTGCAACATGGCGGCCTCCTTCCATTTGGGCCGTTAGGCCATTCCTCGCCGTCAACGTCTCCTGTTGGCCGTGGTTCCTCTGGCCGACGGGCCAACGCATCGCGCGGGAACCGCGGAGCCGGTTCATAGGTTGATTCTTTTGCAGGCAAGGCGGGAGGGCCGACATTGAAAAACCGGCTGGATCCGAAAGAAGAGGCGGCGCTCGACCGCGCGCTCGCGGATACCTTTCCGGCCTCGGATCCCGTTTCCGCGATCCAGCCGGTGTCGGCGGGATTGGGATGGAATGCCGCGCCGGACGGACAACCGCCGGCGAATTCTCACGCGCCGCAACGAAAAAGAGCGCCGTGATCACTCATCCGGCCGCGTTCAAGGCTTGAAAAGCGCGCGATCTTACGCGCGATGCGCCCGATAGTCGCTCGGGCTCACGCCCACCACACGCCGGAAGCGCCGGTTGAACGTGGAGAGGTCGTTGAAGCCCGCGTCGAAGGCGATCGCCGAAATGGGTTCCTTCGACCGCCTGAGCCGCACCGCCGCGCGATGAAGGCGCGTGCGTAAAATAAATTGGTGCGGCGTCGTTCCCGTCACCTGCTGAAAAGTGCGGAGAAAATGATAAGGGCTCATCGCCGCTTCGCCCGCGAGTTCGGCGAGCGCAAGCGGCGCGTCGGCATTCGCCTCAATGCGGCGGAGTGCTGCGCTTACGCGCTGCTGGTCACGCCCGCTCGGTGAACGGGCGGCCGGCTGCTTCGTGTCGGCGAGCATTGCCGCGACCGCGCCAGCGAGGCGCAGCGCCAGTTCCTCGAATTCCGCGCTGTCATGATCGTCACGCGCGGCTTCCGCAGCGGCGATCAGCGGAACGAGCGGCGCGAGCGGCGGCAGGCGCGGCACGTGGAAAGCCTTCCGTCGCGCGCCCGGGATCGACCCCAGCACCGCCTCCAGATGCTCGGGCGTGAAGTGAAAGGCGAGGCAGCGGTCGCCGGTGCTGTGCTCATGCCCGCACTCGAAACAATGGCCGGCATTGCCGAGCACGATCGCGCCGGGCGCGAGCAATGCCGCGCCGCTCGTCGTGCGGTACTGGAACGTGCCTTCGGTCACCGCGGCGACGCAAACGAAATCGTGCCGCTCCTCGAACGGCCGGTCGCCCGGGCCGGCGGAGCAGATCACGTCGCTCACGCGCCAGCCCGGCCCCGATGCCAGCAGATTCGACGTCAATGCCATGAGCCAACCATAGCAATTTTTCCCAAGCGGCGGCGAGCCGAAGCGGCCTAGGAAAGGGCAATCCTGCCATGCCCGAGAGGCTTGCCATGTCTGTTGCGTCTTCCTCCTTCGTCCACGCGCTTCACGCCGATCAAGCGGCATCCGACCGCGCCGACAAGATGCGCCTTTACGGCTGGCTGATCGGCCGCTGGGAAATGGATTCCGTCATCGACGCCGATGACGGCACCAAGCAATCCGGCCCGCGCGGCGAAATCCATTTCGGCTGGGTGCTCGAAGGCCGCGCCATTCAGGACGTGTGGATTCTGCCGGGCGTCTTTTACGGCACGACGCTCCGCGTCTACGACCCCGGCCTCGATGCCTGGCACATTCTGTGGAGCGATCCGCTGCGCCAAGTCTACACGCGTCAGATCGGCCGCGCCCGTTCGCAAACCGGATTTATCCGACTTGCGGCCGATCAAGAGAGCCGAAATCGGGCAAGCCCGACTTCCGGTGACGACATCGTTCAGGAAGGCAAGGCCGATGACGGCACGCCGATGCGTTGGAGCTTCACGGAGATCACGCCCGATTCGTTCCACTGGCTCGGCGAGCGGTCTCCCAACGGCGGCAAGACGTGGAAGATGCAAATCGAGTTCTTCGCCCGCCGCGCCAAGTCTTGAACGATTTCTGTCAATCGAGGCCTATTGCAACCAAAAAGCCTGAGGAGAAGAAATGGCCACCATCATCAAGGAAATCCTGATCGAGGCCCGCGCTGACGACGTCTGGGATACGGTGCGCGACTTCGGCGCCGTCGACAAGCGGCTCGCGGCGGGTTTCGTGACCGACTGCAAGCTCGACGGCGATGCGCGAGTCGTCACGTTCTTCAACGGCCTCGTCGCCCGCGAGCCGCTCGTCAGCCTCGACGAGGCGCGGCGGCGGCTCGTTTACGGTGCGAGCGGCGGCCGTACGACGCACTATAACGCCTCGGTGCAGATTTCCGCCGAGGGCGGGGGCCGCACGCGATTTGTCTGGATCATCGATCTCTTGCCGAACGAATTGGCGGCTCCCATCGGGGCGATGGCCGAGGCGGGGGCAAGCGCCATCAAGCGGACGCTGGAGGCAGCAGCCCGGCGCGTTTAACGCCGCTCGATGCCGACGAGGCCTCCCTTGCGGCGAAATATCCTGACCCTAAAAGGGGCGCCTTCCGCCTATTGATTTGCCCCGGGTCATGCTCAGCCGATTTACCCATGTCCTTGCTTTATCGATCGCGCTCGCCGCGGGCGGTCTTTTGGCCAAAACCGCGAGCGGCGATGACTTTCAATCCTTCGTCGCCGGCCTCTGGCCGGAGGCGCAAGCGCGCGGCGTTTCGCGCGCGACCTTCGACGCGGCGTTCAAGGGTGTCGCGCCCGATCCCGCGGTGATCGCCGCCACCAAGCGCCAGCCCGAATACGGCAAGCCCCTGGGCGCCTATATCGCTTCCTTCGCGTCCGATGCGCGCGTTGCCGGCGGCAAAAAGCGCGCGACGCAATTCGCCGACACGCTCGCCGCGGTCGAGCAAAAATTCGGCGTCGACCGGCTCATTCTGCTGGCGATCTGGGGCATGGAAAGCAATTACGGCGTCGAGCCCGAGGGGCGGGACGTGATCCGCTCGCTCGCAACGCTGGTGCAGGCGCGCTATCGCGACGATTTCTTCCGCGGCGAGCTCATCGCGGCCCTCGTGATCCTGCAGCGGGGAGATATCGCGCGCGAGCGCATGCTCGGCTCCTGGGCGGGCGCGATGGGCCAGCCGCAATTCATTCCGTCGAGCTTTCTGCGTTACGCCGTCGATTTTTCCGGCGACGGCCGCGCCGATATCTGGACCAACGTGCCGGACATCCTCGCTTCGATCGCCAATTATTTCCATGAAAGCGGCTGGACCGCCGGCATGCCGTGGGGCTTCGAGGTCACGATCCCGCCCGGTTTCGATTATCGCAAGAGCCGCGCATCGTTCGCCGCCTGGACGGCGCTTGGCCTGAAGCGCGCCGATGGCGGCGCCTTGCCGGATGCGGGCGAGGCCATTCTCCTGTTTCCGAGCGGCTATAAGGGCCCCGCTTTTCTCGTCACGAAAAATTTCGAGGCGATCAAGCGCTACAACAACTCCGATGCCTATGCGCTCGCCGCCGTCCATCTCGCCGATCGCATGCGGGGCACGGGCCTCATCCGCGCGCCGTGGCCCGCCGACGATCATCCGTTGTCGCGCGAGGAACGGGTGGAATTGCAGCGCGGCCTCGCCGCCCTCGGCTACCGGGTGAACAATTTCCAGGGCCAGATCGATTTCGACCTGCGGGACAATGTCCGCGAAATTCAGGCGGGCGCCGGGCGCGTGCCCGACGGCAATCCCGATGCCGCGGTTCTTGCCATCGTTCGCGCGCGGCTTGCAAAAAATCGCCCGTAGCGGCGCGCGCTCCTTCGGGTTGCGTTGATCTAAAAGACACCGCATGGTGCATGAAGCCCAAAGGCTTCCGCGTTCCGATGTTGCCCGACTCGCACCTTAAAATCGTGATCGTCGACGAAAGCCCCATTCGCGCGGCGATCCTCGAGGACGGGCTGCGCGAGGCGGGCCACGTGCAGGTGATCCGCATCGAGGACACCGCGAACCTTCTTGCCCGCGTTTACGCGATCGATCCGGACGTGATCCTGATCGATCTCGAAAACCCGCGCCGCGACGTGCTCGAACAGATGTTCCAGGTGAGCCGCGCCGTGAAGCGGCCGGTCGCGATGTTCGTCGACCACAGCGACACCGCCTCGATCCAGGCGGCGATCGACGCGGGCGTCTCCGCCTACATCGTCGGCGGCCTCAAGAAGGAGCGCATCAAGCACATCCTCGACATGAGCATCATGCGTTTCAACGCCTTCTCGCGGCTCGAAAACGAGCTCGAGCAGGCGAAATCGGCGCTGGAGGAGCGCAAGGTCATCGACCGCGCCAAGGGCATTCTGATGAAGGCGAAGAATCTCACCGAGGACGAGGCCTACAGCCTCATGCGCAAGACCGCGATGAACGAAAAGAAAAAGATCGCCGAGATCGCGCAATCGATCATCACCGCCGCGGAGATGCTGAAATGACGGACGGCAAGAGCAAGCTGCGCATCGGCTTTATTCCGCTCGCGGACGCAACCGCGCTGATCATCGCGGTCGACAAGGGCTTCACCCAGGCGGAGGGGCTCGAGGTCGAGCTCCTGCGCGAAGTCTCCTGGTCGAACATGCGGGATAAATTGAACATCGGCCTGTTCGATGCCGCGCATCTGCTCGCGCCGATCGCCATTGCTTCGAGCCTCGGCCTCGGCCACGTCAAGGTTCCGATCGCGGCCCCCTTCAATCTCGGGCTCAACGGCAACGCGATCACCGTCACCAACGACCTTTACAAGGCGCTCGCCGACAACGCCCATGGCGACCTTACCGATCCCAAGGTGTCGGCGCGGGCGCTCGCCGATGTCGTGGCCGAGCGCCGGCGCAAGGGCCGCGAGCCGTTGAATTTCGGCATGACATTCCCGTTCTCCACGCACAATTATCAGCTGCGCTTCTGGATGGCCTCGGGCGGCGTCGATCCCGATCAGGATTTGCGCATGGTGGTGCTGCCGCCGCCCTACATGGTCGAGAGCATTTCGAGCGGCCACGTCGACGGCTTCTGCGTCGGCGCGCCATGGAATTCGGTCGCGGTCGACCTCGGGATCGGGCACATCCTGCATTTCGTCTCGGAAATTCTGCAGCGCGCCACCGAGAAAGTGCTCGCGGTCCGCGCCTCGTGGGCGAAGGAAAATCCCGACACGTTGCGCCGCCTCATCCGCGCCCACGGCAAGGCCGCCGATTTTGTCGAGGACGTCAACAATCGCGACGAGGTCTGCAATATCCTGGCGGCGCCGAACCGCATCGGCGTCGCCCCCGAGGTCATCCGCCGCACGCTCGACGGCAAGCTGAAGACTTCGCCGGAGGGCGAGTATCGGACGAGCGATCGTTATCTCATGATCAAGCGCCTGGGCGCGGCGCGGCCGGATCCGGTGCAGGCCGCCTGGCTTTACGCGCAGATGGTGCGCTGGGGTCACGCGCCGATGTCGAACGAAATGCTCGCGGCGTCGAAGGCCGTCTTCCGCACCGATCTTTACGACGCGGTGCTCGGCAAGGGCGACCCGCTGCCGGCGAGCGAGCCCGCCGACGGCGTCGGCGCCTTCGTCGGGCCGGCCTTCGATCCGAACGACATCCGCGCGCATCTTTCGCTCTGGAAAATCCGCCGCTGGTAGTTTGCCTATTTGTTGTGCGGTGCACAAAAAGCCCGCATGTGCAGCCCGATTGGGCATGACAGGGCTGATCCGGGCCTCGGGACAAAATCCATAATCGATTGAATTTGCTCGCCATTCGGGCGCAACCCCGGCTGGCACGAAGATTGAATTACCTCCCTCCGAGAGGTGCTTCGCGCCGTCGCGGAGCGCCGCCCAACGACGGGCCAAGGCAACGACGCCGCCGAGCTTGAGCGCGAGAGCGCTCGTGCTTTCGCGGCGTTTTTTATTGGCGCGAAGGAGGAAAACGAACGGCGGATCGACAGGGGAAGCGACAGAGAGCGCAACGGTCGCAATTGCACCAACGCCAGAGAAGGAATTTTTCGATGAGTGAACCGAAGACGAGTTGGATTTCGGATTGGGATCCGGAAAACGAAACGTACTGGAAGACCAAAGGCCAGGCCATTGCCCGGCGCAATCTGATCTGGTCGATCGTGGCCGAGAATCTTGGCTTTTCGATCTGGCTGATCTGGTCGATCGTCGCGACCAAGCTGCCGCAAGCGGGCTTTCACTACACGACCGATCAGTTGTTTCAGCTCGTGGCGCTGCCCGGGCTGATCGGCTCGCTCATGCGGTTTCCCTACACCTTCGCGGTGACGGCGTTCGGCGGCCGCAACTGGACGATCTTCAGCGCCATGGCGCTGTTCATTCCGACAATCGCGCTTTCCTATTTCGTGACCCAACCCGACACGCCGTTCTGGCTGATGCTGGTGGTGGCATCCACGGCCGGTCTCGGCGGCGGCAACTTCGCCTCGAGCATGACCAACATCTCGTTCTTCTTCCCCGACCGCATGAAGGGCTGGGCGCTCGGCCTCAACGCCGCCGGCGGCAATATTGGCGTGAGCAGCGTGCAGCTGTTGACGCCGATCCTCCTCGGCGTCGGGCTGATCAATCTTTATCAGGCCGCGCCCGGTCCCGGCGGAATTTATCTCCAGAACGCCGGGCTGATGTGGCTTCTGCCGCTGGTGATCGCGGTGTTCGGGGCGATTTTCTTCATGAATAACCTCACCTCCGCGCGCTCGAGCTTGAAAGAAGCGCTCGCGGTCGTAAAGCGCAAGCACACCTGGATCATGTCCTACATTTACATCGGCACGTTCGGCTCTTTCATCGGCTACTCGGCGGCGTTCCCGCTCCTGATCAAGACGCAATTCCCGGAGGTGACGGTGGCGATCGCGTTTCTCGGGCCGCTCCTGGGTTCGCTGTCGCGTCCGCTGGGCGGTCTGCTCGCCGATAAAGTCGGCGGCGCGATCGTGACGTTCTGGAATTTCGTGGCCATGGCGCTGGCGACGGTCGGCGTCATGTATTTCGTCGAGATGAAAGAATTCGCGGGCTTCCTCGCGATGTTCCTGATTCTCTTCATCACCACCGGCATCGGCAACGGCTCGACCTACCGGATGATCCCGTCGATCTTCCGCGAGGAGAAGCTGCGCGAAGCAAAAGGCACGAGCGAAGCCGATCGCTTGGCGGCGATCAGTGCGGCCAGAATCGAGGGCGGCTCCGCGCTCGGCTTCATCGGCGCGATCGGCGCTTGCGGCGGTTACCTGATCCCGCGCGGCTTCGGCGCCTCGATCGCCGCGACCGGTGGCCCGCACCTCGCGCTGGAAGTGTTCCTGGCGTTCTACATGACCTGCCTTGCGCTCACCTGGTGGTACTACCTGCACAAGGGCTTTGGCGCGCCGCGCCAGGCAAGTCTCGCCCACGCGCGCGTGTGAGGCAGGCATACGCATGGCCGTAAGCCGCCTGAAAGCGCGGCTTACGGCCGCGACGGGTTCCCGCACGGTCGCGGGCGAGTGCCGCAAGGGCGCGGCGAGCTGATCGAGCCCATCCAAGGGAATTGAGGATGAGCGAACCGCTCGTTGTGATCGGAAACGGAATGGCCGCCGCGCGGCTCGTTGAGGAGCTGTTGGCGCGCGCGCTCGGCCGCTACGCCGTCGCCGTCGTCGGCGAGGAGCCGCGGCTCGCCTACAATCGAATTCTTCTGTCTTCGCTGCTCGCCAAGGAAATTGCGCCCTCCGACATTGAGTTGAAGCCCGCGCGCTGGTGGCGCGACCGCGGCGTTACGCTCCGCTATGGCTGCGCGGCGGAAAGCGTCGACATCGGGCGCCGTAGCGTGACGCTCGCCGACGGACGCGCGCTTTCGTTCTCGAAGCTCGTCTTCGCCACCGGCTCCCGCCCCTTGCGGCTTCCCGTCGCCGGCATCGATCTTCCCGGCGTTCTCACTTTTCGCGATATCCGCGACGTGAACGCAATGACCGCGATTGCCTCGCCCGGCCGGCGCATCGCCGTGATCGGCGGCGGGCTCCTCGGCATCGAGGCGGCGCACGGCCTCGCCAAACACGGCGCCCGCGTCACTCTCATCCACCTCATGGACCGGCTGATGGAGCGGCAGCTCGACCCGCGTGCGGGCGCAATCCTCGCGCGCGCGATCGAGAAAAAAGGCGTCGAGGTTCTGCTGAACGCCGAAACAGCGCGGATTGCCGGCACGCACCGGGTCGATGGCGTCGCCTTGAAGGACGGCCGCACGATTGCCGCCGATCTCGTGATCGTCGCCGCCGGCATTCAACCGCGCGCCGATATCGCGGCCGCCGCCGGCCTTGCCGTCAATCGCGGCATCGTCGTCGACGACCGGCTCGAGACGAGCGCCGCCGGCATTTTCGCCATCGGCGAATGCGCGGAATATGCCGGCCAGTGCTACGGCCTCGTGGAGCCGGGCTATGAGCAGGCGCGCGTGCTCGCCGAGCGTCTCGCGGGCCGTCATGCGCGCTACGACGGCAGCGTGCTCGCGACTAATCTTAAGGTTTCAGGCGTGAATGTTTTCTCCGCCGGCAATTTCCTCGGCGGCGCGGGCTGCGAGGAGATCATGCTCTCCGATCCCGGCCTCGACACGTACAAAAAGCTCGTGATCGCGGCCGGCAGGCTCGTCGGCGCCGTGCTCTATGGCGATACCGCCGACGGGCTCTGGTATCTCGATCTCATCCGTTCCGGCGCGCCGATCGACGGCTTCCGCGATGACCTGATTTTCGGACGCGCGCTCGCCTTGCGCGCGGCGGCGTGACCATGTCGAGCGACTTCACGCCGGAGCAGAAGCGCTATCTCGAAGGCTTCACGTCCGGCCTGCAAATCGCGCGCGCGGCGCGCGGGCTCATGCCGAAGGGCGCAGGCGCCGCGGCCGGCCGGCACGAAGGGCCGGACGCCCCGCATTTCGCCGCGCAAGATCGCGTACTCGCCGCGGGCGGCAAGCTTTCGGAGCAGGAAAAATTCAAGCGCGACGAGCATCCGTTCGACGCCTATGGGCGGCTGAAGGAACAGGCGGCGAAGGATGAATTCCCCAATGCCGCGGACAATTTCCGCTGGCGGTACTACGGGTTGTTTTACGTCGCCCCGGCGCAGAACTCCTATATGTGCCGGCTGCGCATTCCCAACGGCATTCTCAAGCATTGGCAATTTGCGGGACTTGCCGACCTCGCCGAGCGGTATGGCGGCGGCTATTCGCACGTGACCACGCGCGCCAATCTGCAGATCCGCGAGATCGCGGCGAAGAACGCGGTCGCCATGATCGAGGAGATCGTCGACCTCGGCCTTTGCACGCGCGGTGCTGGCGCCGACAACATCCGCAACGTCACCGGCACGCCGACGGCAGGCATCGATCCGCAGGAACTGCTCGACACGCGTCCCTTCGCGCGCGAGTGGCACTTTCATATCCTGAGCGGGCGCCTGCTCTACGGCCTGCCGCGCAAGTTCAATGTCGGCTTCGACGGCGCAGGCAAAATCGCCGTGCTCGAGGATACCAACGATATCGGCTTCCAGGCGGTCGAGGTGAAGGACGGCTTCGGTCTGCAGGCGGGTGTTTACTTCCGGCTCGTGCTCGGCGGCATTACCGGCCACAAGGATTTCGCCCGCGACACCGGCGTAATCCTGCGCCACGGGGAAGCGACCAAAATCGCCGATGCGATCGTGCGCGTCTTCATCGATCACGGCGACCGCACCAACCGCAACAAGGCGCGGCTGAAATACGTGCTCGATGCCTGGGGCTTCGACAAGTTTCTCGCCGCGGTCGAGGAAAAGCTCGGCACGACGCTCACGCGCGTTCCCTCCGAGGCGATCGCGCCGCGTCCCGCCTTCGACCGTTCCGCCCACATCGGCGTGCACGCGCAGAAGCAGGAAGGCCTGAACTGGATCGGCGTCCTCTTTCCGGTCGGCAAGATCAGCGCCATGCAGATGCGCGGGCTCGCCAAGCTCGCCCAGGATTTGGGTGATGGCGATGTTCGTTTGACGGTCTGGCAAAACCTGCTGATTTCCGGCGTGCCCGATGAAAAAGTGGCGCTCGCCAAGGCCGCGATCGAAAAACTCGGGCTCGCCTGGAAAGCCACGCCGATCCGCGCCGGCCTCATCGCCTGCACCGGCAACAAGGGCTGCCGCTTCTCGGCCTCCGACACCAAGGGCCATGCGGAGGAGATCGCGCGCTGGTGCGAAGCGCGCGTGGCGCTCGACGGCCCCGTGAACATCCATCTCACCGGCTGCCACAATTCCTGCGCCCAGCACTACATCGGCGATATCGGCCTCATCGGCGCGCGCGTCGAAACGTCCGAGGAGGGTGAAACCGTCGAGGGCTATCACATCATGGTCGGCGGCGGCTTCGGGCCGGAGGCGGCGCTCGGCCGCGAACTCTATCGCGACGTCAAGGCCGGGGACGCGCCGAAGACCGTCGAGCGGATGCTGAAAGGGTATCTCTCGAACCGCGCTTCGAACGAGGAGACGTTTCTCGCCTTCACCCGCCGCCACCCGATCGAAGCCTTGCAGGAAATGTTCGCGCGGGAGGCGGCCGAATGAACCAGCCTGCGCGTCCGCCGATCCCGATGATCATTCCCGAGAGCGCGCCGTTCTCGCCCGAGCAGCGCGTCTGGCTGAACGGATTTTTCGCCGGCCTCGTTTCTCTCGACGACGGGGTGACGGCGCTTTCGCCGGCGGAATCCGCGGCCCTCATGGGCGGCGCCAAAGGCCCGCTCGACGACGGCGATGACGGCGAGGCGCCGTGGCACGACCAGACCTTGCCGATGGCCGAGCGCATGCAGCGCGCCGAAGGCCGTCCGCTCCGCCGCCGCATGATGGCGGCGATGGCGCAGCAGGATTGCGGCCAGTGCGGCTACAATTGCAACGACTATTCCGACGCGATCTTCGCCAAGAAAGAAGAGCGGCTGAATCTCTGCGTGCCCGGCGGCAAGGAAACCGCGCGCATGCTGAAGAAGCTCTACGAGGAGTTGGACACAGCACCGCTGGCGGTCGTGAATGGGCACGCGGCTGCGGAGAAAGTCGGAGAGCGGCCGGCGGGCGCGGCCGGACGCTCGCGCGACAATCCGGCGGTCGCGACCTTTCGCTCGCGCACGCGGCTGAACAAGCAGGGCTCCGAAAAGGAGACCTGGCACGTCGAATTCGACCTTGGCGGCAGCGGCATCGACTATGCCGTCGGCGATTCCTTCGGATTTTTTCCGGCGAACGACGCGCGCCTGGTTGCGGCGATTTGCGAGGAACTCGGCGCCGCGCCCGATTCGCCGATCGGCAGCCGCACGCTCTCCGACGTGCTCGCCCACGACGTTTCGCTGTCGCCCGCGCCCGACAGCCTGTTCCAGCTCTATTCGTATCTGGCCGGCGGCAAGCTCAGGCAGAAGGCGCGGGCGCTCGCGGCGGGCGAGGATCCCGACGGCGACGCGGCAACCCTCGACGTGCTCGCGGCGATGGAAAAATTCGCGGGCGTGCGTCCCGGCGCCGAAGCCTTCATCGAGGCGCTCGAGCCCTTGCAGCCGCGGCTCTATTCGATCTCCTCGAGCCCGAAGATCAATCCCACTCTTATTTCGCTGACCGTCGACGCCGTGCGCTACCAGATCGACGGCCGCGATCGCCTGGGCGTGGCCTCGACCTTCCTCGCCGATCGGCTCGCGCCGGAAGAAAAAATCAAGGTCTATGTGCAGAAGGCGGAGCATTTTGGCCTGCCCGCCGATCCGTCGGTGCCGATCATCATGATCGGCCCCGGCACCGGCGTCGCGCCATTCCGCGCTTTTTTGTATGAGCGCATGGCGGTGAAGGCGCCCGGCCGCAACTGGCTCTTTTTCGGCCATCAGCGGAGCGCCTGCGATTTCTTCTACGAGGACGAACTGATGGGCATGAAGGCGGCGGGCGTGCTCACGCGCCTGTCGCTCGCCTGGTCGCGCGACGGCGACGAGAAAATTTATGTGCAGGATCGCATGCGCGAGAACGGCCGCGAATTGTGGGCGTGGCTCGCCGACGGCGCGCATGTCTATGTCTGCGGCGACGCCAAACGCATGGCGAAGGACGTCGAACGCGCGTTGATCGAAATCGTCGCCGCTTGCGGCGCGCGCTCGACCGACGAGGCGATCGCCTTCGTCGCCGATCTCAAGAAGCGCGGGCGTTATCAGACCGACGTCTATTGAACATGAACGCGCCGGCCTCTCATCCGCCCGCGGTCCGCACCACCTGTCCCTATTGCGGCGTGGGCTGCGGCCTGCTCGCGCGGCCGGACGGCGCCGGCGGCGCCGCCATTGTCGGCGATCCCGAGCATCCGGCGAATTTCGGCCGCATCTGCTCGAAAGGCGCGGCGCTGAACGAAACGCTCTCGCTCGACGGCCGGCTCCTGCATCCGATGGTGCGCGCAGATGGCGCGCTCAAGCGCGCGAGCTGGGAGCAGGCGCTCGAGGCCGTCGCAAACGGCTTTCGCCGCATCGTCGAGCGCGACGGCCCCGGCGCCGTCGCCTTTTATCTCTCCGGCCAGTTGCTGACCGAGGATTATTACGTCGCGAACAAGCTGATGAAGGGCTTCATCGGCTCCGCCAACGTCGACACCAATTCGCGGCTCTGCATGGCATCCTCGGTCGCCGGTCATCGCCGCGCCTTCGGCGCCGATACGGTGCCCGGAAATTATGCCGATCTCGACGAGGCTGATCTTCTGGTGCTCGTCGGCTCCAACGCCGCCTGGTGTCATCCCGTGCTCTATCAGCGCATGGTGGCGAACTGCCGGGCGCGCGGCGCGAGAATCGTCGTCATCGATCCACGCCGGACGGCGACGGTGGAGGAGGCGGATCTGTTCCTGCCGATCGCGCCAGGGATGGATACGGCGCTCTTCTGCGGCCTCTTGGTGCAGCTTGCCGATCGCGGCGCGCTCGACGATCGTTACATCGAAGCGCACACGAAGGGCTTCATCGAAGCGTTAGCGCGCGCCCGCGAGATCGCGCCCGGCGTTGCGGCCACCGCCGCGGCATGCGGCCTCGAAGAAACCGATGTCGCGCGTTTCTTCGACTGGTTTTGCACGACGCCGCGCGCCGTGACCGCCTTCTCGCAAGGCGTCAATCAGTCGGCGCAAGGCACCGACAAGGTGAATGCGATCATCAATTGCCATCTCGCAACCGGCCGCATCGGCAAGCCGGGGGCGGGCCCCTTTTCGCTCACCGGCCAGCCCAATGCCATGGGCGGCCGCGAAGTCGGCGGCCTCGCCAACCAGCTCGCGGCGCACATGGATTTCGCGCCCGAGGCGATCGATCGTGTGTCGCGCTTTTGGAAGGCGCCGCGGGTGGCGGCGCGCCCCGGTCTCAAGGCGGTCGAGATGTTCGAGGCGATCGAGCGGGGCAGGATCAAGGCGCTATGGATCATGGCGACGAATCCTGCGGTGTCGCTGCCGCGCGCCGGAGCGATGCGCGAGGCGCTCGCGAAGCTCGATCTTCTCGTGATTTCCGAAAACGTGGTTTCCAACGATACCGTGAATGCCGGCGCGCATATTCTGTTGCCGGCCGCCGCCTGGGGCGAGAAGGAAGGCACCGTCACCAATTCCGAGCGGCGCATTTCGCGCCAGCGCGCCTTCCTGCCGTTGCCGGGCGAAGCGAAACCGGATTGGTGGATCGTCGCCGAGGTGGCAAAGCGTATGGGCTTTGCCGATGCGTTTTCCTATTCCTCCGTTGCCGATGTTTTTCGCGAACATGCCGCGCTCTCCGCGTTCGAGAATAATGGCGCGCGCGATTTCGATATCGGCGCACTCGCTGCGATCCCCGATGCGGAATTCGACGCGTTCATTCCCGCGCAATGGCCCGTGCGAACAGGCGGGGTCTGCGCGAAAACTCGCTTCTTCGGCGCCGGCGGCTTCTTCTTCCCCGATCGCAAAGCGCGCTTCATTGCGCCGGAATCTCCGCGGCCGAAAGAGGCGCTGTCGGAAACGTTTCCGCTTCGGCTCAATACCGGCCGCGTGCGCGACCAGTGGCATACGATGACGCGCTCGGGCAAAAGCCCGCGCCTCGGCGCGCATCTTTCCGAGCCCTTCGTCGAGGTGAACCCCGCCGACGCGGCGGCGCACGGGCTCCGTCACGGCGATTTCGCGCGCGTGACGACGCGCCACGGCGCCTGCGCGTTGAAGGTCGTGGTCAGCGATCATCAGCGGCTCGGCTCGCTGTTCGCGCCGATCCATTGGAGCGATGAGGTTGCAAGCGCCGCTCGCATCGGCGACCTCGTCGCGCCGGCCACCGATCCCCATTCCGGCCAGCCGGAAATGAAGGCGACGCCCGCCGCGATCGCGCCGGCGGAATTCGCTTCGCGCGGCTTTGCGCTTTCGCCGCGGCCGATCGTGATACCGCAGGGCACGGCGTGGACGCGCGTCGCGTTGGCGGGCGGCTTCGGTTATTTCATCGCGTCGAATGACGGCTTGCAAACCTGGCGCGAATTCGCCGCGCGAATCTTCCCGGCCCATGCCGAATTTGCCGAATACGCCGAAGAAACGCGCGGCGTCTATCGGATCGCGGCCTTCGTGGACGGAAGGCTGGACGGCGCTTTGTTCCTGGGGCCGGCCGAAGCAGCGCCGTCGTGGGAAACGGTCCGCGCGCTCTTCGAGAGCGAGAAGATCGAGGATCACCAGCGCCGCCTTTTGCTTTCCGGAAAGCCGGCAGCGGGGCTCGCCGCCGCCGGCCCGGTCATTTGCGCCTGTTTCGGCGTCGGGCTTGCCGCCATCAAGCACGCCATTACATCAGGTGCGTCATGCACGGAGGACATAGGCAAAGCCTTGCGCGCGGGCACGAATTGCGGCTCTTGTCTGCCGGAGTTGAAGAGGATCATTGCGCATGAACGATCGGCGCAGACCGTCTGAGGCGAAGCCGCCGCGCATGGAGGCGCTTTCGCGGCTGCCGCTTTTCTTCGCGCTCGAAGGCAAACGCGCGGTTGTAGCGGGCACGGGCGCCGGCGCGGTGTGGAAGGCGGAGCTGTTGTCGGCGACGGGTGCCGCCGTCGATGTTTACGCCGGGCAGCCGTCCGAGGAGTTGCTCGCGCTCGCGGCGGAAGCGCCGAAAGGCGAGATCATCATTCATCGCCGCGCTTGGCAGGCCGGAGATTTCGAAAATGCGGCGATCGCCATCGGTGGCTGCGAGACCGACGAGGAAGCCGCGCGATTTGCCGCGGCCGCGCGCGCGCGCGGCGTGCCGGTGAACGTGATCGACAAGCCCGCCTTCTGCGACTTCGCTTTCGGCGCCATCGTCAATCGCTCGCCGCTCGTGATCGGCGTTTCCACCGACGGCGCGGCACCTGTTTTTGGCCAGGCGATCCGCGCCAAACTGGAATCGCTCATTCCATTCGGCTTTTCGCGCTGGGCCGAGGCCGCGCGGCGTTGGCGGTCGAAAGTGCAATCCGCCGGCCTTTCCTTCGCGAGCCGCCGCCGCTTCTGGCAGGCCTTCACCGCGCATGCCGTCAGAAATCCGAACGAGGAGCCGACGCCGGCGGATTTCGAAAAGTTTCTCGCCGAGACGCGCGAAGAGGGCGAGGCGGCGGAACGCGGCTCCGTCACGCTGGTCGGCGCCGGCCCCGGCGATCCGGAGTTGCTCACGCTCCGCGCCGTGCGCGCGCTGCAATCGGCCGACGTGATCCTGATCGACGATCTCGTGGCGCCGGAAATTCTCGACTTCGCCCGCCGCGAGGCGAAGAAGATGCTCGTCGGCAAGACCGGGTCGGGGCCTTCGTGCAAGCAGGAAGAGATCAATTCGTTGATGATCTCGCTTGCGCGTGCCGGCAAGCGCGTGGTGCGGCTGAAGGGCGGCGACCCGATGATTTTCGGCCGCGCCGGCGAGGAGATCGCGGCCTGCCGTGCGGAAGGAATTCCGGTCGAGGTGGTGCCCGGCGTCACCGCGGCACAAGGGGCCGCGGGCCGGCTTGCGGTCTCGCTCACGCACCGCCGCGAGGCGCGGCGGCTGCAATATGTCACCGGCCACGCCGAGGACGGAAAACTGCCCGCCGATTTCGACTGGCAAAGCCTCGCCGATCCGGCGGCAACGACGGTCGTCTACATGCCGACGAAAACGATCGCCGAGTTTGCGGAACAGGCGATCGCGCACGGCCTCGATCCCGCGACGCCCACGGTCGCGGTGGCGCGCGCGACGCGAATCGACGAGGCGGTCCTCGAAGCGCCGATTGCCGACCTGCCATCGCGCATTGCCGCATCCTCGCTCGGCGGGCCATTGCTTGTGATGATCGGCCGCGCCTTTGCCGATTTTCGCGCAGACCGGGCCGAATTGCCGAAGCCTCGGAAGTCGAAATCGACGGGCTGATCAGGTCTCGATCGTCGCAAGCGTCTGGCCCTCGGCCACGACCGCGCCTTCCTCGACCAGGATCGCTTTCACCGTGCCAGCCTTTGGCGCGAGCACCGGAATTTCCATCTTCATGCAATTGAGCACGATGAGCGTGTCGCCCGCGCTCACCTTGCCGCCCGGCGAAGTTTCGACTTTCTGCACCATGCCGTTCAGCTCCGAGGTCACCTTGATTTCAGGCATGGTTTCATCCGTAAGCTTCGCGGCATGGAACGCGATTTGCGGAGCGCGCATTCAGCTTGCTAGATCAAGAGGGCGCGAAGTCAAGGCGTGGGAGAGCGCATGAGCTGGAAGCCTGAGCTTGAAGAATTGAAGAAGCGGAAGGCGCTCGCCAAGAAAATGGGCGGCGCCGAGAAGGTGAAACGCCACCGCGACGCCGGCAAGCTCACGGTGCGCGAGCGTATCGAAAAACTGCTCGATTCCGGAAGCTTCCACGAGGTCGGCTCGATCGCCGGCAAGGGGAGCTACGACGAGGCGGGCGAGCTCGTGGATCTCCAGCCCGCGAATTTCGTCTTCGGCCGCGGCAAGATCGACGGCCGGCCGGTCGTGGTCGGCGGCGACGATTTCACCGTGCGCGGGGGCGCCGCCGACGCCTCGATCCGCGGCAAGCAGGTGATGTCCGAGCAGATGGCGTACGAGTTGAGGCTCCCGCTCATCCGGCTCGTCGACGGCACCGGCGGCGGCGGTTCGGTCAAGACCATCGAGACCATGGGCTTCACTTACGTCCCGGCCAATCCCGCCTGGGATTGGGTCGTCGCCAATCTTGGACAGGTGCCGGTGGTGGCGCTCGGCCTCGGCTCGGTCGCGGGCCTGGGCGCGGCGCGGCTCGTCTCCAGCCACTATTCGGTGATGGTCGAGGGCATCTCGCAAATGTTCATCGCCGGCCCGCCGGTGGTCGCGCGCATCGGGCAGAACCTCACCAAGGAAGAACTCGGCGGTGCGGCGATCCACGCCAAGGCCGGCGCCATCGACGACGTGGTGGCGAGCGAGGAGGAAGCCTTCGCGCGGGCGCGCCAATTTCTATCGTATCTCCCTTCATCCGTGTACGAATTACCGCCGCGCGGTCCGATGACGGACGATGTCGAGCGGCGCGAGGAATTCCTGCTGGAGGCCGTGCCGCGCGACCGCCGCAAGGTCTATGATGCGCGCAAGATCGTGAACGCCGTCGTCGATCGCGGAAGCTTTCTCGAAATCGGCCGCAAATACGGGGGCTCGGCGATCGGCGGGCTCGCGCGCCTCGACGGTTGGCCGGTCGCGATTCTTGCGAGCGACCCGTTCTTCTACGGCGGCGGCTGGACGGCGGAAGCCTCGCAAAAAGTGACGCGCCTCGTCGATCTCGCCAACACTTTCCATCTGCCGGTCGTGAATTTCGTCGACGTGCCGGGCTTCGTCATCGGCCTCGAGGCCGAGAAGGCGGGCACCATCCGTCACGGCGCCCGCGCGCTCGCGGCGATCTATCAGGCGAAGGTGCCGTGGTGCTCGGTTCTGATCCGCAAGATTTTCGGCGTCGCCGGCGCCGGCCATACCAACCATGCGAAGCTGCACTATCGCTTCGCCTGGCCCTCGGGCGATTGGGGCTCGCTGCCGGTCGAGGGCGGCATCGAAGCGGCGTATCGATCCGAACTCGAGGCCGCGAAGGAGCCGGAAAAGCTCCGCATCGAGATCGAGGAGCGGCTCAACCGTTTCCGCTCGGTGTTTCGAACGGCCGAGACATTTCTCGTCGAGGAGATCATCGATCCGCGCGACACGCGCCCGCTGGTCTGCGAATTCGCCAATCTCGCCGCCAAGCTGCGCGAACCGGGGCCGGTCGCAACGCCGCTCAGGCCCTAAGCCGCGAGCAATCCGCCCATTCTGGTGAGCGCGGCGAGGTGATGGTCGGCATCGCCGAACAAGATATCGATCGCGACCGCCCGCTTGAAATAATGGCCGACCTTGTACTCCATCGTCATGCCGATGCCGCCATGGAGCTGCGTCGCGGTCTTGCCGACGAAGCGGCCGGAGCGGCCGATCTGGATCTTGGCGGCGGCGATCGATTTATGCCGCTCCACGGCGTTATTTTCGCCGGCCATCATGGCGGCCAGGAGCGCCATGGAGCGCGCCTGCTCCGTCGCGATCAGCATGTCGGCGGCGGCATGCTGCAGCACCTGAAAGTTTCCGATCGGCACGCCGAATTGCTTGCGGGTTTTGAGATAATCGATGGTGACCTCGTGCATCACTGTCATGGCGCCGACGGCTTCGGCGCATAGCGCCGCCATCGCCTCGTCGACGGCGCGCTCGATTACGGGAAGCGCCTTTCCCGGCTCGCCGAGGATGCCGTCCGGCCCCACCTTCACGCCCGAGAGCGCGATTTCGGCGGCGTGCAGCCCGTCAACGGTCTGATAGCCGCGGATCGAAACGCCCGGCGCCTTCGCGTCGATGAGAAAGAGGCCAATGCCGTCGCGGTCACGTTGCTTGCCGGCAACGCGCGCCGAGACGATGAGCTTGTCGGCGCTGTCGCCATGGAGCACGATGCCCTTGGCACCATCGAGCACATAACCCGCGCCGTCTTTCTTCGCGGTCATTGCGACGTCCGCGAGATCGTAGCGCGACTGCCGCTCCGAATGTGCGAGCGCCAGCAAAAGGCTGCCGCCGGCGATCTTCGGAACGATCTCGGCGCGCTGCTTGTCGCTTCCGGCGTGCCGCAGCACGCCGCCCGCCAGCACCACGGTGGCAAAATAGGGCTCGAGCACGAGCGCACTGCCGAACGCTTCCATTACGATCATCACGTCGACGGGATTGCCGCCGAGGCCGCCATCCGTCTCGGCGAAAGGCAGCGCGAGCAAGCCAAGCTCCGCATATTGCTTCCACAGCGCCCGGCTGAAGCCGCCCGGCTCCTTCATGTAGGCGGTGCGCTGCTCGAAGCCGTAGCGGTCCGCGAGCAGCCGCCCGACGCTCTCCTTCAGGAGGCGCTGCTCCTCACTCAACTCGAAGTCCATTGCTTACCCCAACCCCTAATGCCCCGGCGCTTAGAGCCCCAAGATCGCCTTGGCGATGATGTTTTTCTGGATTTCGTTCGAGCCGCCATAAATCGAAATCTTGCGCCAGTTGAAGAAGGTCGGCGCCAAGGGGGCTGCGTAATCTGGCCCGATCGGCGGCTCGTTCACGCGATCGCCGTCTATTTGTGCCGGTTGATACGGGAGGCCATAGGGCCCGACCACCTCGAACAGAAGCTCGCTGATCGTCTGCTGGATCTCGGAGCCCTTGATCTTGAGGATCGAGGACGCGGGATCCGGTTTGTTGCTGCCATTGCGGTGGGCGGCGACCACGCGAAGCTGCGTCATCTCAAGCGCTTTCAATTCGACCTCGACCGCCGTGATCTTCGAGCGAAAGCGCTCGTCCTCGATCATCGGCTTCTCGCCGACGCGTTCGAGCGCGGCAAGCTCCTTCAGGCGGCGGATGCGCTCCTTCGAGAGGCCGACGCGGGCAATGCCGAAGCGTTCATTGCCGAGCAAAAATTTCGCGTAATCCCAGCCCTTGTTTTCCTCGCCGATGAGATTTTCCACCGGCACTTTCACGTCGTCGAAAAAGACCTCGTTGACCTCGCGGCTGCCATCGATGGTCTGGATCGGCCGCACGGTAACCCCCGGCGACTTCATGTCGATGAGCAGGAACGAAATGCCTTCCTGCTTTTTTGCCTCGGAATTGGTGCGGACGAGGCAGAAGATCCAGTCGGCGTATTGGGCGAGCGTCGTCCACGTCTTCTGGCCGTTGACGACGTAATGATCGCCCACCCGCTTGGCGGACGTCTTGAGCGAGGCGAGATCCGATCCCGATCCGGGCTCCGAGAAGCCCTGGCACCACCAGTCGTCGATATTGGCGATCCGCGGGAGGAAGCGTTTCTTCTGCGCCTCGCTGCCGAAGGCGATGATGACAGGCCCGACCATGTAGACGCCGAACTGCAACGGCGGCGGCGCCGGCGCCTGCTGCATCTCGTCGAGGAAAATGTACTGCTTCACCGCGCTCCAGCCGGTGCCGCCCCACTCCTTCGCCCAGTGCGGCACCGCCCAGCCCTTTTTGTTGAGGATGCGCTGCCAGGTGACGATGTCGTCCTTGCCGACCTTTTTGCCTTCCACCATCTTGCGACGGATGTTCTCGGGCAGGTTCTTGTTGAAGAACGCCCGTACCTCGTCGCGAAAGGCGATTTCCTCGTCGTTGAAGCGAAGGTCCATGACGTCCTCTCAGTGGATTTCGAAGAGGCCAGCCGCCCCCATGCCGCCGCCGATGCACATCGTCACGACGCCGCGTTTGGCTTTGCGGCGGGAGCCCTCGATCAGAATGTGGCCGGTCATGCGCGCGCCGCTCATGCCGTAGGGATGGCCGATCGAGATCGCGCCGCCGTCGACGTTCAAGATTTCCTGCGGAATGCCGAGCCGGTCACGGCAATACAGCGCCTGGCTCGCGAACGCCTCGTTCAATTCCCAGATGTCGATGTCGTCCATCTTCAGGCCCTGGTTCTTCAGGAGCTTCGGCACCGCGAAAACGGGGCCGATCCCCATCTCGTCCGGCTCGCAACCCATCACCGCGAAGCCGCGGAAGGTGCCGAGCGGTTTCAAGCCCTTTTTCTCGGCGAGCTTCGCCTCCATCACGACGCAGGCGGAAGCGCCGTCGGAAAGCTGGCTCGCATTGCCGGCGGTGATGAAGCCGCCTTCGCGCACGGGCTTCAGCGCCCGCAGACCCTCGATCGTGGTGTCGGCGCGGTTGCCCTCGTCCTTTTTCAGCTCGACCTCTTCGAAGGTCTCTTCCTTCGTGTCCTTGTTGACGTTCTTCTTCGTGGTCTTCAGCGGCACGATCTCGGCGTCGAAACGCCCCGAGGCTTGGCTTGCGGCGGTGCGCTTCTGGCTTACCAGCGCGAACTGGTCTTGTGACTCGCGCGTCACCTGGTAGCGCTCGGCGACAATATCGGCGGTCTCGATCATGCTCATGTAGATCGCGGGCTTGTGCTCGACGATCCACTGATCGGGCACCGGCGGCACGCGACCATCCTGCACGAGGCTGATCGATTCGAGCCCGCCCGCGACCAGCACGTCCGCCTCGCCCGTCATGATTCTTTGCGCCGCGAGCGCGATCGTCTGCAAACCGGAAGAGCAGAAGCGGTTGACCGTCATGCCGCCGGTCGTGACCGGCATGCCGGCGCGGATCGCCGCCTGGCGGGCGATGTTGCCGCCAGTCGCGCGCTCCGGCAGGCCGCAGCCCATGATGGCGTCCTCGACCTCGGCGGGGTCGATCTTCGCGCGCGCGACCGCGTGCTTGATCACGTGGCCGCCGAGATCGGCGCCGTGAGTCATGTTGAAGGCGCCGCGATAGGCGCGGCCGATCGGCGTGCGGGCGGTGGAGACGATGACGGCTTCGCGCATGGTTTCCCTTTCAAGCGGCTGACTTTTTCGCGCCGAATGACGCGAAGCTTCCATTCTCGGCGGCAAGCCGCGTCAAGAGCGGCGACGGCTCGAGCGACTTTTCGCCCGAGGCCTTGGCATATTTCGCGAGCTGGTCGCGGATATAGGCAAGGCCCACATGATCGGCATAGTACATTGGCCCGCCGCGCCAGACTGGCCAGCCATAGCCGTAAACCCAGATCACGTCGATGTCGCTCGCCCGATACGCGATGCCCTCGTCGAGGATCTTCGCGCCCTCGTTGATCATCGGGAAGACGAGCCGCTCGATGATCTCCTGCTTCTCGATCTTGCGGCGCGTGATCCTGAGCCGTTTCGAGGCGGCGGCGATGATCTCCTCAACTTCCGGGTCCGGGATCGGCGAGCGCGAGCCTTTTTCATAGATATAGAAGCCGCGGCCGGTCTTCTGGCCGTAGCGCCCCATGTCGGCGAGCGTGTCGCCGATCTCGTTTCGCGTGCCGAGCGCCTTGCGGATGCGCCAGCCGACGTCGATGCCGGCGAGATCGCTCATCGCGAACGGCCCCATCGGGAAGCCGAACTCGACCGCCGCCGCGTCCACGTCGCGGGGAAGCGCGCCTTCGAGCAGCAATCGCTCCGCTTGGTTTTGCCGCGGCGACAGCATGCGATTTCCCACGAAGCCGTGGCAGACGCCGACGACGACCGGCACCTTGCCGATCCGGCGGCCAACCGCCATCGCGGTCGCGAGCACGTCCGGCGCCGTTTCCTGGCCGCGCACGATTTCAAGCAATTTCATCACATTGGCGGGGCTGAAGAAATGCGTGCCGAGCACCTCCTTCGGCCGCTTCGTCGTTTGCGCGATCTTGTCGACGTTGAGATACGAGGTGTTGGTCGCGAGCACGGCCGCGGGCTTCGCGATTTTGTCGAGGGTGCCGAACACCTGCTTTTTGATATCCATCTCCTCGAACACGGCCTCGATCACGAAGTCTGCGTCCTTGATTGCGTCGAACGAGGTGGTGCCGGTAAGCAGCGCAAAGCGCTTGTCGGCATCTTCCTGCTTCAGCGCGCCGCGCTGCACGCTGATCTGGTAATTCTTCTTGATCGTATCGAAGCCGCGCTTGAGCGCCTCTTCGCTCGTCTCCACGATCGTCACCGGAATGCCCACATTGGCGAAGTTCATCGAAATGCCGCCGCCCATGGTGCCGGCGCCGATGACTGCGGCGCGCGCCACGTCGCGCGGCTTCAGCCCCGCGGGCATGTCGGGAATTTTCGCGGCCTCCCGCTCGGCGAAGAAGATATAGCGCTGTGCCTTCGACTGTTCGCCGCCGACGAGCTTGACGAACAATTCGCGCTCGCGCTTCAGCCCCTCATCGACCGGCAGCGTGACGGCGGCGCGCACCGCTTCGATCGCCGCGATCGGCGCTTCCAGCCCGCGCGACTTTTTTGAAACGTTCGCCGCCGCCTCGTTGAACTTCTCGGGATTCGCCCGGTACGGCGCGATCTTGTCGTCGAGGTCGCGGATGTGCCGGAGCGGCCGCTTCTCGGCGATCACTTTCTTCGCGACGGCGACGGCGCCCTTGACGAGATCGCCCTCGATGATCTCGTCGACAAGGCCCGCCGCAAGCGCGTCCTTCGCCGGAATCGGGTCGCCGGAGAGAATCATCGCAAGAGCCTTTTCGACGCCGACGACCCGCGGCAGGAGCTGCGTGCCGCCGGCGCCGGGAATGATTCCGAGCTTGATCTCCGGCAGGCCCAATCGCGTGCCGGGCGCGGCGACGCGGAAATGACAGCCGAGCGTCACCTCGAGTCCGCCGCCGAGCGGCGTGCCGTGCACGGCGGCGATCGTCGGCTTCGAAATTTTTTCGATCGCGGCGATCACTTCGGAAAGTCCCGGCGGCTTCATGGGCTTGCCGAATTCGGTGATGTCGGCGCCGGCCATGAAAGTGCGTCCGGCGCCCGTCAAAACGATCGCCTCGACGCTTTTATCCGCGGCGGCCTGGGTGAAGTTTTCGAGGATCCCCGCGCGCACTTCGTGCTTCAGTGCGTTGACCGGTGGATTGTCGACGATAATGACGGCGACCGCGCCGTCGCGTTGCGTGCTGACTGGACCTGACACGATGACGTTCCTTCCCTCTCGGCGGATTTTTATCCGGCGCTTTTATTCCGAAATCTGCGCCTGCTTGTTTGCGGCAAGCAAGCGTGAATCGGGCTCGAATGGCGACGGCAAGGCTCGAATTCAGGGTTCCGCATTGCGGAATTTTGTTCTGCAAGATTGACCGCAACGCTAGGAATTGCTTCGATCCCTGTCAATTCATGCCTGTCATTCCTGCATTGGGTGGCTTCACGTGACCGCGTACGAGACCTGGAGCACGCAAGCTCGCCCCGCCATGGGCAACGCGCAAGCGGCCGGGCATGACCGCAAATTCGTCGTGGCGCTTGCCCGCGGTCTCGATGTACTCCGCGCCTTCACGGCGACCGAAGGGCTTCTCGGCAATCAGGAGATCGCGACGCGGGCCGGACTTCCCAAGGCGACCGTCTCGCGGCTTACCTACACCCTCACCAAGCTCGGCTATCTCACGCATCATGAGCGGCTTTCGAAATATCAGCTGGCACCAGCGGCGCTGTCGATCGGCTACTCCGCGCTCGCCAACATGCGCATCCGCCAGATCGCGCGGCCCTACATGCAGGAGCTTGCGAACTATACCGGTGCTTCCGTCGCGCTCGGCAGCCGCGACCGCCTGAACCTGATCTATATCGAGCATTGCCGCAGCACGGCCACGATGATGCTGCGCCTCGATCTCGGCGCGCGCATCCCGATCGCCACGACCGCGATGGGCCGCGCGCTGCTCGCGGCCACGCCGGAGAAGGAGCGCACCTGGCTGATGGAACATATTGCCCGCCGGGAAGGCGATCGCTGGCCCAAGGTTCGCGCCGGAATAGAACAGGCCATCAAGGACTTTACACATCAGGGCTTCACGATCTCGGTGGGAGATTGGCAGCCCGATGTGCGGGCGGTCGGCGTGCCGCTGGTTCCGGCCGACGGCTCCGGAGCTTTCGCCTTCAACTGCGGTGCGCCCGCGTTTCAGTTGACCCGCGACCGCCTCGAAAACGACATCGGCCCGCGCCTTGTGAACATGGCGCGAAACGTGGAAGCTGCCTTAAACAGCCGTTAGAGCTGCGGGCGATCGAAGGGGATGGAGAGTATGTCGAGGAGCAGAAGCATTCGGCTATTGAACGCAATCCGTTTCTGATCGGGTCCTGACCGTGGACTCGAGGGTGTCGGATCGCGTGGGCGCGAAACAGCCCGCCATGCAGTCGCGGGGCGGCGCGCCGTTGCTCGCCGTCAAGGACGTCGGCGTGCGTTTCGGCGGCATCATCGCGCTCGACGGCATCTCGTTCGATCTGCCCGAAGGCGAGCTCCTCGGGCTGATCGGGCCGAACGGCGCCGGCAAGACCACGCTCTTTAATTGCCTGAGCCGCCTCTACACGCCCGCCAAGGGTGACATTCTGTTCAAGGGCGAGAGCATTCTCGCGCTTCCCGCCCACAAGATCACCGACATCGGAATTGCGCGCACCTTTCAGAATCTCGCGCTGTTTCAGCGCATGTCGGTCTTCGACAATGTGCGCGTCGGCGGCCACCGCCAAAGTCGCAGCGATTTTCTCAGCGATTCGCTTCATCTTCCCTGGGTCCGGCGGCAAGAGAAAGAGCTCGCCGCGGTCGCCGAAGAACTGATCGACTATTTCGATCTGCACGACTATGCCGCGCGCGGCGTCGCGGATCTGCCCTTCGGCATCCAGAAGCGGGTCGAATTCGCGCGTGCGCTCGCCGCCCGGCCGAGCCTTCTTCTCCTCGACGAGCCGGCAAGCGGCCTCAATCACGAAGAGGTCGGCGAGCTTTCCCATCTCATCCGCAAGGTCCGCGACGAGCGCGGGATCACCGTGCTCCTCGTCGAGCATCACATGAATCTCGTGATGTCGATCTGCGACCGCGTCGTGGTCCTCGATTTCGGCCGCAAGATCGCCGAGGGCTCGCCGGCAGTCGTTCAGAAAGATCCGGAAGTCATCCGCGCTTATCTCGGGACGACCAAATGACGAGCGCGCAGCTTTTGGAAGCGAAAAACATCTGCGCCTATTACGGCGCGACGCAAGTGCTGCACGGGCTCGATCTTTCGGTCGCCGAAGGCGGCATCACGACGCTTCTCGGCGCCAATGGCGCCGGCAAGACCACGATGCTGCGCTCGGTCTGCGGCATGGTGCGGACGAGCGGAGAAATCCGTTTCCGCGGCGAAGAAATCGCCGGGCAGGCGACGGAAGACATCGTGCGCCGCGGCATCGCCCATGTGCCGGAGGGCCGCGGCACTTTCGTGCGCCTCACGGTCGAGGAAAATCTTCAGCTCGGCGCGATCACCCGCGGCAACAAGGCGGAAATCGCCGCCGACATCGAACGCGTGTTCGGTTATTTCCCGCGGCTCCGCGAACGCTATCGGCAACAGGCCGGCACGCTGTCCGGCGGCGAGCAGCAGATGCTCGCGATCGGCCGCGCAATGATGCTGCGCCCCAAGTTGATGCTGCTCGACGAGCCTTCCTTCGGCCTCGCGCCGCTCATCGTGCAGGAGGTGTTTTCGATCCTGAAACAAATGAACGAGCGGGAAAAAGTGAGCCTCTTTCTCGTCGAGCAGAACGCCGCGCTCGCGCTCGATCTTGCCGATCACGCGTATCTCCTGGAGACCGGCCGCGTCGTCATGGCCGGCCCCGCGCGCGAGATCCGCGAGGACGAAAACGTCCGGCGCGCGTATCTGGGCTATTAGGAGAAGGCGGGATGGAACTGTTTCTGCACCAGGTGCTCGCGGGAATTGCCACCGGCGGCATTTATGCCTGCATGGCGCTTGCCATCGTCATGATCTACCAGGCGATCGACCATCTGAACTTCGCGCAAGGCGAAATGGCGATGTTCTCGACCTTCATCGCCTGGCAGCTGATCCAGTGGGAGGTGCCCTATTGGGCGGCCTTCTTCATTACGCTCGCGATCTCCTTTGCCGGCGGCTATCTGATCGAACGGATCGTCCTGAAGCCGATTCACAGCGCGCCGATTCTGAGCCACGTGGCGATGTTCATCGCGCTGTTCGCGATCATCAACAGTCTCGCCGGCTTCATCTGGGAATATCAGATCAAAGCCTTCCCGTCGCCGTTCGGGGCTCACTCGTTCTTCGGCAACGGTCTTCTCAGCGCGCATGACGCCGGCATGATCGGCGTCACCATCATGATGCTCGTGCTTCTCTATCTTTTCTTCCGCTACACCCGCATCGGCCTTGCCATGCGTGCGGCCGCCGCCAATCCCGAATCCGCGCGGCTCGTCGGCATCCGCGTCGGCTGGATGCTGGCGCTCGGCTGGGGCATGGCGGCTTCGATCGGCGCCGTCGCCGGAATGCTGATCGCGCCGGTGGTGTTCCTGGAACCGAACATGATGGCGAGCATCTTGTTGTACGGCTTCGCGGGTGCGGTCGTCGGCGGCCTCACGAGCCCGGGTGGCGCCGTCATCGGCGGCGTGCTGGTGGGCGTGATTGAAAATCTCGC
>Ga0070734_10000736_pt1 | contig 59837 bp, 72 predicted proteins | sample Coa_R1_8_FD_66444 | JGI IMG/M metagenome (GOLD analysis project Ga0070734, IMG submission 66444) | Surface soil microbial communities from Centralia Pennsylvania, which are recovering from an underground coalmine fire - Coalmine... | ecosystem: Environmental > Terrestrial > Soil > Unclassified ...
GAGAAAGATTTTTGCAAACATTAATCAAAACAAAGCTTTCATCAACCCGCACTCCACAGCGCGTAACGAAGCCATCTGCCATTCAAATTAATATGATGAAATCGCAAGAGCAGATTCCCGCCTACGCGGGAATGACGGCGAGTGCACACGAAATTTCAAACTGCAAGAATTTTGAAATTACTTAGAGGTCAACAGACCTGTCAGGTTTTTAAAACCTGACAGGTCTGAGCAGCGATTACTAAATTTATTTTGCACCCCACAGCGAGTAACGAAGCCATCTGCTTTTCAAATTAATACAATCCAAAAATCACAAGAACGGATTCCCGCCTACGCGGGAATGACGGCGAGAACGTGCGAAATTTTAAATTGCAAGAACTTTGAAACTACTTAGAGAGTTACCGTCATACCTGCGCATGCAGGTATCTGGATTTGCGGAGAAAGATTTTTGCAAACATTAATCAAAACAAAGCTTTCATCAACCCGCACTCCGTGGTGAGTAACGAAACCATCTGCTTTTCAAATTAATACAACCCAAAAACCGCAAAAGCAGATTCTCACCTACGCGGGAATGACGGAGAGTGCAAACGAAATTTTAAACTACAAGAATTTTGAAATTATTTAGAGCTCAACAGACCTGTCAGGTTTTTAAAACCTGACAGGTCTGAACAGCGATTACTAAATTTATTTTACACCACACAGCGAGTAACGAAGCCATCTGCTTTCAAATTAATACAATCCAAAATCGCAAGAGCATATTTCTCCGCCGCGGCGGACGGGAATGACGGCGAGTGCGCACGAAACTTTAAACTGCATGAACTTTGAAATTACTTAGAGGTCAACAGACCTGTCAGGTTTTAAAAACCTGACAGGTCTGAGCAGCGATTACTAAATTCATTTTGCACACGGTGAGTAACGAAGCCATCTGCTTTTAAATTAATACAACCCAAAAATCGCAAGAGCAAATTCCTGCATACGCAGGAATGACGGCGAGAGCGTACGAAATTTTAAACTGCATGAATTTTGGTTTTTATATTATACCAATTTTTGGTACTTTTAATCAAACTTATAGTAATGGCTCGCAACACATCTATTTTATTAGGCGATTATTTTGAAGACTTCATTTCATCTGAAATTTCATCAGGGCGCTATAGCTCTGCAAGCGAAGTTGTGCGCACAGCGCTCAGGCTTTTACAGCAGGAAGAAATGAAAAAGAAAAACTTATCAAAAGCATTGCTCCAAGGCGAGAAAAGCGGTTTCGTTAAAAACTTCGATGCAAAAGCCAATCTTAAAAAACTTCGTGCAAAGCACTCATGAAAGCACTGCCTTATGTAATCAGCAAAAAAGCTATTTCCGACCTGGAAGATATCTGGCTTTACACCGCTGATAAATGGTCAATTGAACAAGCAGACAGATATTACAACCTGATTTTCGATGAAATATCTTTTATCTGCAAAAACCCAAAGACAGGAAAAGAAATGGAACACGTACGGAAAAGTTACAGAGCAGCCAAAGTGAAATCACACCTTATCTTTTACAAAATTGAAAATAACACCATCATGATTGTAAGAATTTTACATGAACGAATGGATATTGAAAACAGGCTAAATGATTGATTTCATCATTAAAAATGTCGACATGAACCAACTACAATCCAAAACTTTCTAAATCCTCGCTTTATATCCAAATGGAAGAAAAACAATTAATCATAAGAAAAGCAACAGAACAAGACGTCCATGTGATTTTAGCATTTGAACAGGAAATCATTAATGCAGAAAGACCATTTGATATCACATTAAAAACAGAGCCGACCTATTATCATGACATCCCGAAAATGATAAGCTCGGAAAATATTTATTTTATAGTCGCGGAAATAAATAATGAAATAATCGCATCAGCTTATTCCAGAATCATCAGCTCAAGCCATTATCTGAAACATGATGAGCACGCTTATCTCGGCATGATGTATGTAGTCCCCGAACATCGAGGCAAAGGCATCAACAAAAAAATGATTGACGAATTGATTGCTTGGTCAAACTCAAGGAATGTGCATGAATTCAGATTACTTGTGTATAATGAAAATTCACCTGCAATAAGCGCTTATGAGAAATCGGGGTTTGTTAAGCATGTGGTTGAAATGCGCATGTCATCTTAGCGATTCAAGTATCTCATTTATTCATCAATAGTCAGTGGAAATTTGTTGATTTTCGGGTACTAATCAGCAAAACATATTTTTGTTTATATAAAGATATCGCAGTCTGCTCTTTAAGTATTGATATCTGATCTATATCCGAACTTGAAAGATTTTCTAAAAAAGGCTTAAAGTCACTTTGGTATAAAAAAGGCCGACCGTTAATTATAACATAGACATCCGAAAGTTGAGTAGCCCAATTTTCAACTTTAGCTTTAATATTAGAAAATCCATTTTGCAAAAACTGATAGCCGTTTAAAGAATCTATCTGACTAACAGTTGTACCCGAAGTTGAAATAACAATTAGATCATATCGGATCTTTGAAGAATAATCTTCAACGGTTTTATAATTTGATAAAATTTTAATTTCTTTAATTTTAGGGATATCAAGTTTGGATAAAGAATTGTGGATATCAGCTGAGTCAATTAAATTGTTATCAATTTTTAATAATGCGCTTTTAGCAAAAAGCAATTCTTTAGAATCTTTGTGACCGACAAATATCTTATCAATTTTCTTGTCAATCTTCCCTGAATTATTTTTTTTAAAAATTGAGCAGGATGTCAGAAGGAAAGTTAGTGCAACTATAAAAATCAACGACTTTTGATTGTTCATTATTTGTTATTAATAGCTTTGTTGAAATTTCAGTTCAGAAGAAATAAAGTTAAGAAATAGTCCTTGGTAACAAGCAGAAAAATTAAAGATTAGATTGAGAATCACTCGTTTTATGACCGCCAATTCGTCTTAATTATTTCGTATTTTTAAAATCAGAAATTTCACTTCAAACATTCATATCATGACTGTAATAACAGACGAATACATGAAAGAAAAACTCACGGAAACAAAACCGTTTACCGTAGTTATCCTAAAGAAAGGGCCTAAATTCAAAATGCCGGAAGTGTTCCCGACAATATGGGAGCACGGCAGAAAAAATTTTCAGCTAAAAGCAGAAGGAACACTCGCTGTTGTTTGCCCAATCAATGACGGCACCGAAGTCGCAGGCGTTGGCATTTTCACAACCAATGAAGAAGAAACCAAAAAGCTGATGGAAGAAGACCCTGCAATCAAAGCAGAAATTTTGCTGTATGAAATTCATCCTACAAAAAGTTTTCCCGGAAGCAGCTTGCCGTTGTAAAAAGAATGCGACGCTAAATAGAAATGCTGACATTTTCTTTTCATCAAATTTTACAAATCAAATAAAATGAATAAAGAAATCAAAGCATACAACGATAAACAAACAGCTGAAGACAAAAAGATTTGCAATACGCTGTATCAGGAAATCAGCGCTCATTTAAAAGAAGCAGAAAATAAAATCTGGCATGCGCATCCTGTTTGGTTTCTCGATGGAAACCCGATTGTTGGTTATAGCAAATTAAAAGACAGCGTCCGTTTATTATTCTGGAGCGGACAATCATTTGATGAAGATGGGTTAGCAAAAGAAGGAAGTTTCAAAGCTGCAGAAAAACGCTACACATCATCTGAACAAATCAATAAAGGCGATTTGAAACGCTGGCTCGGAAAGTCGAGGGAAATTCAATGGGATTATAAAAATATTGTGAAGCGAAAAGGAGTTCTCGAAAAATTGAAATGAAATAATTACTAACTGTAGTTTGTAATTTGCATCATATATAATGATTAATTCTTCAATAAAAAATCATGAAATTATCTGGCAATAAAATTTTGATCACAGGTGGCGCAAGCGGCATTGGCTTAGGTCTTGCTGAAAGGTTCATTCAGGAAAACAATACAGTTATCATTTGCGGAAGGCGTGAATCAGTACTCAAAGAAGTAGCAGACAAATTTCCTTCTATAATCACCAAAACCTGCGATTTGTCGATTGAAGAAGATCGCATTGAGCTTTATGAATGGGTTTCAAAAAATCACAGCGATCTGAATGTGCTGGTAAATAATGCCGGCATTCAAAACTGGATGACTGTTCCGGAAAATGGGTTTTATGAAAAAGCAAATGATGAAATCACGATAAATGCATTAGCCCCCGTTCATCTGACGAGTTTGTTCATAAATCTACACTCATTAAATACAATTATTAATGTAACATCAGGATTGGCGTTTGTGCCATTTTCAAAAGTGCCTGTTTATTGCGCCACCAAAGCATTCATGCGCTCTTTCACACTTTCCCTTCGCCATATTTTGAAATCAACAAACATCGAAGTGATTGAAATGATCCCGCCCGCATTGAACACAGACCTTGGAGGGAAAGGCATACACGACGGGCATCCTCCTGTGAGCGAATTTGTTGAATCTGTTTTTCAGCAAATGAAAGAAGGGAAGACTGAGCTCACTTTTGGTTTCAGCGAAGGAAGAGCGAAAGCTAACAATGAAACCATCGCTGAATATTTTAACAGGTTAAATCCTTAAGCATGCACGAGTCTTTCTTCAAAAGATTTCCTGCTCGTTTTAAAATAACTATTTATGAATTTTTCGCTGGAAAAATCAATTCAGATTCTTGAACGCACTCCAGTCGTTCTCGAAACATGGTTAAAAGATATTTCGAATGAATGGGCAACAAGCAACGAAGGCCCGCAAACATGGAACGCCTACGATATAGTCGGGCACCTTATTCACGGAGAGAAAACAGATTGGATACCGCGGGCAGAAATTATTCTTTCAGAAAAAAATGATAAAAGATTTGAAAAGTTTGACCGCTTCGCACAATTTGAAGACAGCAAAGGAAAATCATTAGAAGATCTTTTAGAAGAATTTAAAATCATCCGGAAAAAGAATATAAATATCCTGCATTCTCTAAACATAACTGATGCAGATTTAGAAAAGAAAGGCATTCATCCTGCTTTTGGAGAAGTCACATTGGTTCAGCTACTTTCCACATGGGTCGCACACGACCTCAATCATATTGCACAGATTGCAAGAGTGATGGCCAAACATTATAAAGAAGATGTTGGGGCGTGGACAGCTTATTTGAAAATATTGCAATAGTTTTTACAAAAAAACTTCCGCTTAAAGCACCATTTCTTAATTGCATTATAATGTCTGATACGAAATTATAGCTAACCTTCCGTGTTTATCTGTAAAATCTGTGGTAAAAAAAATATTTCCAAAAAAATTTGGGTAACTCAAAAGTTACATATACATTTGGGTAACTTAAAAGTTACTTATTATGAACAGGACAATCAAACAGAATTTTTTCTATTCCCACACTCCTGAAGTTGTTTGGGAATTTCTGACAAATGCCGAACTGATTGCGCAATGGCTGATGCCCAATGATTTTCAGCCAGTCGTTGGCCATGATTTTACATTCAGGATAAGACCGATCCCTGAATTTGAATTTGATGGAATTATTTATTGTAAGGTGTTGGAGATGATTCCTCACAAAAGACTTTCATATTCATGGAAAGGCGGGCCGGGCGATGGCAGGATTAATCTCGATTCAGTTGTTGAATGGACATTAACAAAAAAAGACAATGGCACCGAGCTCTCTCTCGTTCACAGCGGCCTGATGGAAAATGTCAGTATCTATAATGCCATGACAAAAGGATGGATGGAGAATATGGCTAAAATTGCCGGACTTATAAAACCCACAACCAATGGCACAACCAAGGCTTGACGCATTTCAGGTAATCGCAGACCCGAGCAGAAGGCAAATCCTGAAAATGCTTACGAAAGACAGTTTAACAATCAACAGTCTGGCAGAAAATTTTGACATGAGCCGCCCTGCAGTTTCAAAACACATCAAGATTCTTTATTCAGCCGGCTTCATTTCAATTGAAGACATTGGCAGGGAAAGATATTGCATGCTCAAACAAGATGGCTTTGATGAACTACAGAACTGGATTAACTTTTTTGACTCATTCTGGAAAAATAAAATGAAAAAATTGGAGACATTATTAAACAATAAAATAAATAAAAAATGAAAACAGCAACTCTGACAGAACAGCAAAATTATCACGCAAGCATCACTGCAAATGCGAGCGCTAAAAAAGTGTTCGAAGAAATATGCAAAGTGAATGAATGGTGGACTGCAAAATTTGAAGGCAGTGCAAAAAAACTGAACGATGTTTTCACAGTTCACTTTGGGGAAACATTTGTGACATTTAAAATTGTAGATGTTATCCCAAATGAAATCATTGTATGGCTTGTTACAGATTGCCACTTGCCATGGCTGAGAGACAAAAAAGAATGGAATGAAACTAAAGTAGTTTTTGAAATTTTGCAGGAAAGAGAATCAACTAAAATTGATTTGACGCATGTTGGCTTAACGCCGGAAGTTGAATGTTATCATGGTTGTGAAAAAGGTTGGGATTTCTTTTTCAGGAAAAGTTTGCTCAAACTAATAACAACAGGGAAAGGCATGGCTGACACACCAATTGCTGAGAGATAAATTTTAAAATTATTCAGTAACTGCTTATTTTCAGGAATGAAAATAATCCTGACAGTCATTATTTCAACTTTTTTTTACTCGCAACTTTTTTGTCAATCGAATCAATCAAAGCAGCCTGACAGCAGCAGGCCGTTTGTTCTTGGAACAATTGAAGAAATTCAATCGAAGATTTTATCTGAAAAAAGGATATTGAATATTTATCTCCCGGAAGGATATAATAAAAATGATACCATCAAATACCCGGTGATCTATTTATTGGACGGTTCTGCTGATGAAGATTTTATTCATGTTGCAGGGCTTGTTCAATTCAATACTTTTCCATGGGTGAACCGCGTTCCGAAATCAATTGTTGTTGGCATTGCAAATATCGACAGGAAAAAAGATTTCACTTATCCTACTACAATTGAAGATGATAAAAAGAAATTTCCGACAACAGGAAAATCTGAAAATTTTATTTCATTTATAGAAACAGAACTTCAACCCTTTATTGAAAAGAAGTACACAACGAATACTTCGAAAACAATCATTGGCGAATCATTAGGAGGCTTGATGGCAACAGAAATTTTATTCAAGAAGCCCACTTTATTCAATAAATATATCATCATTAGCCCAAGCCTTTGGTGGGATAATGGCTCATTGCTAAATCTATCGCCAGATATTTTGAAAGAAAGCTTTGCTCAACAAACAGCTATTTATATCGGAGTTGGGAAAGAAGGCCTTACTCCCACTGCTATTCCCCGTGTGATGGAAGTAGATGCTAATCTGTTAGCTGAAAAATTAAGATCAGCCAAAAACAAAAACCTGCACATTTATTTTGATTACTTGCCGGAAGAAAACCATGCGACCATCGGTCATCAGGCTATATTAAATGCATTCAGGTTATTGTCTTCACTACAAGAGAAAAAATAAACACCTGTTTTAAATCCCTCTGAATTATTTTCTTTCTGTTGTAATAATTCATTCCTTTAGTGGTACTAATTATAAAACAATCTGCGTGACAGACGTTGAACAGAAAAAGATTCTTGACGAGTGGCTGAGCTTGCACAAGGGCATCATCTTCAAAATAGTTCGCGTATATGCTTTTAATGCAATGAATCAGGACGATCTTTTTCAGGAAATAGTTATTCAGATATGGAATTCTATTCCATCATTCCGGGGAGAATCTTCTGTCACAACATGGCTCTATCGGATTTCGCTGAATACTGCACTTAAATGGGCGAAGAGAGAGCAAAAACATGATCATTCAGAAACGCTGGATAATGTGCAGCACATTTTGCTCGAAAACAAAATCACAACAGATGAGCGTTTAGTATGGCTCTACGAAGAAATTCACAAGCTGGATGAGGTTGACCGTTCGATTACGTTACTGCTGCTCGATGGATTCAGTTATAAAGAAATGTCGTTGATATTGGGAATTACAGAATCAAATGTCGGCGTAAAAATCAATCGCATCAAAAAGCAATTAATCAGCAAATCAAAAAATTATAGTTATGGAATTTGAAGAACTGCAAAAAATATGGGATTCACAAAACAATCAATATATGTATGCTTTCAATCAAAGTGCCTTATATAACCTTATTGAGTCAAAAAAGAAAAAAGCAGCACGCATCACTAACCTTAGCGAGTTGATGCACATCCTGGTGAACATGCTAGCCGGAGTTATTTACATTGTTATCATTGCGACTATGACCAAGAAAAATATGTTTATGTATGTAATTGCAGCATGGATGTTTGCTATCGCTTTGTATGTAGTGATAAACAGGATGCGCAGGATAAAAGAAAATAAAAATTTTGATATTTCCATCAACGGCAACCTTCAGCATGCTATTTCACTAACAACTTATCAGGCAAATCTTTCACAGGCCATGCGCTGGAATATCCTACCTGTTGCTATTCTTGTTCTTGTTATGGTTTGGGATTCAGGTAAATCTCCATTAATAATCGCTGCGTTGTTTATTTGCTTTCTTGTAGCATATTTAATAAGCACGAAAGACCAGAATATTTATAAGGCAAGAAAACGCGAATTGAAAATATTGCAACAGAAATTAGAAAGTGAAGCTTAAATTGCATCTGCCACGATTTTGAATCGTGGCATAATTTTTTGTCACAATTTCTCTTTATTAATCCGTGCAATCTGTGGCTGATAAAAAATATGCAATACAAAAGAATGCCCATCGAAATAGAATCTCCTGAAAGTTTAGGATATGATTCTATTGAATGCAACCTCGCTGAAAGCTCCGTGCGTGATGTTCTTTTCAAAGAAATCGATATCAATTTAAATGAATTGGTGATTGCCTATGGCGATCATATTGGTAAGCCAGCACTAAGAGAACTAATTGCAGCTAATCACAAAAGCATCAATGGTGAGGATGTGCTGTTGACAGTTGGAGCTGCAGCTTCATTATTTATTATCAATTCATCGTTGCTGACAGAAAAAGATCATTTAATTGTAATCAGGCCAAACTATGCAACGAACATAGAAACACCACGAGCTATTGGCTGCGAAATCAGTTTTATAGATTTGGTTTTTGAAGAAAAATATGCACTTGATATTGAAAAAATAAAATCAGCTATCCGACCGAACACAAAGCTCATCAGCATTACAACACCGCACAATCCAACGGGCACAATGCTTAGCGAGGAACAGCTTGTTGCATTATCAAAACTTGCTGAAAAAAACAATTGCTATTTATTGGTGGATGAAACTTATCGTGATATTTCGTTTCACTCTCCTACTCCATTAGCCGCAACATTGAGCAAAAATGTCATCAGCATTTCATCTGTGTCAAAAGCTTATGGAATTCCCGGCATTCGTTTGGGCTGGCTTATTACTCGCGACAAAAATTTACAGCATCTCTTTCTTGCGGCTAAAGAACAAATCTATATCTGCAATTCAATAGTTGATGAAGAAATATGCCATCAGTATTTGATTAAAAAAGAAAAATATTTCCCTTCAATTCAGAAAGAAGTAAAAATCAATTTTGATATTCTCAAAAACTGGATAGGCAATCACAAATATTTAGAATGGGTTGAGCCTTCAGGTGGAGTTGTTTGCTTTCCGCGTTTTAAGAATGAAGTGAATATTGACATTGAAAAGTTTTATAAAACATTATTGGAAGATTATAAAACTTATGTCGGCCCCGGGCATTGGTTTGAGCAAAGCAAACGTAGCTTTAGATTAGGTTTTGGTTGGGAAAAGCAAGAAGCATTTGAAAAAGGGCTTAAGAATTTAGACAGAGCTATTAAAGCATCATTGATTTAGCAGTGATTAATAACAAGACGCTAACTCCTCGTTGCGATAGTTGTATGCGTTGCCTCGTTGCGTGAAACAATTGATTTTGCTGCAACAAACCCGCTTGTCCACGCATGCTGAAAATTGAACCCTCCGGTAATACCATCAACATCCATCACTTCGCCTGCAAAAAATAAATCAGGAACAATTTTGCTTTGCATGGTGTTCGGGTCAATCTCCGATAACTTAATGCCACCTGCAGTCACAAACTCTTCTTTAAAAGTTGTTTTTCCTTTCACTTCAAATTGTTGTGCAATTAAATTTTGAATCAAAACATTTTGAAGTTTTCCAGGCAAATCTGCCCAGCGCATATTTTCGGTTATGCCTGACTGTTGAATCAGATATTCCCACAGCCGTTGCGGCAATCCAAAATAATTTTTACCCGAAATTTTTTGTGATGCATTTTCACTTCGTAGGTCAGAAAATTTTTCTCTCAACGCCTGTTCGGCATATTCTGGAAGCCAGCTTATCACAACTCCGAACTCATAACTCCGAACTGATAATTCTCTTGCTCCCCATGCTGACAATCTTAATACCGCAGGGCCGCTTAATCCCCAATGAGTAATTAAAACCGGTCCTTGCTCTGATAATTTTGAGCCGACAATTTTCACTCTTGCATTAGCAACCGAAACACCCATTAGTTTAGTGATAGAATTATTCGGAAGATTAAATGTGAACAACGAAGGAACCGGCTCTTCAATGGAATGCCCAATATTTTTCAGCCAATCAAACATGGATGATTTTGGATAACCGCCGCTTGCGATGCAGAGATAATTCGCAGTCAAGAGTTCAGCGTTAAGAGTCCTGATTTGCCAATCGCTGTTTATTTTTTTTATTTCTTTTACTTCCCGGTTAATCAAAATTTCTATCCGATATTTATTCGCTTCTTTAATCAGGCATTCAATAATTGTGTCTGATGAATCTGTTATTGGAAACATTCTTCCATCCTCTTCCTTTTTTAGCATCACATTTCTTTCTTCAAACCATGTAATAATGTCTTTTGTAAAAAACTGATGAAATGCTTTCTTCACAAAATGCTGTCCTCTCGGATATTTTTTCATCATCTCTTCAATTTCAAAACATGCATGCGTAACGTTGCAACGCCCGCCACCACTCACTTTCACCTTACTTAATAATTTGGAAGATTTTTCAAGAATGGTCACTTTCAAATCAGGGTTCATTCTTGCAGCATTCACTGCGCAGAAAAAACCTGCCGCGCCGCCACCAATCACAATTAAAGTCCTGGGCATATTATTCAGGTTGCATCAGCATAATGGAAGACAATGTTTCTATCCCGTTCCAGAAATTCTGCAAACGCAGGTTTTCATTTTCTGCATGCTGATTATTATCATGATTCTCAATCGGAACGATGATTGTTTTTGCATTCAGATATTTCTCAAATAAAAACAATGGCAGGCTTCCTCCGAGAGATGGAAATAAAACAATTTTGTCGTCCGTTGTTTTCTGCACTGCAGCAATGATATTTTTTGCAATGGGCAAATTCATAGAAGTGCGTTGTGCATTGTAACCATCATTAGGCGCAATGGCTTTAATAATTTTTGCGTGAGCAGATCTTTCTTCATCGGAAGGTTCGTGGTCAATTAGGTAATAACCTTGCTGGCGAATATGCTCAATCACTTTCTGTTGCTGTTTCTTCCAATCATTACCCAACACCAATCGCAAATCAAGTACAGCCGATGCAGTGGTAGGAATCACATTGCTGGCTTGCTTCCCGACATTTCCGCTTGCCATGCCGTTGATATTAAGTGATGGCAGGTTGATTGATTCAGCCAAAGTTTTGTCCGGCATTTCGTTGGCAGAAATGCCAAGTTCTTTTTTCATTTGCTCATCCACTGAAGGAATTTCTGCAATCGCTTTTTTTTCAGCATCAGTAAACGGGATTACATCTGCATAAAAATATTTCACAGTCACCTTCCCCTCATCATCTTTCATCGACGCTAATAATTTTGCAAGCATCAACGCAGGGTTTGGAGCCCAATTTCCATAATGCCCGCTATGCAGTGGACGTTTCGAAGCATATACAGTCAAATCAATATGACAATCTCCACGCACCCCAAACACGATTTGTTTTTTTCCTGATTGATGAACAGGTCCGTCACAGATTATCCAAACATCCGATTGTAATAACGATTTGTATTTTTCCAATACTTCTGAAAGGTGCGTTGAGCCTGCTTCTTCTTCTCCTTCAAAAAAGAATTTGATATTGTAATGAAGTTTCAATCCTGATTTAATGATTGCATTGTATGCATTTAAAATGGCAGCAACTCCGCCTTTATCATCAGAACCTCCGCGAGCATAAATCCTCCATTCAGGATTGAATGAAGTATTGTCGTCAGGAAAAGAAATGATGCTTGCATTTCTTTCAAGTGATCCATTTAGCAATTGCGGCTTGAATGGCTCGAGCGGCTTTGCCCATTGCAGTGGATTAACCGGCTGACCATCGTAATGCGCATAAAAAATAATTGTGTGCGTTGCTCCGGGAACATTTGCTTCTCCATAAACAACCGGAGGTTTTGATGGGGTAATGGGCGATAGCAATTGAATATTTTGAATGCCTCGTTTATTCATCATGCTCATAATAAATGCAGCATTCTTTTGAATATTCACCGAATCATCTGCAATATTTGGAATGGAAAGAAATGAAACGAATTCATTGATGATGGGATGCTCATTCTGCTCTCTGAATTTTCTGATTTTTAAAATTTCAGGTGATTGAGCGAATGATATTTGAGTAACAAAAATAAAAGCACCTAAAGCAGTCAGATATCTTTTCATGGTCTTAAAGGTAACAAATAATCAGAGAGTAGTTGAAACTGCAGCTTTCTATCACCGGTTAATAACTGTGAAACAGTTTTTGATTTATTAACTCGCATGCATAACCGAAAAGTATTCTGTAAAAAATGAGTGCCCTTTACAGCGATTAATCAATATAATCACTATAAAAGGCACTATAAAACTGTTTAAAACCTAACAGGTAGAAACCTGTATGCTCAGCTTATGAACGCTTTAATCAAAAATATTCGTTGCTTACCATCCTGGTGTTTGTTTGTACACGTTATTACTTGCGGATATTACATCAGGGCTTATTGGCCATGCCATGTGTTTTGCCGGATCAAAACTTCTTTGCGGCCAAACAACGCTGGTAGTATAAGGTGAAGCAGGATCCGTTTTATTATCGTGAATGCGGCCATGAAGTGGCGCATTTATTTTATCAAAATCTCCCCATCTTTTCAAATCTTGAAATCTGTCGGTCCATTCGCACGCAAGCTCGCAGCGGCGCTCATGCTTCAAATCATCCATAGTAGGATTTACTATTGATGCTAATCCTACTCTCGCACGCACTTCATTAAGCGGTGCTGCAGCATCAGCATTTTTGCCTTGCTGGATCAATGCTTCAGCTTTGAATAACAAAATCTCTGCATAGCGCATCAACGGCAGGTTCAACATAGTTGTCGGATAATTCCCGTCCTGATTAATCATTGAATTGGTTCCGGCCTCCAGATTAGTTCCATAGCTATATGGCTCCATGTATTTATTAATCTGAAAACCGGAAAGACTGTTTGTGGAATAGTATTGCCAGTCTTGGCCAAAATAAGTAAAGTGATCGCCAAAATTAAGAATGGTAGCTTCACGTCTTGGATCAGTCGCTTCATATTCATCATACAATTCTTCTGTGGGTTGAAAATAACCCCAGCCATTATAAATTCCCCAGCCTTTGTTTTCAAGCACTACTCCCATAAATTCAGAACCACCGAGTGTGCTTGATGTTACTGACCAAATATATTCAGAGCTCCAGTTGTTTGCAATTTTAAAAACTGCTTTGTAATTATCAGCAGAAGTACCCTGCCCGGTAATCAAAGCTCTTCCACATTCATTCTTTATCCGATCGCAGAGATCAGGAATCAATGCCCACTTGGTATTGTCATACTGCGCCCAATAAGCATAAGTTTTTACAAGATACCCGAGTGCTGCAGCTTTATGAGCCCTGCCCTGATCCGCTGATCCATAAGTTTCAAATAATGGAAGAAGATCAGATGCTTTTTGAAAATCGCCTGCGATGATTTCATAGTTATCAGTCACTGATGCCAACTGAGGCGGGATGCGATAACCGAATTGAGCGTTCTCCACGCCATCATAAGGCACCCCCTGATTTTTGTGACCCCAGAGATATGCAATCCAAAAATGTGAAAACCCTCTCATGAAATATGCTTCGCCAAGAGATCGGTTTTTCAGATCATCAGAAATATTGGTTGCATTTTGCAAGCCTGCAATTGCTTCATTTGCTTTGTTGAGTGTGAAATATAAATCGCTCCATCCTCCTGCCATATAATCTTCAGCACCGGTGCAAACAAAATTTTTAATATTTTCTGCTGCAGGCTTTGGCCTTCCTACGATCAAATCATCGCTGGCATTCTGCATCCAAAAAAGATTTCTTCCCCATGTGGATTCATAACGCATGGACACATACAATGCGGCCGTCGATTTTGTGACCATGTCTGTTCCGTTCCACTGGTATGCAGCAGTTGGTGTGCCATTTGGTTTTGTATCAACCCAGTTTTTACTGCATGAACCGAATATTAATGTCGAACATAAAAGCGAATAATATAATGAGCGTTTCATAACTAAAGTTTTTGAAAGAATTATAAATTAAGTTTTACACCCGCTGCAAATACTCTTGACACAGGGAATTGCCCTCCATCAAAACCAATGCCTCCCACTTCAGGATCCATTCCGCTATACTTGGTGATGGTGATTAAATTGTCTGCGCTGATGTAAACACGCAAGCTCGTGTTGTGCAAAAATTTCGGGAAGTTGTAACCGATGATCAAACTTTTTAATCTCAGATAATTTCCGCTTTCCAGATACCAGTCAGAAGGAGTCTGGAAGTTATTATTTGCATCACTCGCAGAAATAATCGGTATGGTCGATTTTGTATTTGTAGGTGACCATGCATCTAAAATTTTATCCCATCTGTTATAACCTTGTTCAGCTCCATTCAAAGTCGATTCTTTGAAAGCATGGAATAATTTCACGCCTGCAACGCCTTGCCAAAACATGGTCATATCAAATCTTCTCCATGAAAGATTTGCCGTGAAGCCATAAGTAAATTTTGGAAGAGCACTTCCCATATACACTCTGTCGCCATCATCAATTTTGCCACTGTTGTCTTTGTCAACAAATTTCAGGTCGCCGGCTTTTGCATTAGGCTGAATCCTGTTGCCATTCTTATCAACGTAATTAGCCGCATCTGCATCGCTTTGAAAAATGCCAGCAGTTTTTACGAGCCAGTAGGATTCATAAGGCTGGCCCACCGTCGACCGGTAAGGTGATAATGTTCCTCGCCATGTGCTGCCATCCGGCCAAAATGAATTTGGGTTGTTATCAATATAAGAAACCCTGTTTTTTAATGTTGCAAAGTTTCCGCTGATCTCATAAGCAAATTCTCCTGCGCGATTTCTCCAGGTTGCTGCAAATTCAAATCCGGTGTTCCTGATTTTTCCCTGGTTAATCAATGGTGCGCCAAAACCATAAGTGTTTGGCCAGTTCGCAGTTTGAGCTGTGATGAGATTATAAGTCAGCTTATCAAAATAATCTACAGTGAGAGATAATTTATCGTGCCATACATTTATATCCATACCAAGGTCTTTCTGCTCTGCTGTTTCCCATGTCAGCTTTGCGTTTGTAAAGCTTCCTACATACAACGCAGTTGTTTGAGGTCCGCCATCACCAACCTGATATGTGTAATCAGAATTCAGCAAAGGGTAACCGTAGTTAACAGGAACAGAACTTAAATTTCCGATACGGCCCCAGCTTCCTCTTATCTTTAATAAATCAAGAGCTGGCAAATGAAAAAATGGCTCAGAGCTGATTTTCCATGCTGCAGTTACGCCAGGCACACCAATCGTGCGATGCCCGGGAGCAAGCCTTCCTGCAATATCATATCGATAACTTCCTGTGACGAAATAACGATCAGCCCAGCTATATGTCAATCTTCCAACATAAGATTGATTCCTGTCTTTCCAATCCCAGTCTGTAGGTTTTATATCTGTGAAGTTTCCGGCATTAATAAAAAACTGAGCCCATGTCGCTTCATTGTCAAAAGTTTTTGCCGAAGCGCTGAAACCTTCCCCTGAATTTTCTTGCGCAGTTGTAGAAACCATGGCACCAATGCTGTGGCTTCCAAAATTGCGGCCATAATTGATTGTATTCTCCCAAATCCAGTTGTAGGTTTTATTGGTTGAATAATCCAATTCGTTTTGATCATTAGGCTTGCCCGGCTCTGTTCTTCTGGGAATAAAATTTTTGTACAATGATTGTCCTTGTCTGTAAGAAAATCTTGTTAAGAAAGAAAGCCCTCTGATGATATTTGAAATTTTTAATTCTGAAACGGATTGCACATCGAGCGATTTATTATATGGTTGATTGCGCAATAATGTAGCAACAGGATTTATAACATCACCATGAATGCCGAGGTATGGAGAATCTCTTGGGCCAACTCCACCAAAAGTTCCGTCGGGATAATAAACTGTTGCGGAGCGTGGCATGTATATAGCGGATAAAATGGTGCCGTCATATCCGCTCTCTGTACTTGTTCCTCTGTGGTCGTTATTATTTAAAAATATATCCTGTTTGAATTTTATGTGCGAGTTAAACTGATAGGCAGAATTAAAACGCAAGGAAATATTTTTTGCGTAAGTGTTCAGCAGCGTACCCTGATTTTCTTCATACCTGCCCTGGAACAAAGAAGAAAATTTTTCAGTGCCTGCATTCAATGTAATATTATGTCTGTGGATTAATCCCGTCCTGAATATTGAGTGTATCCAATCAGTGCGTGTAACCTGGTCGTTAGGGTTTTTTGTTGCATCCCATCCGTCAAGTGGTGGTAAGCCTGCATTTGTATAAGCAAGGTTAGCAACCTTCGCTTCATTTGCAGCCGTTAATGACTGCGGCAATCTCCATGCGTTCTTTGCACCAACAAAGCCTGTATATTCAATACCAGGCTTGCCTTGTGCAGCCTGGCGAGTTGTTATTAATACAACACCCGCAGCTCCAGAGAATGCCCCGTAAATAGCTGCTGATGCAGCATCTTTTAACACCGTTACCGATTCAATATCTGCAGGATTGTATGGAGCACCCGGAACACCATCTACTACAAATAATGGAGCATCTCCATTTCTTGAGCCTGTTCCTCTAATGAACAATGTTGGTGATTGATCGGGATGGCCGCCATTACTGACAATTGTAACTCCAGGCACTTTTCCCTGTATCATACTTAATGCATCCACAACAGGCCTCTCTTTTATTTGAGGCATATCTGGCACTGTTGAAACTGCTGCTGATAAATCTTTTTTCTTCATCGTGCCATATCCAATTACAACCACTTTGTCCAAACTGCTATTTGTCTGTTTCATGATGATACTGATGGAGATTCGTCCGTTTTCCTTCAGTTCATAACCTGTAAGTGTGTCTGATTGATAACCAACATAACTAAAAACAAATTGATAGCCCGGGCCTGAAGGCAAATCACTGAATGAAAAAATTCCTTTCGCATCAGTTGTGGCGCTGCGGGAAAGGCCTGACGAAATGTTTTGCAAGTGCACACTAACACCGGCCAACTCGTCTCCACTCTCATTTCTAACGATGCCGATCGCCTTGTTAGCGGTATTGCTCTGTGCCTGCAAACAAAATGTTGCAATGAGCAATACCAGCATACATAACAATACTCTTTTCATAAGCTGTGTCATTTTGGGTGTTTGAAATAATTAGGAATACAATAAATGTCCCTTCAACAAATGGAACGTTTGTTTAGCGTTTGAAATCTTTAATAATTAGTATGATTAATTTATCCTCCTGACCGTGTACCCTTGCCCGTTTTTTTTGATGATCAAATCGTTGAGCTTTGCAATTGTATTTAAAAATTCATCTAATGTTTCTGATGTTGATTTATGCATTCCTGTAAAATTCATATCGCCGATTGCTGCCGTGTCGTATTTTATTTTCACATGATATTGTTTCTGCAGCTCCTTAAAAACTTCCTGTAATGGTTTATTATTGAAATCAAGCGCAACTGCTGGTTTCAAAACAGCTATTTTTTTTGTTTCAGGATTTTCTTCCGGCCTGAACGCATGAACATCAACAGCTAAACTTTTATTATTGAAACTAAGTTCATGTCCAGGGCTGAGGAAAACATCTTCTACATGCGGTGCTTTTTCTTCGTTTCGAACCACCACTTTGCCTTCAAATAATTTCACTGTTGTGACCATTTCGTTCTTTGCATTCACTGTGAACATAGTTCCTAATGCTGTAGTGTTTATTTTATTTGAATGAACACAAAATGGTTTCGATGGATCTTTTGCTACTTTAAAATTTGCTTCTCCCGTCAAAAAAATATCTCTCCTGTTTTCATTGAAAGAACTATTGTATGATATGCTGCTCCCTGAAGAAAGCACAACAACACTGCCTTCCGGCAAAATAATTTTTTTAGGTGTTGTTAAATCATTCTTCTCAGTAGCGAACAATAGGTTCTCTTTTTTTTCAGGCTTGTTTTGGTCAACTGCTATTGAACGATCAACACTATGATGATTCAAATAAAAAACTGATGCAGAAATCAGCAATACAACAGATGCGGCGGCGACCCAACCAAATCTTCTGATGAAAATTACTTTTTTATCAATGCGTTCATTTATTTTTTCAAACATCCGCTCTGAGATATCGCCGTTCATTTTTTCAGCAGAAAAAGAGTGCCAGCTTTCTTCAGTCAAATATTTCTCCAACTGGTCTGGATTTTCCCTGAACCATACAGTTACCATTCGCCTCTCTTCTTCAGTGCATTTGCCAGTCAAAAAATCCCTTATCAACTTTTCTGAAATGTGCATACAATAATATTTCGTATGAAACTGAATAATCCCTTACTCCGTTTAAAAATATTTTTTGAATATAAGAAATTAAAACTGTAGAAATGATGAGCATAGTAGATTCTCATCTTATATTCCGACAAGGATTTAATTTGAGCTTTTAAAAAAATGAGAGTGATTTTCTGATATGCCTGATCGCTCTTGTAATATGGGTTTCTACCGTTTTGGAAGTAATGGAAAGCTCAGAGCTGATTTCTTTGTGAGAGCGTTCTTCAAATCTGCTGTATTTGAATACTTTTTTTTGAACAGGTGGCATTGTTTCAATTGCATTCATAGCAAGCGCTAGTTCGTTCTTTGTTTCCGGATTGTAATATTCAATTGCTTCTGCATTAAACTCCATAGAACTCAGGGGAACTACTTTTCTTACTTTATTTTTTCTGAGCAAATCTATAAGTATGCTTTTTGCGATTCTGAAGAGTTGAGCAGAAAGAGGGTGTTCTATTGATAGCTTGCTGCGTTTTTCCCAAATTTTTACAAAGCTCAATTGAACAGTTTCCTCTGCAAGCCATTCTGATTGAGTATATCGATAAATATAATGGTAAAGTTTCGAGTGATACTCAAAATAAAAATCCTGAAAGCTTTGACGATCTCCTTTCCTGATATTTTCTATCAATTCATTCATATGCAGTCGCAAATCAAAAAACTAAGGTAGATAAAAAAGCAAATAGATTCCATCAGCCTTTTTTATCTGTGCGTTAATTTTCACGAAACCGTTTTCGTAGCTCTTAATAAACCTGTTATCTATTGCCTGATGAAGAAACTGTTACAAGGTCGGAAGAAAATAAATTAGGATTCGCTTTTTCTGCGGCTTCTATAATGCTATAATCTGAAAGTATATCAGCTTTATTTTTTTGAACATGAACATCATGTTCGAAGTGAACAGAAGGCTTGTGGTCTTTTGTGCGCACAGTCCAGCCATCATCTTCTGTATAAACATCTCTTACGCCGAGATTAATCATTGGTTCAATAGCAATCACCAATCCTTCTTTCATTTTTGGCCCGCTGCCACGCTTGCCATAATTAGGAACCTGCGGGTCTTCATGCATGCTTTTTCCCAAGCCATGACCAACAAGCTCACGAACTACTCCATAACCATATTTTTTTTCTGTATGTTCCTGAATGGCAAAAGAAATATCTCCCACACGATTTCCAGCTACTGCTTTTTCAATGCCTTTGTATAATGATTCTTTGGTCACTCTTATTAACTGAGCAACAGGCTGACTGATTTCGCCTAACACGAATGTATATGCGTGGTCGCCGTGATAACCGTTTTTCACAACGCCGGTATCAATTGAAACGATATCACCCTCTTTTAATTCTTCTTTATTTGGAAAACCATGCACAACAACGTCATTCACAGAAATGCATGAATTGAAAGGATAGCCTCGATAATTTAAAAAATTAGGAGCCGCTTTATTATCTCTGATAAACTCACCAATGATTTTATCAAGCGAAAGCGTAGTGATGCCGGGCTTTAAAATTTTTGCAATCTCAGTAAGGGTTTTGCTTACGAGCAAAGCGCTTTGCCGCATCAGTTCAATTTCAGCTTGTGTTTTATAAAAAATCATTGGGTGAATAGTGAATGGTCAATGGTGAATAAGTTTCATCAGGAATTAAAGGTCGATAAGTTTTCGTTTGGGCTTGCACGTTGCTCAATAGAATTGTTTCAGTACAAGTGAGTGACACAATCCGCCGCGGCGGACTTAATAGTAGCAATGTCGCTTAATATATAATAAAACTCTTACGGCTTATAACTTGCCACTTACCACTTCTATATTACAAATAAACCTGTCAGCGGTTCGCATAACAGGTTCATTATAGAAAAATCTGAAAATATTTTTAGATGACAGCACCTGAAACAGTAGATGACTGGCGACCCTGAATCCTTCCGCTTTTCATCAATCCATCATATTGACGCATCAGCAATTGTGTTTCCACTTGCTGTAATGTATCGAGAATTACACCCACCATAATCAACAATGATGTGCCTCCGAAAAATGATGCAAATGATTGTGTGATTCCGAGACGTTGCGCAAACCCAGGCAGGATACCGATTACAGCCAGTAACACTGCACCTGGCAAAGTGATTTTATCCATCACTGAACCAATATAATCTGCAGTTGGCTGACCAGGTTTTACACCAGGGATAAATCCGTTGTTGCGCTTAAGGTCTTCAGAAATTTGCTTGGGGTTAAAAATTAAAGCAGTGTACAAGAACGTGAATGCAATCACTATCACCGCATAGATTATCATGTGCAGATAATCTTTCGGATCTGAAAATATTCTTGATATACCTTCTTTATTTTCAAAGCTTGTATATGAAATCAAAGTTGGAAGGAACATGATTGCCTGCGCAAAGATGATTGGCATTACACCGGCACTGTTCACTTTCAATGGAAGAAATTGCCTGGCGCCACCGAATTGCTTATTACCAACAATCTGCTTGGCATAGTTCACCGGAACTTTTCGCACCCCTTGAATCAGCACAATCAATCCCATGATGATTCCGATAAGGATGGCGATTTCAATCACGAAGATTAATATACCGCCGCTTCCGATTGCGAGTTTCGCTGTAAGCTCCTGCCTGAAAGCATTTGGGAGCCTCGCTAAAATTCCAATCATGATGATGAGTGAAGTACCGTTGCCTAATCCTTTATCAGTGATTTTTTCACCGAGCCACATCACGAACAATGTTCCTGCTGTTAGCACGATTGGAGTAGTAATCCATAAATAAGCTGAGAAAGAATCAATAACTGCATCTTTCGCCATCGTTCTTAAATAGGTCACATAAGCATAAGCCTGAACGAACGTGACAATAACAGTAAGATATCTTGTCCACTGATTGATTTTTTTTCTGCCGCTCTCGCCTTCTTTCTGAACCTTTTGCATTTGAGGAACAAGGATTGTCATCAATTGCATAAAGATAGAGGCAGAGATATAAGGCATGATACCAAGCGCAACAATTGACGCTTGCAAAAATGCACCACCAGAGAATGCATCAATCAATCCGAGCGCACCACCCTTTGCTCCGGATAAGCTGCTGAGTTTATGAGGGTCGATTCCGGGCAATGTGATATAAGTACACACCCTGAAAATGAACACAAGAAGCAAAGTAGTAAGTATCTTACTCTTCAGCTCCTCGATGCCCCAGATATTTTTTAGTGTTTGAATCAGTTTCTTCACGAATGTTGTAATTTTTTATTTAGCCAAAACAAAAAAGACGCAGTTCATGCGCCTTGCAAGTTACACAAAAATTACTTGAGAATTTCTATAGTTCCGCCAGCTTCTTCAATAGCAGCTTTTGCCTTTGCGCTCACTGCATTCACTTTGAAAGCGATTTTAGTTTTCAATTCGCCGTTTCCGAGAACTTTTACTAATGAAGTTTGGCTGATGAGTCCATTAATATATAAATTTTCCGGAGAGAATTCTTTGATACCATATTTTTCAATCAGATGGTCAATTTGACCAAGATTGAAAACATTGTATTCTATTCTGTTGATGTTTTTGAAACCGCGTTTTGGAAGCCTTCTCTGGATGGGCATCTGACCGCCTTCATGAGCCATTTTGCGCTGATAACCTGCACGGCTCTGTCCGCCTTTATTACCTTTTGTTGAAGTTCCGCCTTTACCGGAAGCTTCGCCGCGACCTAATCTTTTTTCTTTGTGAGTAGACCCTTTTGCAGGCCTGATAGTGTGTAATTTCATTTTATTTGATTTTAACTCAACGGGGAATCGCCCCTCGCTTATTAATTATCTGATGTGAAAATGTGCGGATATGCGAATTCTTTTCATTCGCAAATCTGCACATCCGCAAATTTGCTTATTTAACTTCTTCAACTTTCACCAGATGATCCACTTTGCGCACCATACCTAAAATTTGTGGAGTTGCTTCTACTTCTTTACTAGCGTGCATTTTTTTCAAGCCAAGTGCAAGCAATGTTTGCTTCTGGCGCTCTGGTCTGTCAATTCCGCTCTTAACCTGTGTTATTTTAATTTTTTTCATAACTCAACTATTGAACTGTGGACAGAATTATTGTCCGTTAAAAACTTTCTTTAAAGATAAATGGCGTGTTCTTGAAACAGTGATTGGCTCTCTCAACATCGCCAATGCTTTAAACGTTGCTTTCACCACGTTGTGTGGGTTTGCAGAACCAAGTGATTTTGCAAGAACGTCTGTTACACCAGCGCTTTCAAGAACAGCACGCATGCTGCCTCCGGCGATTACACCAGTACCATGAGCAGCTGGTTTAATCAGCACTTTCGCTGCGCCTTCTTTTGCAAGCTGGTCGTGAGGAATTGTGCCATGCAGAATCGGAACTTTAATCAGGTTCTTTTTTGCATCTTCAATTCCTTTGGTGATGGCTTCCTGCACTTCTTTCGCTTTGCCCAAACCATGACCAACAACGCCGCCTTCATTTCCTACTACTACTAATGCAGAAAAACTAAATGCACGTCCGCCTTTTGTTGTTTTCACAACACGGTTGATAGCAACTACTTTTTCTTTCAATTCCAGGTCGCCGGCTTTTACTTTCGTTAAGTTTACTTTTGACATTGTATGCTTTGAAAAATTTTCAAATAATTTTTTAGAATTTTAATCCGCCTTCACGAGCGCCTTCAGCAACTGCTTTCACGCGACCATGATATAAATTCCCGCCGCGGTCGAATATGCATTCTTTCAAACCAAGTTCATTTGCTTTGCGTGCGATAGCTGCTCCAACCAATTTGCTTTTCTCGCTCTTTGTTCCCTTTTGCGCAGTGATATCTTTATCACGAGAAGATGCTGCTGCTAAAGTTTTGCCATCATTATCATCAATCAATTGCACATATATATCGCTGTTGCTCCTGAACACTGCCAGTCTCGGCTTTTCAGCAGAACCGGCAACTTTTTTTCGGATGCGGTATTGAACCTTTTGCTTCTTTACAAATTTCTTGTCCATGATTTTTATTTTGCAATCCTGATACTGCCAGGATTTTTATTAACTCATTTATTTACCAGCAGCTTTACCAGCTTTCTTGCGAACCACTTCACCCACATAGCGAACACCTTTTCCTTTGTATGGCTCTGGTTTGCGAAGCCCGCGGATTTTTGCAGCAACCTGACCAATCAATTGTTTGTCGATTCCTTCTAAAGAAATTTTCGGGTTCTCTCCTTTTTCCTGCGCTGTTGCTACTTTCAATTCTTTTGGGATTTCGAAAATGATATTATGAGAATATCCTAATGACAAATCCAATAAATTCCCCTGATTAGAAGCTTTGAAACCTACACCGATTAATTCAAGCTTTCTTGTATAACCTTCGGTAACTCCTTTCACCATGTTTGAAATCAAAGAACGATATAAGCCATGCAATGCACGATGGCGAATTTGGTCAGTAGGGCGAGTAAATTCAACCTGTCCATCTTTCACTTCAGCTTTTATATCGCGGTCAAGTGCTTGTTTCAATTCACCTTTTGGTCCTTTCACGCTAATCACATTATCAGCACTAACGGTGATGGTTACCCCATTTGGAACTGCTACCGGTTTTTTTCCTATACGAGACATATCAGTTTGTTGTTTATAGTTTGTTGTTGTTAGTTCTTTGACCGGTCAGCCTTGATATGAAAGGCTTAATGTATCAGGAACTGTTATCTCAAAAATCTTTTAATCCTGCAAATCCAGGTTCAGACAATTAATAAATGTAGCAAAGAACTTCTCCGCCTACATTTTGCGCCTTCGCTTCTTTATCAGTCATCACACCTTTTGATGTGGAGATGATAGCAACGCCTAATCCATTTTTCACACGCACAAATTCTGCAGGGCTCGCATATTGGCGAAGACCCGGACGGCTCACTCTTTCAAGCGATTTGATTGCAGGCTCTTTCGTTTGCGGATCATACTTCAAAGCGATTTTGATTACGCCTTGCTTAGTATCATCCTCAAATTTATATTTCAGGATATATCCTTTGTCGTATAAAATTTCTGTTATACGCTTTTTCAGATTAGACGCAGGAATCTCAACAATACGGTGATTAGCCATCTGCGCGTTGCGCACTCTCGTCAAATAATCTGCAATTGGATCTGTAACCATTTTTATCTCTTTGAATAATTTTAAAAATTCTTTTGTCATCGGTCCTCAGTCTGCGGACTGCCGACTGATAACTGCGGACTGTTTTACCAGCTCGCTTTTCTTACGCCCGGGATTTTTCCAGCCAATGCCATGTCACGGAAAACCAATCTCGAAACACCGAAGTATCTCATATAACCTCTTGGTCTGCCTGTTAACTGGCAACGATTTTTCAGGCGCACAGGAGATGCATTTTTAGGAAGCAAATCCAAAGCTGCATAATCGCCTGCTGCTTTTAAAGCCGCACGTTTATCAGCATATTTTGCTACTAATGCTTCTCTTTTTTTCTGCCTGGCTTTTACTGACTCTTTCGCCATTTTGTGTTTTTATTTTAATGAACGATTAATCTTTTTTTGCAGCATTCCTGAATGGCATACCCAATTCTTTCAACAATTCGTATGCTTCTTCATTTGTGTTTGCTGTTGTCACAAATGTGATATCCATGCCCGTTATCTTCGTTACTTTATCGATATCCACTTCAGGGAAAATGATTTGCTCAGTAATACCCAATGTGTAATTACCACGACCATCAAATGATTTTTCATTCACGCCTTTGAAATCGCGCACACGTGGCAATGCTGTTGATACAAGCCTGTCAAGAAATTCATACATCTTCTCGCCGCGCAATGTTACTCTTGCACCAATCGGAATATTTTTTCTCAACTTGAAGTTGGAGATATCTTTAGTAGACATAGTCGCTACAGCTTTCTGACCTGTGATTAATGTCAGCTCATCAAGTGCTACATCAACTAATTTTTTGTCGCTTACTGCTCCATTCACACCTCGGTTCAAACAAATTTTTTCAAGTCTTGGAGCTTGCATGATGGTGCTGTATCCAAATTTTTTCATCAGCGTAGGCACCACTTCATTTTTGTACTTGCCGATTAATCTCGGAGAATATTTTTCTGTGCTCATTATTTAATGACCCCCTCTGATTTTTTTGATATGCGAACTAATTTTCCGTTCTCTCTTGTGCGTTTCACTTTGGTTGCTTCGCCGGCTTTTGCATCCCACAACATTACATTTGAAATGTGGATAGCAGCCTCAATTTTCACAATGCCACCTTTTGTGTTCTGCGCAGAAGGCTTTGTGTGTTTCGTTACGATGTTCGCACCTTCCACAAGCACCTTCGCTTTGTCAGGAAAAACTTCCAGCACTTTGCGAGGCTTCTTCAAATCCTTATCGTCGCCAGCAATCACCACTACGCTGTCGCCTTTTTTAATATTAAACTTCGGTTTAAATCTGTTGCTCATTTTTAAAAGTTTCCAGTTTACAATTTTCAGTTTCCAGTTCTTTAGTTTTAAGTTTCATTTTAAATTTCAAATTTGCAGAACCGGAAACTTGAAACCAGAAACTCGAAACTATTTTCTACAGCACTTCAGGTGCTAATGAAATAATTTTCATGTATCCTTTATCACGAAGCTCTCTTGCAACCGGCCCGAAAATACGTGTACCTCTTGGCTCTTCGGATTGGTTCAGCAACACCACTGCGTTATCATCAAACCTGATATAAGAACCGTCTTTGCGGCGCAATTTGTTTTTTGTGCGAACAATAACAGCTTTCGTTACAGTTCCTTTTTTAATGCCACCTGCAGGCAATGCATCTTTCACAGTCACAACAATCTTGTCGCCGATTTTCGCATAATCCTGACCACTGTTCCCAAGCACTCGGATGCAAAGAACTTCTTTGGCACCGCTGTTGTCTGCTACGTTTAGTCTGCTTTCTTGCTGAATCATTTTATTTCGCTTTGTGCTTATAGTTTCAGTCTACAAGCAATTTATTACTACTAATCTTTTACTTCTTACAGTTTCTTCTACTTAGCTTTCTCGATCACTTCCACCAATCTCCAACGCTTTGTTTTGCTAAGCGGGCGGCTTTCCATAATCTTCACAATGTCGCCAACTGTGCACTCGTTCTTTTCATCGTGTGCATGAAAACTGGTTGTTTTCTTTACAAACTTCCCATAGATAGGATGCTTTACTCTTCTTTCAACAGTAACGGTAATGGTCTTGTCCATTTTGTTGCTCTTCACAACACCCGTTTTTGTTTTTCGCAAATTTCTTTCAGCCATTTTATTAAGCTTTTGATTTCTTATTATTCAATTCTGTTTTTAGCCTCGCGATATCCTGCCTCAAAGAGCGGATGCTCATTGGGTTTTCCAATGGAGAGATAGCGTGCGCAAACTCTAATTTCTTCAATCTCAGTTCATCTTCCTGAATGCGCGACTTCAAATCCACTTCGCTTAAATCTTTCAGGCTTTTTACAAAATCAATTCTCTTAGACATTGTATATCTCTTTTATAAATTTTTATTTAGCAGCAACAATCGCAACTGCATCGCGGCGAACAACAAATTTTGTTTTGATGGGCAATTTCTGCGCAGCCAGATGCAACGCTTCTTTTGCTGTTTGTTCAGGAACGCCATCAGCTTCAAACAAAATTCTTCCTGGCTCAACTACAGCAGCCCAATATTCAGGGTTACCTTTACCTTTACCCATTCTCACTTCAAGTGGCTTCTTAGTGATTGGCTTGTCAGGAAATATTCTTATCCAAACATTCCCTTCACGTTTCATGTGGCGTGTTAGTGCCTGGCGAGCAGCTTCAAGCTGACGGTTTGTTAACCATATTGCTTCGAGTGCTTTCAATCCATAAGAACCAAATGCAATAGAGCTTCCTCTTTTTGCAGTCTCGCGGATTCTGCCTTTCTGCCCTTTCCTATGTTTCGATCTTTTCGGTTGTAACATGTTCAGTTCCTAGTTTTGAGTTTCGAGTATCGAGTTTCAGCTCTTTACTTCAAAACAAATGTTCTAATTTTTATTAAGCGTTCCGGAAACTATAAACTTGAAACCGGAAACTGTAAACTTTAATGTCTTCTATCTCCACCGCCACGTCCGCCTCTGTCGCCGCCACCTCTTCTATCACCTCTGTCACCGCCGCGTCCGCCTCTGTCATCTCTTCTATCACGATGGTCGTCTCTTCTTCCACCACCATCTCTTCTATCGCCGGCATTAGAACCGCCTTCTTTTCCACCAACAAAATTCGGATTCAAATCTCTCTTAGCTAAAACTTCGCCTTTGCAAATCCAGACTTTGATACCAATCTTTCCATATACTGTTTGTGCAAACACGCTTGCATAATCAATATCCATACGAAGCGTGTGCAACGGAGTTCTCCCTTGTTTGATTTCTTCTGAGCGCGCAATTTCATTACCACCCAAACGACCACTCACTTTCACTTTAATACCTTCCGCTCCCATGCGCAATGAAGACGCGATTGCCATTTTAATAGCACGTTTGTAGTTGATACGGTTTTCAATTTGTCTTGCAATCGTATCGCCAACAATATTTGCATCCAGCTCAGGACGGCGGATTTCCAGAATATTAATCTGAACATCATCTTTGCCTGTAAGCTTTTTCAATTCTTCTTTGATACGGTCAACTTCGCCACCACCTTTACCAATGATGATACCAGGCTTTGAAGTGTGAATCGTTACAATGAGTTTATTAAGCGTGCGCTCAATAACAATTTTTGCAATGCCACCTTTATTGATACGTGCGTTGAGATAAGTTCTGATTTTATTATCTTCAATCAATTTGGATGCATAATCTTTTTTGCTTCCAAACCAGTTAGATTCCCACCCGCGGATGATACCCAACCTTGCACCAATAGGATTTGTTTTTTGGCCCATATTATGCTTTAATGTGTTTTATTAATTTTTTGATTCGGCAATTGCTTTTACATCTACGATAATCGTTACGTGGTTGCTGCGCTTGCGAACGCGATAGCCACGACCTTGCGGTGCAGGGCGCATGCGCTTGAGCACTCTTCCATTATCTACAAAAACTGTTTTCACAACGAGGCTTGCATCGGCTGCGCTCTTTCCTTCATTCTTTTGTTCCCAGTTCTTCACTGCGCTCCATAATAATTTATGAAGAGGAGTTGAAGAATGCTGTGGATGATGTTCCAACAAAGCCAATGCTTTTTCAACATGCAACCCGCGAATTTCATCAGCCAGCAAACGCATTTTGCGGGGCGATGTCGGGTAATTTCTCAATTTAGCTACTGCTTCCATTTTTATTTAGTTTCGAGTTCAGAGTTCGGAGTTCAGAGTCTGCGTTTCCCGACTCACAACTCTCGACTAAGAACTGTTTAAGCTATTTTTTTACTAGAATGTCCTTTGAACTGGCGTGTTGGTGCAAACTCACCGAGCTTATGACCAACCATAAATTCTGTTACATACACAGGAATAAATTTATTTCCGTTGTGCACCGCCAATGTATGTCCTACGAAATCAGGAGTAATCGTTGAACGACGGCTCCATGTTTTAAGAACACCTTTTTTTAATTTTCCTTCATTAATGCTCAACACCTTTTTTTCGAGGTTTGCATCAACATAAGGACCTTTTTTAATTGAACGAGCCATGTTTAAATTATAATTTGATAATTGGATAATGTGATGATGAAATCAGATTATCACTTCAAAATTTATTGAGATAATTTTTTACCGTTCTTTCTCTGGATAATGAACTTGTCAGTTCCTTTTCCTTTCGTTCTTGTCTTCAATCCTCTTGAATATTGTCCGTTTCTAGAACGAGGCTGACCTCCTGATGCTTTACCTTCACCACCGCCCATTGGATGGTCAACTGGGTTCATCGCCACACCGCGGTTTCTCGGGCGAATTCCTCTCCAGCGATTACGTCCTGCTTTACCCATGCTCTGCAAATTGTGGTCGCTGTTTGAAACAACTCCAACAGTTGCATAACAGTTAATCAAAACTTTTCTCAACTCACCGGAAGGCATTTTGAGAACTGCATATTTTTCTTCTTTGTTAGTAAGCTGCGCAGAAGTTCCTGCGCTGCGAACTAATTTTCCACCCTGACCAGGTTGCATTTCGATATTATGAATGTTCGTACCAAGCGGCATGAATTTCATTTGCAATGCATTTCCGAGTTCAGGTGCGACATCATCACCAGAGGTAACGGTGGCGCCTACCTGCAAACCTTGCGGAGCGATGATATATCTCTTTTCTCCATCAGCATAATTCAACAATGCGATGAATGCACTTCTGTTCGGGTCATATTCTATTGATGCAACTGTAGCCGGAATATTTTTCTTGCTTCTTTTGAAATCGATAATGCGGTACATTTTTTTGTGACCACCACCAATGTAGCGCATTGCTCTTCTGCCCTGAGCGTTTCTTCCGCCTGTTGATTTTACTTTTTCAACCAGCGTTTTTTCAGGAACATCATGTGTAACTTCAACATACGCGTTGCCAATTCTCCAACGTGTTCCTGCTGTAATCGGTTTATATTTTTTCAGTGCCATAATCTATTCAACTTTTGCGGCAGTTGATGCCATTCATTTTTTAAATTAGATGTTAGAATACAAATCAATGGTTTCGCCTTCAGCAATTGTTACCAATGCTTTTTTGTAAGATGGCTTGCGACCTTCTACAGTGCCGGCTTTCGTGAAACGTGATTTGTGTTTTGCCGGAACAATTACTGTGTTCACATCAACAATCGTCACTCCGTAAAATCCTTCCACAGCTTTTTTGATTTCCAGCTTGTTCGCCTTTCTGTTCACTCTGAAAGCATATCTTCTCAACTTCTCTTGCTGTGCATTTGCTTTCTCTGTGAGTATCGGCTTTATTAAAACTTCAGAAAGTTTCATTTTTATGTAGTTTGAAATTCTTTATTAATTATTCGTCTCCTGTTTGATTATCAGAAAAAACTTTAGCAGCACTTTCTGACAGCACCAACACATCAGCGTTCACAATATCATACGTATTCATATCAGCCAATAAAGCACTGTTCACTTTTTCAACATTGCGCAGGCTGAGGTATAAATTATCATTGTACTCAGGGAATACAAATAAGGTTTTCTTATTAGCAACATCTAAGCTTTTCAAAATGCTAATGAATTCTTTTGTTTTTGGCTTATCCAATTTGATATCTTCCAAAACAACAATCGAATTTGTTTTTGCTTTATGTGAAAGCGAAGACATTTTTGCGAGGTCTTTCACTTTGCGATTCAATTTAAAATCCCAGCTATGCGGCTTAGGGCCAAACACCGTACCACCACCTTTGTATAATGGGTTACGGATATTTCCTTTACGAGAGCCACCTGTTCCTTTTTGCTTGTGCAATTTTTTAGAAGAACCCTTCACCTCCATACGAGTCTTCACCTTGTGTGTTCCCTGGCGCTGTGCTGCGAGATATTGCTTCACTGCGAGGTAAACCACATGCTCATTAGGTTCGATGCCAAAAATTTCTTCTGGCAACTCAACTGTTCTGCCGGTTTTCTTTCCTTTTATATCTAAAACTTCTGCTTGCATTTTCTTTTATTTAAAACCTGATGGTTTATTATTTCTGTATGTAAACGATTGAACCAATATGACCCGGAACCGAGCCGCTGATAAGAATGTAGTTTTTCTCGGGGAAAATTTTTACAACCTTCAAGCTTTTTATTTTCACTCTGTCAGCACCCATTCTTCCAGCCATGCGAACACCTTTCATTACACGTGATGCATCAGATGAGTTACCAAGGGAACCCGGAGCACGCTGACGGTCATGCTGACCATGCGATTGCTGACCAACACCGTGGAATCCGTGGCGTTTTACTACACCCTGGAAACCTTTACCTTTTGTTGTGCCAACCACATTCACTTTTTCGCCTTCTGCGAAAATGTCAACTGTGATAGATTCACCTAAATTTTTTTCTATCGAGAAATCACGGAATTCTTTGACGAATTTTTTGGGAGCTGTGCTTGATTTGGCGAAGTGATTTTTTTCTGAGGAGATGCTGTGTTTTTCATTCTTGTCGCCGAAACCTAATTGAAGAGCGCTGTAACCATCATTATCTTTTGTTTTCACCTGTGTAACAACACAAGGTCCTGCTTCGATGATGGTGCAGGAAGTCTGCTTGCCATCGGGACTGAAGATGCTGGTCATCCCAATTTTCTTGCCGATAATACCTTTCATTTTTTTCTGTTTGCGCCGTAGGTATAAGGACAATCATTGGCTTTCCAATTGATGGAAAAGCAAGATTTCAATCCCTCGTTTGCTGCTGACCTTTTCTGTTAGATGAACTGATTCATCAGAAGTACCAGCAGTAAACAAACCCGGAACGGCTTGTTCATATGTATCTTTCTTTGCAGAAAGAGTTTATAATTTTAAAATCCAGCGCTGCTTTATTTGTGAAACCTTCACAAGGTTTGCAGATAGATTATATAAAGAACTTTAAATCCTTAGTCGTCAGGCTTTGATCTCAACATCCACACCACTTGGCAAATCCAATTTTGAAAGCGCATCTACTGTTCTTGAAGAAGAAGTGTAGATGTCCAGCAAACGCTTGTGCGTGTGCAACTGGAACTGTTCACGAGCTTTCTTGTTCACGTGTGGCGAGCGCAAAACGGTGAAGATTTTCTTTTTAGTAGGTAAAGGAATAGGACCTGTAACTACTGCACCTGTGCTGCGCACGGTTTTTACGATTTTCTCGGCAGATTTATCTACCAAGTTATGGTCGTATGACTGTAATTTGATTCTGATACGTTGAGACATAGCCAAAACCCATTTTTGGAATGGGAGTGCAAAGGTAAGGGTTGGTTATTAAACAGACAAAGTTTTAGAATATTTTTTTGAGGATTTTCAGGCTAACCAAAATTAAAGTCTTTTTAAGCCGACAATCAGGGAGGCAAATCCACCCGAAGCCGCCTGTTCAACCCTGATTATATGTGCTCCTGCGCTTAAATTTAGCTGCACTCTTTTATGAGGCGATTCGTCAAAAAGAAATGTAACAGGCTTCCATTCATCAATAGCCAATGAATCGTCCACATAAATCCGAACGATATCATTCCATGTAACGTTCAGTTCATATTTGCCTGCTGTGACTTCCAACTTTCCGGTTGCTGAAGTAAAAAATTGCGGAAAGATTTTGTTGGATTCTTTTAATCCGCCCCACCATGCATAATGCAAATCATTTGTTTGTTCAAGCTTGACAGATTCCTGCAAAACAATGGCTTTCATTTTTTCAGAAGTCTGAACCGGATTTGAAGAGCTGTCAAAAGCAAACCATTTCACAGACCATGAAATTGGCACGAATGGCTCTTTATAATCAAAATGATATAAAGTTCCGGCTTTAATCTTTTCTCCAAATTGAGTGGTAATTTCATCGCCAATAAATTCCATTTCAATCTCAACTCCGCTTTTCTCAACATTATTTTTTATTACTGTAATATGAGAAGGAACAGTTCCTTCTTTCAATGAAATATTTTTTGTTCCTTTTGATTGAATCATTTTCCAATTTCCTTTTGGGCCGAGAATATCGAATTGCAAAGTATCTGATTTGCTTAATGCATTTGTGTTCCAGATAATCGGAGAGCGAAAATCATAAGGGCCCCATTCCGTGATGCGTATTTCTTTTTTCCCTTTCGGATGAGATTTTGACAAAAATGCATTTTGAGGATTTTTGATTTCAGGAAGATTGATATCATCTTTTGTTTCTTGTATCAAAACAGGAACGTCGGTCATATAAGCATTGCTGATAGTCGTGTCTTCCTTAAATAATGAATCACAATTTTTGTAATAATTATTTCTTCCCACCAAATCGGATGTGTTTGAAATATCATTTACCAGATGTTCATGATTGAAAACATTGTCAGCAATCTCATATCGCATGCTCCGCACATCTCTGTTTTTTGCATAACCCCAATCTGCGGGTTGTTCTTTTTTTCCCCAAATCTTTATGGATATTTTATTGTCACGAAAATTGTTGCTTAGAATTTTATTATCCTGACCTTGCTCGATAGCAATAGCAGTTTTGTTCCCGATGATTTCATTTTTTCTGATTAATGTATTATAGCTGTATCCACCCCAAATTCCATTATCACATTCTTCAATTTTATTTTTGATGATTTTATTTCTGCTGAATGTCAGTTCCACTCCATTTGTCGGTGCATAAGAAAAGTCATTTCGATAGAGGAGATTATCATTGCAACCTCCTTTTCCGGTATCCATAGTTGTTTGTCCTGCCCATAAAAAAAATCCATCACCGGAATGCGTTGCAGAATTGTACGCGAAAATATTTTCATTGCATTGCTCAAAAACTAAAATGGCTGCAGAGTCCTGGCCGCGATAATAAACACCAAAGCTAAAACCGCGCACATTCCAGTCGAGTTTATTATACATGATTTTGTTGCGGCTGCTTTTATATAAACCAATCCCGATTCCCGAATTGAAAGAAAAATCATTGTTATAAATCATCCCGTCATTGCACTCGGTCATCATTAATGCGCATTGTCCGCCAGTAATAATATTATTATCAATAACAGCTTTATCGCATCCGCGCAAATACATAGCAGCTCCATAACGCAGCCATTCATCTTTTTCGTTGTGGTGATAGCTCATCCAATCACTCACGTCTTCTTTTTGTAAAGTGCTATTCAAATGCTGGCGATAATTATAACTGAAATCGCAATGTTCAATGACCAAGCCTTCTACATTTCTTGCAATCAATGCAATCTTGTATCCTTTTGCGTTCAGGTTTTTTATGGTAATATTTTTCCCACCATTAATTAGAATGGCAATGCCATAAAATTCATCAGGCATTTGTTTGTCATTGCTTCCTTTCATAGTTGCGCCGTTAAAGTCAACAACAATATCATTGCCTTCAATTTCAATCACTGGTGATTGAAAATCTTTGCTCGCGTCAAACTGATAATAGTCTTTTTTGATTTTCATTGAAGCATTAATCTTCATTCCATTTTTCAGTTCTGTGAATTGAGAAAACGAATCGTTAGTGAGAAAGAAAACAAAGATTAATAAAACGAAGTTTTTCATATTAGTCAGGCTGAATGATAAAGTTCCAGAATTAAAATAAGAAATGAGAAACAAAAAATAAGGAATTAGAAAGTAGTCGCTCCACTTTCTAATTCCTTATTCCAAATTTCTTATTTCTAATTCCCTATCTGCCTCCCGGCGGGCAATGTTCTTTCAGATAATTTGTATAAAGTGTTCTTAGATGTTCTGTCGTGCCAGCACCTTCATTAATGCTATGCGTGCGATTTGGATAAGAAATTAACTGAAACTGCCTGTTGTATTTTATCAGTTCATTAATCAGCATCTCCGCATTATTGTAATGAACATTATCATCACCAGTACCATGAATATATAATAAATTGCCACGAAGATTTTTTGCATAAGTAATTGGTGAACCTTTCATAAAATCATCTTTATTTTCTTGAGGCAGTCCCATATATCTTTCTTGATAAATATTATCATAAGTAAGCTGGTTGCCAACAGCAGCGATTGCAATTCCTGTTTTATAAATTTCAGGATGCTGGAACATGAGGTTCAATGTTGCGGAACCCCCGCCACTCCAGCCCCAAACAGCAACACGTGAAGTATCAACAAAAGGCATTTTCAAAATTTCTTTGGCAGCCATAGCCTGATCGCTGATATTAATCAATCCTATTTTTCTATAAACACATTTTCTCCAAGCGCTTCCTTTTGGCACAGGCGTTCCGCGATTATCAATAGAAACATAGATATAGCCATCATCCGCCATATTGCCAAGGTATTCCCTGTTATTAGCGATTCCATAAGAATCACGAACATTTTGACCTGCCGGTTCTGTGTAAACAAAAAACACAACCGGATATTTTTTTGTTGCATCGAAATGGCTTGGTTTTGCCATCCACGCATCCATTTCAATCCCTTCTTCCGTTTTTATTTTTAAGAAGCTGACATTCGATTTTGTTGAATCAGCTTGTTCAACTGCGTGATACACTTTATGTCCATCCAATGCTGAATGGTCTGGCAATGCAACCCATTCTGTTGTTGTTGGCGTATAATGATTGGAGAAACTATGCCAGGCGATTTTCGCATTCGTGGAAATAATATAATCATGCGTGCCGAGTTGGTTCAACGGCGATAATAATTCAGCTTTGCCTTTGCCATTCAACTTTGTGCGATATAAATATTTCTGTGTAGCATTATTCGGTGATGCCATAAAATAAACATAACCGCTTTTTTCGTCGACCTTTTTAATATCTATCACATCATAATTACCCGGAGTTATCAATGTTTCTTTTTTTCCATCGTGGCTGATACGATACAGATGAAGCCATCCATCCTTTTCACTCATCCATAAAAACTCTAAACCATTATTTAACCAATCCCAACCACCCATTCTATAATTTGCATAATAACGCCCTTCGATATCAATCCACGCAGCATCTTTTTCAGTATAAATAATTTTTGAAAGCCCATCTCCAACATTGCAAAGCATCAAATCACTTTGGTTTTGTTTTCTGTTCAGATGTTGGATGATGAGTTCATCATTATTAGCAGCCCATTCCATTCTCGGAACATAACTTCCCCAAACTTTATCATCCGGAATATCCATCCATTTTATTTGCGCGGAAGAAATATCAACAACACCAATTTTATAAGGCGATGGCTTTTCGCCGGCAACCGGATATTCAACCGGAACAACTCTTGAATAAACAGAGTCTGTAAGATTCGGCATGAGGTAATCTCTCGTGTTGCTTGCATCAATTTGCCAGTAAGCAATTTTTTTGCTGTCAGGGCTCCAGCGAAAACCATCGCGGCAATCAAATTCTTCTTCATAAGCCCAGTCAAAAGTTCCGTTAATTAATTTTCTTGTTCCGTCAAATGTCAGTTGCTTGATTTCCCCTGAAGACAAATCTTCAACATACAAATTATGGTTGCTCACATAAGCTGCTTTATTTCCGTCAGGAGAGATTTTCGCAAACATCAATGATGAAACCGGTAATGATTTTCCGAGTTGTGATAAAGATTTTTTTTGCAAATCGTACAGCCAATAATCACCTCTCGTTTCATAACGCCACACTTTTTTTGAATTGGTATAAATCAAAATTTTTTGCGCATCATCTGAAACCGAGAATCTTCTGATTGCTAATGGGTTTGTTTGTCCGGCAGGAACCAATTTATCTTTTGAAAGAATGACTGTGTCCTTATTACCAATAACAGATGTAGATATAATATCAGCTTGCTTTACCGAATAATAAGAATTTCCATCTTTGCTCCATTCGTATTTATTGCCATATTGTGCGAAGGTTGAGTATTGTATAAAAATTATTACAAAAAAGAACAGCAGCATTTTTTGGCGGCGATACATGATTTAATTTTTGTGGAAATTAAATCATTCAGTTGAGAAGATTTGCCCTAAAATAAAAATCCCGCCACATTATTAATGATGACGGGATGAAATGAGTTGATTGCAAAAATTAATATCTCCTACCTCTTCTCCAGCGGCCAGGCATCCATTGCCAGCCTCTGCGGGCATGAACCCAACGACCTGGTACCCAAACCCATCCCGGATGTGGAGGCAACATCCAACGACCACCTCCATATTCATAATGATCGCCTCTGCCATTCCAGTCCTCTTCAATCCACACATGTGCCGGGCTTGGTTGAACTGGTCTAACAATTCGTGGTGCCGGAGGCCTAACGGTAACGTATACCTGCGCAGAAGCAGAAAATGAAACTGCCATCACAATCACAGATAAAATTGCTACTCTGCTTACAATTTTTTTCATAATAGATGATTTTAAAATTTATGCTTTGAGCATGTAAAACTAAAAAAGTTTAACCCAAAAGGGAACTAATTGTTTTCCAATCACCCCGTAAAAACACAACCTCGCCGATTTTGGCGAGGTTGCATCAACTATAATCTTAATCTAAAAGTCTTTCTTACGCATTCACTTTTCCTCTCACCTTTGCTATCACTTCTTCAGCGATATTATTTGGTGCAGGAGAGTAATGAGAAAATTCCATGGTTGAAGTTGCACGACCTGAAGAAAGAGAACGCAATTGCGTTACATAACCAAACATTTCACTTAGAGGAACTTTTGCTTTAATCACCTGTGCATTATTCCTGCTATCCATTCCTTCGAGAATGCCACGGCGACGGTTCAGGTCACCTGTCACATCACCCATGTATTGGTCTGGTGTGATGACTTCCACTTTCATGATTGGTTCCAACAAAACAGGTTTTGCTTTTTTCGCCGCTTCACGAAAGCCTTGTTTGGCACAAAGCTCGAACGACATAGAATCTGAGTCAACCGCGTGGAAACTTCCATCAAACACACGAATTTTCATGTTCTCAACAGGATAGCTCGCAAGAACGCCTGTTGTCATTGAACTTTCAAAACCCTTTTGAATCGCAGGCACAAACTCACGTGGAATCGAACCTCCGAACAAATCATTCACAAACTGATAATGACCTTTGTCTTCTTTCAAAAACTCTTCGTCAGCAGGTCCGATTTCGAAAACGATATCTGCGAACTTACCACGACCACCTGTTTGTTTTTTCAATGTCTCTCTATGTTCAACAGTTTTCTGGAATGCTTCTTTATAAGCAACTTGCGGAGCACCCTGATTAATCTCAACTTTGAATTCACGTTTCATTCTATCCACAATAATTTCAAGATGAAGCTCGCCCATTCCGCTCAAAATAGTCTGACCTGTTTCTTCGTCAGTCTTTACTTTCAATGTCGGGTCTTCTTCCACCAATTTTGCAATTGCCATTCCCATCTTGTCAACATCAGCCTGGGTCTTTGGCTCAACAGCGATTGAGATAACCGGTTCAGGGAAAGTCATACTTTCGAGAACAATCGGATCGTCTTCATTACAAAGTGTATCTCCGGTTTTAATATCTTTAAAACCAACCGCAGCACCAATATCTCCTGCTTCGATGAAATCAATAGGGTTTTGTTTATTTGCATGCATTTGCATAATGCGTGAAATACGTTCGTTCTTTCCTGTACGCGTGTTCAGCACATAAGAACCGGCATCCAAGTGACCGCTGTATGCACGGAAGAATGCGAGCCTTCCAACAAAAGGGTCAGTCATGATTTTGAATGCCAATGCTGCAAATGGCGCTTTTGCATCTGGCTTGCGCTCAAGTTCTTCGCCTGTATTAGGGTCTGTTCCTTTCACAGCTTCAATATCCAAAGGGCCAGGCAAATAACGAACGATAGCATCCAATGCAGTTTGAACACCTTTGTTTTTGAAAGATGAACCACACATCATCGGAATAATAGAAATATCAATGGTCGCTTTGCGGATGGCTTCATGTACTTCATCTTCCGTGATGGTGTTCGGGTCATCAAAGAATTTTTCAAGAAGCTTGTCATCATATTCTGCAACGGCTTCAATCAAATGCTGTCTCCATTCTGCTACTTCATCAGCCATATCATCGGGAATCGGAACTTCTTTGAAAGTCATACCTTTTGTGTCTTCGTCCCAAATAATCCCTTTCATCGTAATCAAATCCACAACGCCTTTGAAAGCATCTTCAGCTCCGATTGGTAGTTGTAATGGAACAGCTTTTGCACCGAGCATTTCTTTCACTTGTTTCACCACATTCAAAAAGTCTGCACCCGCACGGTCCATTTTATTCACGAAACCGATACGCGGAACTTTATAACGATTTGCCTGCCGCCAAACAGTTTCTGACTGCGGCTCAACGCCTGACACTGCGCAGAACAATGCCAGCAAGCCATCCAATACACGCAATGATCGTTCTACCTCAACGGTAAAATCAACGTGACCGGGAGTATCAATGATGTTGAATTTATATTGTTTTGTATTCGCATTTTTCTGTCCCTGTGTTGTCGGGAAATTCCAAAAACAGGTAGTCGCAGCGGAAGTAATGGTAATACCTCTTTCCTGCTCCTGCGCCATCCAGTCCATTGTTGCAGCGCCGTCATGAACTTCACCGATTTTGTGGTTCACGCCCGTGTAATAAAGGATACGCTCTGTCGTAGTGGTTTTTCCGGCATCAATATGAGCCGCAATACCAAAGTTTCTTTGAAATCGTAAGTCTGCCATTTTATTATTTTAAAAAGTTATTGCTTTTGAGTCTGTCTTTCTTCTGATTTAGTTTTTGCCTTTTAGCATTTAAAAGATTGATATTATTGAAAATCAATCGTGTTGAACATTACAAAAACTATGATAACGGCTGCATTGGTATAAAATTTTGAAATTTCGGTGTGCAAAGGTACATAAATTATTGATGCAAAAAGGTATGTGTGGGTAAAGTTTCGGGTTTCTGGTTTCGAGTTTCAAGTTCTTAATTCTAAATCTCTAATTAGAATTTATAATCATTCATGGCATCCTCAGAACTGAAGACTGTCAACTCCAAACTATCATAATACCAGCTTCAGCAACTCCTATTGAGCATCCTTGCGTCGCAATCCGTCTATCAGTTGTGCTACTATTGAGCTGAAGTTTCATAATCGGCAATATCTTTCACCTAATAATTGTCCGAACCATGATTTTGACCTGATTGAACTGATTATACTGATTGTCTATATTTATAATCAGGTGAATCATAAAAATCAGCTTAATCCCAGTTCAGACAGACAAAAAACCCCGCAAAATTGCAGGGCTCAAACTAATCAGAATATCTTCAAAAAATTAAACTATACTTTAAAGTGAGCAAATGCTTTATTAGCTTCTGCCATACGGTGCGTGTCTTCTTTCTTTTTGAAAGCGCCGCCTTCACCTTTGCTTGCAGCAACGATTTCATTCGCCAATTTATCAGCCATGCTTCTTCCGTTGCGCTCGCGGCTATAGCGGATAAGCCATTTAATGCTCAAAGAAATCTTTCTGTCAGCACGAACTTCTGAAGGAATCTGGAAAGTTGCGCCACCAATCCTGCGGCTTCTAACTTCGACCGCCGGAGTGATGTTTGATAAAGCACGCTTCCAGATTTCATAGCCATCTTCATTGGTCTGTTTTGACACTTTCGCCAATGCATCATAAAAAATATTGAAAGCGGTGTTCTTTTTACCTTGCCACATAAGGTTGTTCACGAAACGTGTTACCTGAATGTCATTATATTTTGCATCAGGTGCGAGTGGTAATTTTTTGGCTTGCGTCTTCCTCATTGCTGAATTAAATTTCTATTTGAATTATTTTTTTGCTGCTGGTTTTGGTCCACCTTTATCTTTCTTCGTTCCGTATTTGGAACGGCTCTTCTTGCGGTCTTTCACGCCTGCTGTGTCAAGGCTTCCGCGAACGATGTGATAGCGAACACCCGGTAAATCTTTTACACGACCACCGCGGATAAGCACGATGGAGTGCTCCTGCAGGTTGTGACCTTCACCCGGGATATAAGCAATCACCTCCACTTTATTAGTTAAACGAACTTTAGCAACCTTGCGCAAAGCTGAGTTTGGCTTTTTTGGCGTGGTTGTGTAAACACGAGTGCAAACGCCACGGCGCTGCGGGCATGCATCCAAAGCCCTTGATTTGCTCTTTGCTTTGATGATTTCTCTTCCTTTTCTAACTAATTGTTGTATGGTAGGCATTCTTGACCTATTTTATTTTTTGGACGGCAAAGGTAAAGACCGAGGAACTAATATCCAAATAAAAAAACAGTTTTTAGTAAGCAGTTCGCAGTATTCAGTTGGCAGGCTCAAATTCATAATCAAAACGGCATATATGTACTCAAAACAAAAGTAAAGATATTGATTTTAGTCAATTGTTTTAGGAATCGTTTTTGTGTTCTTTGTAATAATAAAACATGTTTATTATTGAAGACAGCACAAATAGACCCGCTGAAATTCTACCTAATAATTTACAGTGAAAATGAAAAAACAATAAACCCAGAAATATAAAAAAGACTGCAATCAATCCCGTATTACCTGCATTAAGTTTCATTAACTGAATTTAGCAAATATTCTTAATTGTGTTCTGGGTGCATATTTGCCTAACGATAACTAACTTTGTGATATGGCAGAAAAGAAAAAAAAGAAGCTCACTACTGAAGAAAAATTTGCTAACGCTGAAATGATACTGAAGGGGAAAAAAATAAATCCTCTCGGGAAAGAACTATTCGAAACAGTATTAAAAAAGACAGTTAAACCAAAAAAATAAAAGTTTTTTTTATAAAGTTTCCGTTGAAACAGGTGATAAGGAATCTGGAAACCTCTTTTCAAGCTCATCTCTTAAGTTGGGGAAATAATAAGACACCATTGCAATTGGATTAGTCAATTGAATAAGAACATTATTAAATACAGTTCCTTTTAAAGATTGAGAAAATAATGCTCTTGTTTGCGGGATTGCTTCAGTGAAAATTATTACATAAAATTCTAATGGTAATTTTATAGATTCCGCATCAACCATAAAAGATGTTAGCTCCTTTATAAAAAAAACATTTTCGACCTCAATTTGAGCTAATTGAACTGCGGGCGTATCCTCATAAAAAAAGAAAGCAGTTAAAACCAAATTTGCTAATTGAAATTCTAAGTTGAAGCCAATATTTTGCGCAATCTCAATTTTCACGCGTCTATCTGCTCCGGGAATATAGCCCAACTCGTTAAGAGAAAACTTTCTTAATTTGATTTCGCGTACTTCAACAGTAATTAAGGAACCCTGAGAAGTATTAATCTGCATATTTAAGTTTTAAATAGGAATATATAACTTTAGTACTGTCGGGTTGTTCCTTAAATGGGCTAAAAGGTATAACCATAGCTTCTAAATTTTTATTCTCTTTGCTTTGTCTAAACTCTTTATATTTTAGTTTCTCATTTACATTAAAATTATAAGTAGGGAAATCCAATAATTCAAATTCCAATTTTCGAGATAATTTCCAAATTGTTTGAAGGCTTAAATTTTCTTTTCCTTGTAAAACCCTGCTTATATATTGCCTTTCTACACCCAGCAATACTGCTAAATCTGTCTGATTAAATTCATCTCGCGTATTTAAAATTGCAGATATATTACGAGCAATCTTAGCTGAATATTCGCTTAACCAAGGCTTTTCAATTTTTTCATTGACCTTTTCCTCCCATTTTGATGGAGTATTACTTATTAATTTTCTAAAGTTTTCATTTTTCATAATAAGAATATTTTATGTCATCCTGAGATGTCACATCATTTTCCAGCAACCATTCTTTAACCTTTTGAAGTTTATTTAATTCTTCTAATGTATCATGATGATGCTCCATCCAATGTGTTAATTTGATAGCTCCCCCCGTTATCACAAATGTATTATCCTCAATTCTTAACCCGTAAAGCCTCAATATAGGTTGTGGATTATTTATTTTATCTTCTATTTTGAATTTTGACTCTTGTAATGAATCCTCATCAAATTGCTTTTTTTCCTTTTCAAGAGGTTTAAATAAAGTTTGCAAAAAACCTGAAGAAGTTTTATAGCCATCTAATCTATATTGAATAAATAAAGAGTAAATCTGCGTTGCTTCAAATTCTACCTTTTCTGATAGATTGAAAGCTTTATCAAAATGTCCAAATGTCTCGTAATAATCAAAATACGAATCTTTTAGAAACTCTTCATTAAATAAAAAATAGCTTAAAACGAAATTAGAATCATCCCATTGTTCAAAGAGCCTTTCAAATTCATCTGGTTCACCTTCTCTGTATCTAACAGCAAAGAGACCTTCAACTGAACCCTCATCATCTACGAAGATAGGAACTAATTCCATAATTGTCAACTTAAAAGTTGACAATTAGCCTTTGTTTGTCAACTATGATTGGAATCATAAATTAACAAATAAAGACTGGAATTAAACCACGTGACTTAAAACAATATCAAACATTTCATCTTGTTTTTCTCTTTGCATCATTCTAAAGGCTACTTCATCAACATATTTTTGCAAATGTTTTGCTGATACATGAATATGTGTTCCTTTAATAGTACGCTTCAAATTTGACCATGCATTTTCTATATTATTGGTAGTGTATTCTCCCCTCTTATACTCATTCTCTATGTGGTTTATAACTTCGTGTTTTATGTAATGCAAATTTAATCCTGAATATCCGGCGTGTGAATCGGTAACTATTGTAGCGTTAGCATCAACATTTGCCTTTACTCTTTCTCTGTAAGATTTAATGTCTGTCATTACTTCAAACTTTATTTGCTTCTTATCATTGATAAAGCCCATAACGCCTACTTTGTTATCAAACTTTGTATTTCCGCTCTCATAAATCTCTTTGCGCTCTTTAGCATGTTTGTTTGCTAATTTCATCCCGAACCAGCTTTCATCTATTTGCACAGTTCCCGTTAGCTTCGGCATTCTCTTATCAGCCATCAGTATTTTTATTTGGTGTGCCATGCGAAGGGCTGTTTTGTAACATACGTTCAATGTGCGCTCAATCTCTTTTGCGCTCACACCGTTTCGCGTTGTGCATTGCATATATATGATAAGAAACCAGTCTAACAAGGATGTTGTGCTTTTCTCAAATATTGTGTCTTTAGTGGGATATATCTGGAAAGCACAATTAGGGCAAAAATATGAGCGTCTGCCTTCCACTCTTTTAAACTTGTTATCGCTCTCGCATTTAGGGCAAATGAGGTTATTAAATCTTAGCTGAAAGATTTTGTCTAAACATGCATCATCGTTAGGATATGCAGTTCTGAATTGGTTTATAGTTAATTTGTTCATAGTTGTAACATTTAAGTTTGAAACTTGCAACTAACAAGACAAAAAATATATTATCTCCGTCTTGCAATCACAGGTATTGCAGGGAATTTGTCAAGCTGAATGAATTGGATGCCATCAATAACAAAGCTGTTCATCTTCCCTTCTTTGATTAATTTGTATATGTATGAAGTAGTGACATTCTCTTTGAGAGCGTAGTTCTTAATCGTAATAAGATTATTCACTTCTACTTTCATAGTGCAAATATATGTAAATAGTTGATAGTTGCAACATTCCAACTAATTATTTTTAAAACTATTTTATAGCTTTGCATCATGCTTAATTTATACTTCATAATGTATGAATATAAATTCTTCGGGATATACTGGTATTACTTTGTGATTCTGATTTTTGCAATAATCATCGGCAAATACTTCTATGATAAATGGCGTGACAGGGATATGTATAAATAAGCACAAATCATTTAAACTCTATCGTATCAGAGTTGAATAGTAAATCAAAGCCATTGAACTTGTATTCATCCCTTAATCTTGTTCCTTCATCTGTCAGCCATTCAGATTTTACCCAATACAAACCTCTGTGCGTTCCTTTCTCTTGTAATAATCTCAGGATTTGGTGTTTGTTCAGGTTTCTCAGGCTTTCGCGGATATTGTGTTTGCTGCCTGTCAATTCTGTGAACTTATCTTGCACTTCTCTTAGCTTGCTTGCAACCCCGAGAATATCGAACACCTTAATGATTTGTACTTTCAAATCTGCTTTTAGCGGGAATGTTGATTGGCTCTGCATTTCATTATGTGGTGCAATTGGTGCAGCATTATCATTTACCTGAGATAACCTGAGATTTAGATTGCCAAACTTAATTCGCTTTATTACCTTATCAATATCATTTACTTTATCTAAAAGCTCTTTCTTTTCTTTTGTCAAGCTCATTAATATCAGCTCAACATCTTGTGATTGTTCCATTCTATTTGTTGTTTAATTAATAACTGCAAAGTTATCAATCAAATACAGCCATAAATAAAAACACGCGAGAATGTCGCGTGCTATCAGGTTTACTTTTGTTCTGACTACATATATGCCATCAAAACCGCCATCACAGAACCCCACAAACTACAAACCATAAACTACAAACTAAACCTTCACCAGCCACCCAAACCTGTCCTCAGCTTTTCCTATACGTATATCTGTGAGCGATTTTTTAACAGCCGGGGAGATTTTCCACTTATCAGTATCAAAATTCATCACAAAATCTTTGTAACGAAGTTCTTTAACCGGAGAGATGGTTGCCGCAGTCCCAGTACCAAAAACTTCAGTGAGATTCCCTGATTTATACGCGTCGATGACTTCATCGATATTAATCCTTCTTTGCTCAACTGATAATCCCATTTCTTTTAAAATAGTCAGCACACTGTCTCTTGTTACGCCATTCAAAATCGTGCCTTCTTCTAATGATGGAGTAACTGCTTTATTGCCGAAAATAAAAACCACATTCATCATGCCCACTTCCTGCAGCCATTTGTGCTCAAATGCATCTGTCCATAAAACTTGGTCGTAGCCATGTTTTTTTGCAAGCATGGTTGGATACATAGCGCCTCCGTAATTTCCTGCATTTTTTGAAAACCCAACACCACCCGGAGCGGCACGTGTATATTTTTCTTCAACATAAATCTTTAATGGAGCAGCATAATATGGGCCGCAAGGGCAAAGCATGATGATAAACTTATAAGAATCAGACGGCTTCACACCAATCACATTATCAGTTGCAAACATCAATGGGCGGATATATAAGGAGCAATCTGCTTTTTCTGGAATCCAGTTTTTGTCAAGGTTGATGAGTTGTTTCATTCCTTCGATAAAAATTTCTTCGGGAACGGTTGGCATTTCCATCCGTTCTGCAGAAAGATTGAAGCGTTTGAAATTATCATCAGGGCGAAAAATAAATGCTTCGCCCTTTGTGTCTTTATATGCTTTGATGCCCTCAAAAATTGCCTGGCCATAATGAAGCGCCATTGTAGAAGGTTCAAGAAGGAGAGGCTGATATGGTTTTATTTCTACTGATTTCCATTCGCCGTTTTCATAATCAGCTTCCAGCATGTGGTCGGTGAAATATTTTCCGAAAGGGAGATTATCAAAATCCATTTCGCGCAGTTTGCTGACTGCAGCTTTCGTAATTTTTATGCCCATCGTATCTATCATAAGAATTTATTTTTTCCCGATGCAAAGAAACAAAGATTCTTTGTGATAGCAAAGCAAAAACTAACGATTGTTAGTTATGAAAAAATTATTTCCGATTCTTTTGTTTAATTGCCCGATAAATTAAATAGCAACCGAAGAATGTTATTAATAAAGCTATTATTGAATAAATGATAGTATGAGAATGCATCATTAAGCTATCACCATAAAAAGCAGAAATGAAGAATAACCAACCAATTCCTAACAAGCATAATATTATCCCAAATCCTAAAATGCCAGTATCCATTTTATTTTAATTTAAGCGTCAAGATAAAATTATTGATTTGACAAATTACTTCATTGAAGTTTTATAGCATAATTTTATCGTCAACTTTTAATAATGAGCCTGAACGAAGTTCAATTACCATCAATATCAATCTCCGGTTTATACAAAAACACTCTCGTCACATTAACCGTAGAGAAAAAAATTATTGAAACGAAAACAGCAATTGCTCCGAAATCCTTAGGCGGAAATAAAAAAAATATCTTGATTCTTGCAAAAAGCAGTGATGCCGTTTTTGTAAACGACAAGCAATTGTCTTTCCTCACAAAATTGCTCGAAGCATGCAAAATAAATATCGGTGATGTTGCGATTGTTAATGATATAAAAGAACAATTCACCATCAGCGAACTGAAAGAAGAATTTCATCCAAAATCACTGATACTTTTTGGCTGCAGCCCCGCTTCTATCAAACTGCCGATTGAATTCCCGATGTTCAAGCTGCAGGAATTTGGCGGTTGCACTTATTTATGTGCGCCGACCCTGGAAGAATTGGATATGGATACAAACGATGGAAAAGTTTTGAAAAGCAAGCTTTGGGTATGTTTGAAAAAATTATTTGAATTGTGATTATGACCAAGCTAATTTTTGCAACTAACAATGAACATAAGGTAGAAGAAATACAATCTGCTATTGGCAATATTATAGATGTGATTAGCCTGAAGCAGGCAGGCATTGACATCGATATTCCCGAACCCCATGATACGCTTGAAGAAAACGCATCTGAAAAATCAAGAACGATTCATAGGCTTACAAAAATAAATTGTTTCAGCGAAGACACAGGACTTGAGGTGGAAGCATTGAATAGTGAGCCAGGAGTGAAAAGTGCACGGTATGCCGGTGAGGACAAATCTTTTGATAAAAACATTGATAAGCTATTATCAAAACTTGGCGACAATAAAAACCGCAAAGCTCAATTCAGGACTGTTGTTTCGTTGATATTGGATGACAAAGAATATTTGTTTGAAGGAATTTGTGAAGGCGGTATATTAACAGAAAGAAAGGGCGAAAAGGGATTTGGCTACGACCCGGTTTTTATACCAGATGGCAGCGAAAAAACTTTTGCGGAAATGAGCATGGATGAAAAAAATGAATATAGTCACCGAAAAAAAGCGGCGGATAAAATGATAAAGTTTCTCCAAGAGAAAATCAAATAGCAAATATGCCACTGAAAAACTAAAGCTCTGAACTATTCTGTGTTTCAGTGGCAAATAAAATTTTATGGCAAGAATAAAGATTGATTTACCGGAACAATTTTCATTTCTAACGGAAATCCCTATCCGCATAACAGATTTGAATTATGGCGGTCATGTCGGCAACGATATTGTGCTGTCGCTTATTCATGAAGCAAGAGTGCAATTTCTAAAACATGCAGGTTATACTGAACTTGATTTTTCTGGAGTCGGATTAATCATGAGCGATGTCGCCATCGAATTCAAGAATGAAATTTTTTATGGAGATATTATCAAAGCTTCTATTACAGCGAAAGAATTTTCCAGAGTAGGGTTTGATATTTTTTACAAGCTTGAAAAAGAATCAAGCAATAAAATGATTTTATTAGCTATTGCAAAAACCGGGATGGTTTGTTATAATTATCAGACAAAAAAAATTGCGGCTGTTCCTGATGAAGCAAGAGTGAAGTTGAGTAGCTGAAATATTATGAATTCCAAATTCTCCAGCTTTCTTCCGCCTGCAGCACGAGCATTTCAAGCCCGTTCTCAATTACAGCTCCACGTTCCTCTCCTTTTTGCAAAAAAGCTGTTTTTGCAGGGTTATAAATCAAATCAAAAAAATAATGCTGAGATGTGATTGCCTGATAAGTGATTTCAGGATATGCATAGACGTTAGGATACATTCCGATGGGAGAAGTATTAACAATCAGTTGATGAGACCTGATAATATTTTCATTTAAATCATTGTAGCTAATCGCATTTTCAGAAGAGGGTTTTCTTGAAACTAATTTATATTCAATCCCCAATTTCTTCATCACATACTCAACTGCTTTTGCCGCACCGCCAGTTCCCAATATCAAAGCATTCTTGTGATGTGCTTTCAATTTTTTCTTCAGTGAAATTTCAAAGCCGACAACATCAGTATTAAATCCGTACAATTTTCTGTCAATGATTTTAATGCAATTGCATGCATTAATTTGTTCTACAACTTCGTTTTTAAAATCTAAAAAAGGGATGACTTGTTCTTTGTAAGGAATCGTTACATTCAATCCGCACAACTCCGCTTCTGATAAAATGATGGAAGAAATTTCCTGAATTGCTGGGATAGAAAAATTCTGATAAGAACAATCTTCAATATTTTCTTTATTGAATTTTTCCGTGAAATATTTCTGCGAAAAAGAATGGCTAAGCGGATATCCTATCAGCCCGAACTTTCTCACTTATTTTCTTTTTTATCGAGGAACAAATGGAAGGTATCACCACGAAGCCCAATGCGCATCGCTTCTAAAGGAATCACTTCTGTTGGAGCGATATTACCAAGGTTCACATTACAACCAATCAGTTCAATAAAATATAATTGTTGCGATTTTTGTGGTGCCTCCCACAAAATTTTTTCTGCGGGTATCTGTGTCAGAATTTCCTGTACCAATCCTTCACGCACTTCACCGCTTCCACGATAAATACCTACGTTGCCCGCTTCGCGTGCTTCCGCAATTACGTAAGATGCGCCTGCATTTAATTCAGCACGCATCAATTCAATCCATTTGTATGGCGGGATGATATGCTCTGCATCTTTACTCCCAACTTCACTCAACACTGTTCCATGTTTCGTCATCTTTTCTATGTAGCCGCATTTTTCAGCATGAGGGATATTGATAGAACCATCGCTCACTTCCATATAAGTGATTCCGTATTCTTTGCAAACATTAATGTATTCATCAAACATGTTTCTTATCAGAAATGCCTCGAACAATGTGCCGCCGAAATAAACAGGAATATTATAAGATTTATAAACTTCAAGCTTCTCTTTCAAAACAGGTGTAACAAAAGAAGTTCCGAAACCAAGCTTTACAATATCCACATGCGGATATGAAATACTTAAAAAGTTTTTTGTCTCTTCTACACTAAGACCTTTGTCCATCACCATCGTAATGCCGCTCTTTCTTGGCTGAGAAATTCTATCAGGAATCTGTGATAATTTAAAATTCATCTTTGTTTGTTGAAATGTAAAAACTGCGCAAAAATAAGGAACTATGCAATACGGTAGTGAATGGCGAATTGTCAATGGTCAATATCAACAGCAGAAAAACAGCATTGACTAAATTGTATAGCCACTCGAATCATGAACCTCATATCCAAAATGGGCCATCAGGAGCTAAAACAATTTATTCTTTTTGTATCGCGCAATCACGTCAACAACTGATTGATATTGCAGTATAGAAGGATTCAGTTCTACCATTTTCTTTAGTAGCTTAGGTGATTGGCTCATCGCTTTTTCCAATTGCAGCAACCCTTGTTTTGATTTTCCCAATGCAAAATAAATGGCGCTCAGATAAAAAATGAAAATCGATTTGCCATTGGTGATGCGAATTGCAGCTTGTGTTTGCTCTAATGCTTCGTCAAAAAATCTGGCATTATATAAACATCTTATCAATGCTTCCCAGCTTGAAATATTTTTTGGCCGTACACGCACAACATTGGAGAAATATTGAACAGCGTCTTTGTATTCACCCAATTGCATTTTGCACTCTCCCATTGCCAGATTATATTCAGCCTGGTTAGGATGAATGCGCATCGCTGTTTCAAGATATTTCACAGCATTCACCCAGTTTTCTTCATTCAGATAAGTGCATGCGATTTTATAATACAATTTGCTGTCATCGGAATTGAGATGAGATGCTTTTCTATAATAAATTCTTGCCTGCGCGTAATTGTTAAGCTTGTCATGACAATGCGCAATAGCTTCATAAATCACGTCTTCAGGACGGCTTAATTCTATTACTTTTTCAAGTGCTTCAATCGCATCTTTAAATTTTCTTAACCTGATATATGCATCGCCCATATTGCGATAAGCATAATCGAATTTTTCATCAATTGCAATGGCGTATTTGTAGGCATCAATTGCTTTCTCATATAATTTCAATCCCTGATAAGAAGCCGCAAGATTGAACCACGCGAGCTCACTGTATGGATAGTCATCGATTATTTTTTGATGAAGGCGGATGCTCTCTTCATTTCTTCCGGTGAAATCAGTCCAGAAACAAATTTTATATAATGCCTCTTCATTATTCGGGTCTTCTTCTAAAATCAATTTTAAGCAATCGAATATTTTGTCGAACTCTTCATAATCGTCGTACACGTCTGACAATTCAAACAACAATTCAATGCGCTCCTGCCCTTCAAAATGCTGTAATGCATGCTGCAAAATCATAACAGCTTTTTCCTGCTGGTCGAGTGCGAGATATGCATCTGTTTTTAAAATATAAAGATTAATATCAGAGCTATCGAAAAGTTCAGCCTTTTCAAGAATGCGCAGCGCATCATTATATTTTCTTGTCGCAATCATCAAATCTGCTTTCTTAATAAGCAACACAGACGAAAAAGGGAATTGCTCAATGCCTAATTCAACGGCTTCGAGCGCCTGCGGCAATTCTTCTATGTCATCAAAATAGTCGATTATTTTTTCGAAAGATTCTTCGTCCAAAAAAGAGTTAGTTAGCCCTGTGCGAAGGTTCTGATAGCGCTTAAGTAGCTCTTTCAAATCTTCATTATCGTATTGGTAGGGATTTTCTTTCATAATCTGGTAAGAATTGTAAGTTAATACATTCGTTCGTCCAAACAAATTTGAAGTTATAGGCAACCAAATTCCAAATAAAACAGTATTAATTAACAATAGCTAAAGAAATGTGAATAAACAGCTTAAGTGTGAATTGTAACATTTTGCCGACATTTGCGTTAAAGAAATACTAAAACAAGGGATGAACGGTTAAAAAATACCAAAAGTTTTTTATTATATTTGTAGCGTAAAATGAGTATTAAAACTAACATACAAAGTAGAAAGTTGATACTGCAAAGTGCGTTGAGCTTATTGTTGATAATTGCAGTTGTCATTGCTTTTGCAAGCAAAGGTGGTGGCGACAAAAAGAAGAATGTAGCATCAAAAGCAGAATTTGCACCTATCAATATTTCCAGCGCTTTCACATTGAAAAACGGTACCACTTACATGGGCAGCCACATTTTCAATCAGCAAAGAGACAGGTCGAATATTTCTGTTAACACCGTTATTACTTATCAGAAAGGCAACACGATTTATATCATGCCTTACAAATACAAAGTGAGCATTTCTCCACTGAACAATTCTTCTAAAACTAATCTTCAATTATTAGATTTGAAGATTAATGTTCACAAATAATCTGTTGAATTTTCTATTTTGATTTTTTGCTTTCTTCGTAGGTCATCTCGCGATAACCGCTTTTTGGCAAGTCGAACTTTGATGCAGGAACAGGGTTGAGATTGATTTTTGAAACCGTGTATTGAATCTTGAAATTCCCATTTGCTAACTCATACTGCAAAGGAAGCCCATCCAGGTTTTTGAATCTTGGATTATAGTCTTTATTATCAGGAACAATTTCTGTGGTGTAATAAGCAATAATGTCTAACCCATTTTTTGTTTTGCCCACAGCTTTGATGCATTTATAACCAGCAATGGTTTTCGTTTCGGAAGTGTTCGCGAAAACTGTGCCATCATAAGCTTTATTCATGTCCTGCCAGTTTTCCTGACTTAAGCGAATGAGCAATTTCTGTCCACTTACTTCTTTCAAAAGAACAGCCTGACCGGTTTTTGAATCGTAAATAGTAGAAGAAGAAAACAATGCGCTCGATGTTTCTGAACGAACGAGGTTTCCTTTAATATAGATTGTATTCGTTGCGACATCTTTTGAGGCTTTAGCTGAATTATTTGATATCGTAGTGTAATCATACACAACTGTCAGCTCAGAGACTTTCTTTTGAGCCTTTACCGAATTTAATAAGCTTACAAAAAAACAAAAAAGAACCAAGGCGAATTTCAAAGGTTTCATTTTGTGAATTTAAGTAAAATATAGACTGAAAAAGAATCAGGAAGATTAATGTGGCAGGGGCTGCGAGCCCTGAGCTATTAGCTCAAGGCTTCTTCTTCAACTGCTGCACTTTTTTCTGTGCGTCCTGCATTTGCTCAAAACGTTCCTGCCATTTGGCTTTTGTTTTAGGCTTGTTTTTGTTTGCCTGAAGTTTTACGAGAATTTTATCGTGGTCAATGATATAATTCTGTATTATAAATTGAAGTATCAATGTAATAATGTTCGAAACTGTATAGTACCATGTGAGCGCAGATGGAAGACTGTTGAAAAAGAAAAGGAACATAATCGGCATAATATAAGGCATGTATTTCATCGCCGGATTGTTCTGGTCAGGCGTGGTCATGCTCATACCGTATAACGAAATAACAAAGTTGGTAGCAGAGGCTAATAATCCAAACAGACTAAGGTGGTCGCCGAAAAGTGGAATGCTGAAACCAAAATGAACCACCGCATCATACGCTGATAAATCTTTCGACCATAGAAATGCCTGGTTGCGCAATTCAATATTTGAATTAAAGAAACTGTACAATGCAAAGAATATCGGAATTTGGAGCAAGGCTGGAATACAGCCGCCAAGCGGATTTACGCCTGCTTCACGAAAAAGCTTCATTTGCTCCATGCTTGCACGTTGCTGGTCATTACCCACTCTTTTTTTCATCTCATCAATTTCAGGTCGGAGCGCTTTCATTTTTGCACCGCTCAAATAACTGCTATATACAAGCGGAGAAGTCACAACTCTAATTACAATCGTGAGCAGCATAATCACAATGCCATAACTCGCTATAAATTTTTTGAAGAAATCAAAAACAGGCATCACGAGGTATTGATTAATCGGGCGAACAAAAGAATAAAAACCACGACCTAAATCAATAATCTTATCCATCCCTGAACCTTCTTTTTTCAGAATGTTGTAATCATTCGGCCCATAATAAAATTGAAATGGAATGATAGCAGAATTTCCCGCAGGAATTTTATATTGAAATGCCACATCTGCCTTTGCCACCAAATTTGATGAATCAGAAACTTCTCTCGCCCATTTCACGTTGCCCGAAACGAAGCTATTTTTCGCCAGCAATGTTGTGTTGAAGAATTGTTGCGATACAGAAATCCATTGAACCGGCTTTTCAAAAACTGCTTCTGTTTTTCTGGAGATATAATCAAAATTATTATCCTCGTAATAGCTGATGTTTGCCTGGCGCTTTTCATACATCACACTTTGTTGCACACGCATTGGCTCATAATGCCATGCGAGATTCATGTTGTTGCCCGTGAAAAGTTTTCCAGGGTTTTCAACCTGAATTTCCCAATCAATCATATAATCATTCGGGCGAATGGTGTAATGATGAACAATAGATTCGCCACCCGGAGATGGCAAACGGAAATCGACTGTCTGTGACCCATCTGCATTTTTAGTGAGCTTTCCTTCGCTAAAAAACAAATCAGCAATTTGTGCTGATTGATTGTTCTGCGTATTTATCGGATAAGAAATATGATTTTCAGAAGCAGGGTTAATAATTTTTACAGGAGTGCTGTCATAAGCATTGAATTTTTGCAGCTCCACTTTTTTCGGCTGACCACCTTTGTTCGTGAACTCTATCCTCATCAGATCATTTTCAACTGTGAGCAATTGCTCCGAACCGATAACTGCTTTATTAAAACCCGTTGTATCGATGGGCGCAGTTGGATTATTTTTAATGGTGTCCTGTAATTTGGCAGCAGCATTCTGCTTTACTTTCACCATGGCGATGGAATCATCATAATGCTTTTTTTGCTTTTCGTATTCCTGGCTGTTTTTGGTTGAAATAAAGAGGTACAGAAAAAGCAAGATACCCAGCAGCACAAAACCAATCACGGTGTTACGGTCCATTCCCATTTTAATAGAATTTTAAAGAGGTGCAAAGATAGGTGGTAGAGTTGAGAGTACATAGTGGCAAGTTGCCAGTTTCCAGTTATTAGTTCACAGTTAGTTTCTACAAATTAAAATCTTCAGAAGAAAACAGAAACAAGAATGCCAACTGTTAACTGCCAACTGAATATTAAGAAATGTTTTGACTCCGAACTCAGAACTTTCGACTCCCGACTACTAAATCATTTCTCCCTGCAAAAGTGGTTTTTTAATTGCATTTCTTGCTTCGGCGAATTCCTTGGCGGCTTTAACAAAGTGCACAAATATTGGTTGAGGGTTCTCAACTGTGCTTTTTAATTCGGGATGATATTGCACTCCTATAAAGAAAGGATGATTTTTTAATTCGATAATCTCCACTAATCCGCTTTCCGGGTTCTTGCCACTTGCTATCATTCCTGCATTTTCAAACTGCTGCAAATAAGCATTATTAAATTCCCAGCGATGCCTGTGCCTTTCTGATATCACTGTTGAATTATAAATATTATGCCCCAGCGAACCTTCATTAATCACGCAAGGATATGCACCAAGGCGCATGGTGCCGCCTTTTGCAGTCACTTTCTTTTGTTCTTCCATCAAATCAATTACAGCATTCGTTGTGCTGGAATCCATTTCGGTAGAATGTGCGTCTTTAAGTCCAAGCACATTTCTTGCAAATTCAATAGCTGCCATCTGCATGCCCAGACAAATTCCGAAGAATGGAAGATTGTTCTCACGAGCATATTTCACAGCAATAATTTTTCCTTCCACACCACGGTGACCAAAACCTGGTGCCACCAGCAAGCCATCAAGGCTGCCTAATTTTTCAGCAACATTTGCATCTGTAATAAATTCGCTGTGCACATTCACAATCTGAACTTTGCATTCATTCATTGCACCGCCATGCACAAATGCCTCAAGAATGGATTTATACGCATCCTGGAGTTCAATATATTTTCCAATCAATCCGATCGTCACTTTGCTCTTTGGATATTTCAGCTTATCTAAAAATTCCTTCCATTTTCCCAGCTCAGGTTCGTGATAATTGGTGATGTTCATTTTCTTCAAACAAATCAAATCTAATTTCTCACGCATCATTGTTAGTGGAACTTCATAAATAGTCGGAGCATCTGCTGCTTCAATTACTGCTTCCGGTTTCACGTTACAGAACTGTGCAATCTTCCTTCTTATTTCAGGTGAAAGCGATTCTTCTGTTCTGCAAACAATCACATCCGGGTGAACGCCTTCCTGACTTAATAATTTGACGCTGTGCTGAGTTGGTTTTGTTTTCAATTCTTTGGCAGCACGCAAATAAGGGATTAATGTGAGATGAATCACCACACAATCTTCTTCCGGCATTTCCCATTGCAACTGACGAACAGCTTCAACAAACGGAAGCGATTCTATATCACCAACGGTTCCACCGATTTCAGTAATGATAATATCAAAATCGTTGTTCTTCCCGAGCAGAAGCATTCTTCTTTTAATCTCATCTGTAATGTGAGGAATTACCTGAACTGTTTTACCAAGATATGCGCCTTCTCTTTCTTTATTAATAACTGTTTGATAAATCCTTCCTGTCGTTACATTGTTCGCCTGCGAAGTATAAATGCTCAGGAACCTTTCATAATGTCCAAGATCCAGGTCTGTTTCGGCACCATCTTCAGTAACATAGCATTCGCCATGTTCATAAGGGTTCAGCGTTCCCGGATCAACATTGATATACGGGTCAAACTTCTGGATGGTAACGCGCAATCCGCGTGCCTGCAAAAGCTTTGCGAGCGAAGCAGCAATAATTCCTTTCCCCAATGAAGAAGTAACTCCGCCCGTAACAAAAATATACTTAGCCATAAAAAATGGTTTTCTTAATTATTTATAAAATCAATTGTTATTTCAATGCTATCGGGCAAAAACAAAAAAACAAAAACCAAATTGAAATGATTCATTCCAACTGATAATTTGCTGTACGTTTATTTTGCTGATCGGTGCTCTGCCTTGCTCTCAATGACCCGAGGAAAAAAAGTAAGATTTAATAATTCCAGAAGGTCATGTAAAGTTAGGGTAATTTATCCATGCTGAAAAAGAGCTTTATAAGATGTGGATAAACTAACATTCATTTGCCCAGGTATTATCTTCTGTGTATTTACTATAAGCCGAACTTTATTACCGCTTAATCGTTGAAATTTCATTTTATTTAAAATTCTCCGATATGAAAAAGTATGTTCTCCCGTTCGTCCTTGCTTTTATTTCTTTATCTGTCAGCGCTCAAAAAATGAGCTGCTGTTCGGTTTCTGCTACCGATAAATTTGCGCGTTTGTCTTTAGACAAAGCTTTTGTGATGAGCCATCCGAATCCTTTGCCTTTTAATTTTCACAGCGAAAATGGAAAAGATATCACTTACAAAGCTGCCGATGGAACGGATGCATACGGATGGGAAATCAAAGCAAAAAGCCCAACTAATAATTATCTTTTTGTTATTCAGGAATGGTGGGGATTGAATGACTACGTGAAAAAAGAAAGTGAAGGCTTGTGGAGTGATTTGGGAAATGTGAATGTGATCGCATTAGATTTATATGATAAAAAAGTGGCAACGAGCCGCGAAGAAGCTGCAAAATTGATGCAGTCGGCTTCCGGCGAAAGAATTGTTTCGATTATCAAAGGCGCGATAGCTTATGCAGGAACCAAAGCAAAAATTTATACCATCGGCTGGTGCTTTGGCGGAGGCTGGAGTTTGCAGGCTTCGTTGCTTGCCGGCAATCAGGCATTCGGCTGTGTGATGTATTACGGCATGCCAGAAAAAGATGTTGAGAAATTAAAAATGTTACACACTGATGTGCTTGGCATTTTTGCGAATAAAGATGGATTTATTACTCCAAAAGTTGTAGATGAATTTGCAGAGAATATGAAGAAAGCCGGAAAGAAGATTACGATAAAAAAATATGAGGCAGACCATGCATTTGCGAATCCGAGCAATCCGTCTTTTGATAAAGAAGCAAAAGCAGATGCATACAAGAATGCACTTGCCTTCCTGAAAGAAAGGATAAAATAAATATCCCGCGCAATAATATTTTTAGGATTTGCAGCTATTTCAGACTGGTGAAAGAATAAGACGAGCTTATTCGCATTTGTTCTGAAACTATATCTGTTTTTTGCTGCCCATCATTCTTTGGCTGATGGTTTAGTTTGTAAGCGTGCAACAACATGATTGCAGCTATTTCCGCGGCCAGTATCATACCGCTTAATCTCTTTTTCATAGGATTTTTGGATTCTAAGGTGATCATTTTCTACTCTTTCTTAGGGTTTATAAAAGATTATTCGCATAAAAAACGCCGAGTTTTGTATTTTATTATTTTTGATAGCCAAAAAAGTGACAAGCTTATTCATTAACCAACATCTATCTATGATGAAAAAACTTATCTTGATCTTGCTGATAATAGAAAGTGCAAACACATCTGTTGCACAAACATCCAATTCGTTTAGAAAAGAAGATTACGACATCAAACAGTTTAAGAAAAAGCAAATTGAAATCAGCATTCCAAAATCTACAATACAACTATCAGAAGTCAGCAGCATCGAAATAGTTGATGCAAGACCAGACACATCTGCAATTGGATTCATGCAAAGAGGATTTAAAAAACCTGTCTTTGTAATCCTGCATGAAGGGCTGCGAAATGAAATGCAGTCTTTTGTAAACAAATACTTTCATTTCAGCCAAAGTGATTCATCCTACAAAATATTAATGGTCATTAAAAAACTGTGGCTCACTGATGAATTCGAACTTAAAGAAGATAGCTTCCTGAATAAACAAAAAAGGAGTTCGGGGTTATTTCACAAGGATTCGACAAGTGGCATTGCAATAAAAATTGAATTTTATATACAAAAGAAACAAAACTATTATGCTTTATATCGATATGATAGCACTCTTCAGGAAACGTATTCTGTATTAAATTATGGTTCTGAATATCTCATTGAATCTTTCACTAATTCGTTTTCAAAATTATCCAGCATCGAAACATCTTTACCTAAAATCATTGCAAACAGAAGAGCATTTAACATCGAGGAAATTTCAAATCATATTTCGCAAAATTTTGATTTAAGAATATTGAAAGATACCTTATTAAAGAAAGGCGTATACATGAGTTTTGAAGAATTCAAAAATAATAGCCCTTCTGTCTCAGACTTTGAAGTCAAAAAAGAAAAACTCATTGACATGTTATACATCAAGCAACCAGATGGAACGGAATACGGGCCAAGAAATATCTGGGGCTATTGCGACGGGCAGAATTCATTTGTGCAGTCATTTAATAATTTTTTTCTGCTGCAGAAAAAAGAAAATGCATTTTATATTTATGGAGCAAAAAAAATAATTTCCGATAATAGTTCTCAATCAACATATGTCCCTCCTACTTATGGGTCGCAGGGACAGGTAATTTCCCCAGGCGGGTTTATGCCAATGGGCGGAGCAGGTAACCCCAAATTAGAACTCAAGCCTTTTCTGTTAGACTGGGATACTGGAAAACTTTATTAATCCTTCGCAATCTTATCATAGCTCGCGACTAATCCTTTTATCAACGAAGAGCTAAAACCGCGATGTTCCATTTCGTTCAAACCTGCAATGGTACAACCTTTTGGAGTGGTTACTTTATCAATTTCTTGCTCCGGATGTGAACCTTTTTTTAGTAATAACTCAGCAGCACCCTTCACTGTTTGTGCGGCAATCAGATTAGCAGTTGCAGCATCAAAACCGATTTCAATTCCGCCCTGAATATTAGCTCTTATGTAGCGCATCGCAAAAGCAGTTCCGCAAGCACCAAGAACAGTTGCTGCATCCATCAGCTTTTCATCGATGGTAACTGTTTTCCCAAGCTGACTGAAAATATCATGCACATATTGCAACTTTTCTTCTGAAATATCTTTTGAAGAAATGCAAGTCATACTTTCCTGAATGGCGATTGCCGTGTTCGGCATTGCACGAACAATCGAAATTTTCTTTCCAAGCGCATTTGCAATATGGTCAATGCTGATGCCTGTTACTACTGAAACCAAAACA
>Ga0070734_10000743_pt1 | contig 59455 bp, 43 predicted proteins | sample Coa_R1_8_FD_66444 | JGI IMG/M metagenome (GOLD analysis project Ga0070734, IMG submission 66444) | Surface soil microbial communities from Centralia Pennsylvania, which are recovering from an underground coalmine fire - Coalmine... | ecosystem: Environmental > Terrestrial > Soil > Unclassified ...
GGGCCACGCCGCGCCCCCGTGCGCGTGAAGCGACGTACACACGCTTGACCTCTGCATAGTCCTCGAACAGCTTAATGGCGCCGCACCCTAAGACGTCATCGCCTTCGTTGGCTGCGAAGAAGCGGACGTCCGGCGCACTCAACGCATCGAGGTCCATCAGGTAATTGCTCTCGGCGGGATATAGGCGACCCAAGTGCCGGTCTAGCTCTTCGATTAGCGTGACAACCGAGGGCCGGCGCGGATTGACCGGTGTAACAACAATTTTTCGCTCGTCCATCAGACTCCCTCTAGGGCTAACCCAGGCTCCTTGCTGCCACCATGCCCTCGTAGACCGCCTCCTCGGCCGTTCTCGGAGACATGGCGTCGCCGATCAGCTGCACGTCATCGCAGAATGCCCTCGCCGATAGGACAAGCGACGCTTCCGGTATGCCCGGGTACACGGTCACCACACTATCCAAGTCTTCAACGACCAAGGATTCTTGTGCGGCCGTATGGATAAGGTAAGCCGATCGGCCTTCGATTCCATGGAGGCGCATGAACGGCAGTGTTTTGACTTCGAGCCTGAACAGCCGCGCGATCGCGGCATCGCGCACGTAGTTCTGAATGGCCGCCGCCGCACAGATGCCGTTAACCGCAAGCGTGACGTTGTGTCCCTCGGTTGCAAGCTTCTCGGCGATCCCGACACCGGTCCAATCGGCCATCCAGTCATAAATCAAAACCCGGTTCCCGACCTCCACACGATCACTCAAAAGATCATCGCTCATGACGACCGGAATGGTTGCGCTGCCTTCAAGGGGAGGTAAGGTCGCTGTGGCGCCCGTTGCCAGAATGATGGAATCAGGGGCCTCGCCCGCGATAAGGGCGGGCGTAACCTCCATGCCGAGCACGATGGTGACTTTCGCAAGCTCCGCCTCGCGGCTCAGGTTTGTGATGATCCCACCGAACTCGGCTCGGTGCGGCAGCATTTGCGCAAGGACAGTCCGACCGCCGAGTCGCTTCGTGCGCTCGAAGAGCGTTACTCGATGTCCAGCCATTGCCGCTACCGCAGCAGCTTTCATCCCCGCCGGCCCGCCGCCCACCACCATCACCTTGCGCTTCTTCGATGTCCGGTGGGGCGTGCCAAATTCCAGTTCGCGACCGCTCTCTGGATACTGAATGCAGGAGATCGATACACCCAGTTGAGCGTGACCGATGCACGCCTGATTGCAGGCAATGCAGGCGCGAATATCATCCAATCTGCCCGCACGCGCCTTATTCGGCATTTCAGGGTCGCAGATCATTGCGCGCGTCATGCCACACATGTCCGCCTGCCCAGATCGGAGCAGGTGCTCGGCCTGCTGGGGTTGGTTGATGCGTCCTGCGACGAAGACGGGCTTGCCAATGCTTTGGCGCAGCTTTGCAGAAAACCCGGCCATGTAGCCAGCGCTTATCGTCATTGGTGGAGCGATGTGAATGGCTCCGGAAGCCGACGCCGACGTTCCACCAATGACGTTGTAGTAGTCGAACTCCTTCTCGAGCGCAACACAGGCCTGCAGCGTCTCCTCCTCGGTGCAGCCGTCAAAGTCGAATTCTTCTCCCGATATTCTCAACCCCACGATCAATCCAGAGGAGGTTCGTTGCCGAATCGATGCGACGATCTCTCGGAAAATCTGCAGGCGATTTAAGAGCGATCCTCCATAGGCGTCCTCGCGCCGGTTGATTTTGGGATTCAAAAACTGCGCAGGTAGATAACCGTGGCTCGCCACCACCTCGACCCCGTCCGCACCTGCCTCGGCGAGGCGCCGTGCAACGGCACCATAGCCTGCAACGATTTCGCCGATGAGATCCGGGGTGAGTTCGCGGGGCACCAACCGGAAGCGCTCGGTGGGTGCAACCGATGCGGAGAGGGGTGTCTGAAGAAGCCCGCCCTTTCGCCACAGCAATTCGCGACCTGGATGAAACAGCTGCACGAACGCCATCGCGCCTTCAGCGTGGATCGCATCAAAAAGGCGGCGAAAATGAGGAATGCACTCGTCTTGCGTGCCCATCAACACCTCGGCGGTGTAACGAGCGCTCTCGTGCACGCCGACTACCTGCACGATGATGAGCCCAACACCCCCTTGTGCGCGCGCACGCTGATATGCAATCAGCTCATCGGTGGGTAACCCATGCCGCCCCAGATCCGTGTCGTGCCCCGTCGAGACAATCCGATTGCGGATCGTAATCCCCTTGATGGCAAGGGGACTGAACAAAGTGCTTAAGGAAGTCATGTGCTGTTCACGATCTGAAAGAAGCTTGCGCTCGATGAGCGATCGCGAGACCTGATCGATTTCGTCCGGAATCCGTGGCAATCATTCGGATACGCTCATTTTCGGTCGACTGGAACGGATCTGATCGAGCGTCAGATTGGGCGTAATCGCCTGAGGATCCAGTATGCAATGCAAGATGCCTGGCTTACCTGAGGCGAACGTACGCGCGAGCGCCGGCACAAACTCCTCGGTCCGCTCGACCCGCTCGCCATGGCCACCGAAGCAGCGCGCATAGGCTGCAAAGTCCGGATTGCGCAGGTCGGTCCCTACGACCCGCCCGGGATATTCTCGTTCCTGATGCATTCTAATCGTTCCGTACATCCCGTTATCGATGATGATCACGACGATCGGCAGCTCATACTGCACCGCGGTGGCGAACTCCTGTCCATTCATCAGAAAACATCCATCTCCGGCGAACGCAATGACGGTCTTCTCAGGGTGAGTTCGCTTCGCAGCGATTGCCGCAGGCACGCCATAGCCCATCGAGCCGCTGGTGGGTGCGAGCTGGGTACCAAAGCGCTCATAGCGGTAAAAGCGGTGCACCCACGCTGAGTAATTTCCAGCGCCGTTGCAGATGATCGCATCGCGCGGAACCATCGCACAAAGTGAGCGGATCGCCTCCGCAAGGTTGAATGTCCCTGGACTCGGCGGCACTTTGCCGCTCCAATCTTCAAAGGACCGCCGTCCCGCAGCCAAGTGGCTCGTTCTGTCTTTTGCGCATTGCTGCAACTGGCAGGCCGAGCTCAAAAAATCGTGTGGCGACATGACAAAGGCAAGGTCCGGCCGGTACAAGCGTCCGATTTCTTCTGCTCCCGGGTACACATGAATCAGTACCTGGTCAGGTGACGGGATCTTGAGCAGCGTGTACCCCTGGCTCGGAAGCTCTGAGAGCCGATCGCCGACGAGGAGCACCAGGTCGGCCTCTCGAGCATACGCAATCAGCGCGGGATTCGCTCCGACGCCGAGATCACCGACGAAGTGAGAATGGCTCGATGGGAACAACATTTGTCTGCGGAAGGACACCGCGACCGGAAGCTGTTGTCGTTCCGCAAATAGCTGGAGATCGGCAGCCGCTTGTGCATCCCAGGCCGATCCGCCCGCGATGATGAGAGGCCGCTCGGAAGAGGCAAGCCGATGCTGCAGACTGAGAAGCGCCTCGGCGGAGGGCGCTGCTTCGAGGGGCAGGTACGGACGCGCATCGGCGACGTCCACCGAGTCAGCCAACATATCCTCGGGCAGCGAGACCACGACGGGGCCACAACGGCCTGAAACGGCGACGTGAAACGCGTGCGAGATGAGTTCGGGTATGCGACTCGCATCCTCGATCTGGGTCACCCATTTCACCATGCCACCAAAGAACGCCCTGTAATCGAGTTCCTGAAACGCGTCGCGTCCGAGAAAACCACGTGCCACCTGCCCTACGAGCAACACCATGGGCGTGGAATCTTGCATGGCAATGTGCACACCCGGACTGGCGTTCGTCGCACCGGGCCCCCGCGTCACCAAGCAAACAGCCGGCCTGCCCGTAAGCTTGCCGACCGCCTCCGCCATCATCGCCGCCCCCCCTTCCTGCCGACACACCATGAGCTTGATGCGGGAATCTCGGAGGGCATCGAGCACCGCGAGGTAGCTCTCTCCGGGTACGCAAAATGCCTGTTCAACGCCGTGCACTTCGAGTTGATCAACGAGGATGCGCCCGCCAGTCCTTTGGGTCATTACGGCCCTCCTACGTTGGCTCATTCCACCCACCCTTCATCAGGCTACGGGCGCACCCGACAGGCTGCAAGGTTTCGATACCTGATAGTTGTTGCTATTTTTGCATGAGGTGGTGCAGCGTTGGCGCTTGATGGGAAAACTCGCCGCGAGCGAGAATTTTGGCTCAGAATATCTTTCATAGAGTGACGAAGTGAGGAACGTGAGGCCTGAACAGAACTCCAGATGCACCCGACTCGTCATGGTTATGTTTTGCTCTTGCCACGGGAATATCTGCCGGAAAGCCGTCTATCGGCTGGTTTACTTGAGGCTGTATGCAAGAATCATTTGAGTACCCGAGCGCACTCGGCCCCCAACTCGGAGGTGACTGGATAACTCAAGGGCGCGCCACGCGTGCTGTGCTCGATCCGGCCACCGGCGATCAACTCGGCGAGCTCGCGCTTGCGAGCGATGAGGATCTCGATCGCGCGATTGCAGCGGCAGAGCTCGGTTTTCGGCAATGGCGGTCCGTAGCACCTGCCGCCCGCGCGTCGATTCTCTCGACGGCTGCGAGGCTAGTTCACGAGCGCCTTGAAACCGTCGCGATCACAGCCACCCTGGAGCAAGGGAAGCCTTTGGCGGAGGCGCGAGCCGAAGCAAGCTATGTCGCCTCTTTGATCGAGTTCCTGGCGGGCGAGGCGATGCGGATCCATGGACGCGTGCTTGCTCGTCCGCCCGGCGCCCGCTCGCTGGTGCTGAAGGAGCCTGTCGGTCCCGCGGTCGCTTTTTGTCCTTGGAATTTCCCGATCCTCGGACCCGCCCGGAAAATTGCGCCCGCCCTTGCTGCGGGCTGCTCGATCATCCTCAAGCCGGCCGAAGAAACCCCCGCTTCGGCAACCTGCATTGCTCGGTGCTTTCTCGATGCCGGTGTCCCCGCGAATGCGCTCTCGCTGGTGTTTGGCTTGCCCGATCGCGTGGCGGCGCGGCTGCTGGCATCGCCGACGATCCGCGCACTGAGTTTCACCGGATCCGTGACCGTGGGAAAGGAGCTTTTACGACTAGCGGCTAACACCGTCAAGCGAACGACCATGGAACTAGGCGGACACGCGCCGGTATTGGTATTCGACGACTGTGATATTGAAGTGACCGCCGCCAAGTTGGCCATGGCGAAGTTTCGCAACGCGGGACAAGTTTGCGTTTCCCCCACTCGCTTCTATGTCGAGGAGGGCATCTGCGATCGATTCGTCAAAGCGTTCTTGACCAAGACTGAAGCCCTAAAGTTAGGACCCGGGATCGAGAAGACAACCACAATGGGCCCTGTCGCCAACCCCCGGCGCATCGCGGCGATGGAGGGCTTGGTGGACGACGCGCGCAAAGCGGGTGCATGCTTAGCCGCGGGCGGGGAGAGAGCAGACCTCACGAGCGGTTTGTTCTATCGTCCGACGGTATTGACGCACGTACCGCTCGCAGCTCGCGCCATGAGTGAGGAGCCGTTTGGCCCCGTGGCGCTCATCAATTCCTTTCGTAACGTCGAAGAAGCGCTGCACCAGGCGAACCGACTCCCATATGGTTTGGCGGCGTTTGCGTTTACAGAAAATAGCAGGCGGCAGCTCCTGCTCCAGGAAAATCTAGAGTGCGGCCTACTCGGGATCAATACGCTCGCATTGAGCGCCGTCGATGCACCGTTCGGAGGCGTAAAGGAGTCCGGGCACGGGGCTGAAGACGGACCCGAGGGACTCGAACCGTATCTGCTGACCAAGGCGGTACACCTTGCTTGATCGTGCTAGGGAGCAGCGGGCGCGACTTGATGATTCGCATAATCGTGCGCTGTCATCAAGAGCCAGTCCTTGAAATCGATCACGATCGGATTGGCCAGATTTCGCTGAGGGTAAACGAAGTAATACTGGTAATCGCCCGTGTACGGACGATTGAAAGGGATAATGAGATCGCCTCGTCCAATCTCGGATTCGAACAGAAATCTCGGCACCAGCGCGACACCCAAGCCCGCTTTCGCCGCCTCTGCAACCATAAGGAACTGGTCGAAGCGCGCACCGATGATCGAGCCCTCCAGCGCCACGCCCTCTCGCTCGAACCACCGCTGCCAGGCCAAGGGCCGCGTGACTTCATGAATGAGCGGGTAAGCCAACAGGTCCGCGGGTCGCACGAGCTTCTGTATACCCTCGAGCTTTGGGCTCGCGACTGGAACCAGTTGCTCGCCGAAGAGCGGTTCGGCGATCGCGTCGGGCCAAACCGGATCCCCATAATGGATGGTGGCATCGAGCGGGTCGTCATCGAAAGAAAATGCGTGCGGACGCACGTAACAAGAGATGGCGGTACCCGGACGCAATGTCTTGTAGGCCTCCAGGCGAGGAATCAGCCACTTGGTTCCAAAGGTCGAGAACACACCGAGGTTGATGACGCCCGTCGCGCCTCCAGACCCATACGCCATGATCCTGAGCGTCGCCTGCTCGATATCATCCAGGATTGAATGCATCTCGCGCGCGTATCCGCGCCCGGCCTCTGTCAGGATGAGCCGCTGGCGAACCCGATCGAAAAGCTTGACCTGTACGGAATCCTCGACCTGTTTCACCAAACGGCTCACCGCGCTTTGTGAGAGGTGAAGTTCCTCGGCCGCACGCATGATGCCACCATGACGTGCCGCACACTCGAAGGCTATCAGAGCGGGAAGGGATGGGATTAGCGATCGACGCATCGGGTCACTCGATGCGTATGATGAACCCCGATCAGCGTAAGTCAACATGTGAGCTGGGAACCGCTGCGTACCTCAGACCGAGCAGGGTTTTGCATCGAAGCCTAGACACTGCCGGCTGCGCTTTGTTATTGGTGATTTGTGAGAGTAGCTTTCCCTGTCACCGTGCCTTTGGAACGATAACGTCCCTGCTCATAACTTCCGCCGGCGAGCTGCGGGACAGGACGCGGGACACCGAAACCACCGGATTTTCAGGGAGAAGGCTAGCGGGTCGTCCGCGGCGCACCTAAAAACGATAGTTTAGTTCCGTCCCAAAGGTCCGGGGCTGGTTCGTCGATATGCGAACCACGCCTGGTAGATTGACCTGGAAGCTCGTGTTATTAGCCGAGATCTCCGCTACTTTATTCGTCAAATTGGTCACGAAGAGGCGCGCCGTCCATTTGTCCGATCCGAGGCTGAGAATCGCATTAGCAAGGTTATACGAGGGCAGATCCACGAACGTGTAAGACACATCGGTGGAACTACCCACATAGGAGTCGCTGACTCGGGCCGTGAATTGGTAAGAGCTGACTTGAGTTGTATACGTGAGCGTGATGGTGCCAGTGCTCTTTGGCACGTTCAGAATCGGAACCGTGCAGTCGCTGACCGTCGGACAGGTTCGATACTGGCCTGCGACCTGGGCCGCGAACGCGGCACTCGGGTTATTGACCTCGGCATTTGTGTACGTGCCGCTAAGCGCCACGGACCACTCCGGCGAGAGCTTTGCACTGACTTCGAGTTCCGGCCCGTAAGAACGACCCTGTCCGGCGTTTGCCCCATATTGATAGCCGCATGCTAGAAACAGCGTCTGCTGCACATCGCTCCACTTGATGTAATAGAAGTCGCTGTTGACCGTCAGCCAGCCATCCAACATTTTCGCCTTCTCGCCGACCTCATAGTTCCAAACGCTATCCGGTCCAAACGACGTCGGCGCTGCTCCGCAGAAAGAGGCCGTGACTTGGTTGGCGCCACCGGGACGAAATCCTTTCGCTGCAGAGGCGTAGGTTGTCAAGTTTCCGCTTGGCGCATAAGAGAGATTGAACCGCGGATTAAAGCCGCGGTTGGAGGCCTGCGTCCCCGGTGCGACGGCTGGGAAGAGGAGTTGCGGGGCGTAGTATCCCCAGGCTTGACCGCCGACATACAAATATTGGTACTGTGCGCTTTGATAGCGGTACCAGCGCAGGCCACTTGAGAATTTGAGAGTATCGGTGATGTCGTAGGAGCCATCGGCGAACAGTGCGTACTGCTTCATGCGATATTTGTTATCGCCATTGAAGATAATTCCCTCGGGATTGTCGGAAGCGGGTGAGGAAAGTGCGGTCACCGCAGGATTGAGCGCATACTCGATCCAGTCGGACTTCAAGTCGCTGTAGAACGCCCCGATGACCCATCGTAGCCGCTCGTGGCCGTCGCCTTTGGAGTTCAGTCGAATCTCTTGGCTGAACTGGTTTGACAGGTCGATCTCCGGGTACGGCACCGAGATATAGGATGGCAACGCGAGCGCCCAGGTGAAGTTCTCGGAGGCATCCTGCGTCTGGTTCTCCGCGCGATCCCAATAGCCCGTGGCGCTCGTGAGGTCAGCAAAACCCAGGTTCGCGCTGATCGTCAGGCCGTAGACGTGGACGTTGTCGGTAACGGGCTCGGCAATTGGAAATGGCTGGTAGCGGGCCAGGTGGTCCGCCCCGGGAGGAACATCGAACTCATCGTAGCCTCCCATTTTCATGCGCTGGTAAAGCGCCATCCCGACGACCCTCAAGTCCTCGTTCGGCTGCCAAAGGAGGCTGGCCCGCCCACCGTACGTTCGATCCGTGTTGGCGTCCCTTGCGATGCTTTGTATCGGCGCGTTCAAGATATCGCCGCGGTGACCGTTCAACGCCGACTGAATAGGGAAGGGGTTCAATGTGATGCGATCAATCCAGCCACTGCGATACGCATCACTGCCGATGAGCCGAAGCGCCAGAGTGTGACCCAGCGGCAGGTTTACCATCGCGTTTCCACCGCCGTTCACCGAACCACCCTCGGTCGATGACAGAATCCCTTGAATCGTTGCCTCGAACGTATTGAGCTTCGGTTGCGCAGTGATCAACCTGATCGTTCCGCCCATGGAGCCCGAGCCGTAGAGCGTGCCTTGAGGGCCGCGCAATAGCTCAACGCGATCGAGATCATAGAGATCCGGGTCAATCACGATTTTCCCAGTCTGCGATGCAGCGGGCGGAGACAGCGGAATCTCGTCGAGGTAAAATCCCACCGTCGGTGAGGAGCCGCCATTTGAGGCAAGCCCACGCGCCTCATACTCCGATTGTCCTGGCCCGGCCGACCTCATCGAAAAGCCGGGCACGTCACGAGTCAGATCCTCGACGCTCGCGATGCCCGCCTCGTCAAGTTGCTGGCCACTGAGCGCGGAGAGGCTAAAGGGGGTGCTCTGGACCGTAGATTGATACTTCTGGGCGGTCACGACAATCTCTTCAAGGCCTGAAGTATCATCCGCACTGACGGCAATGCCACTGGCCAACAGCAGCATTATCCCGGAGGCGGAAGAGAATAAGAGCGCACGGCGTGGCATCATAAATCCCCTCGCTAGGCTGGCTATTTTTTGACCATGCACCTACCGACCGTGCGCATCTCTCACGACCCGGCCGTCCTTCATCACGAATTCGACCTTCTTCAAGGTCATGATGTCTTTCGTGGGGTCTTCTGGGGTTGCAATGAGGTCTGCCGCGAGGCCTTCGGAGATGACTCCGCGCTCTTTTTCCACCCGAAGAAGCTTCGCAGCGTCCGAGGTCATCGCTCGTAGGATCTCTGGCGGGGCAATGCCGGCAGCGGTCCAAACTTCAAGGTAGCCCAGCATCACTTCAGCGCGGTCCTTGCCCGGAATATCGATCGGAACATCACTACCAAAAACGAGACGCACGCCGGCCTGATGGGCCCGACGCAGCCGATCGATGATGAGGGGTGCAAGCACGGCTGGCTCGGGGAGCATGCCGCTCGAGGTACCCATGACATCGAGGACGAAGCGAGGAAAGTCTGTACCGACCAGCGTGATGCCTTTCGCAGCCATGCGCTTCAGTTGCGCGTCCGTCAAATAGAAACCGTGCTCCAGTGAGTCAACGCCAGCCTCGATCGCGTTGTCCGCTTCCTCGCCGCCGAAAATGCAGTGAATGGCGACCGGCACGCCGGCTCGGTGCGCCTCATCGACCGCAGCACGGATCTCCTCCACCGAGAAGTGATAGGGATTGTTGTCACCGACGAGCTTGATGACCTTGGCACCCTGGTAAATATTGATCCGGACTGCCTTGCGAACCTCGGCCGGACTGTCCGCATCGATATACTCGTACTTCCAGAAGTTGCCCTGACTCGCCGGAATGTTGCGAGATTGGCCCCCCCAGGGCGCAATGATCTTACCCGCATCGATGACCGTGGGTCCGATGAACCATCCGCGATCGATGGCGCGGCCGACGTCGATCATCGCGTATTCCGCGCTGTTGCCCACATCGCGCACCGTGGTAAAACCCGCGCGCACGAGAATCTCGCCGTTGTGAAGCCCGCGCATCGCTCGAAATGCGGTGCTCTCCGATAAGTAGAAAGCTTCGAAGGGACCGTCGCCTCCGGTTTCCGCCAGGGTGAGATGAGTATGCGCATCCATCAGGCCGGGCGAGACCCAATCGTGCGAAAGATCGATTACCGTGGCGCCTGGCGGTATCGCGATACCAGTGCCGATGGCTTCGATTTTCGCGCCCTTGACCAGAATCACCTGATTGGTCTTGGACGCCCCCGTGCGTGGATCTACAACCGCGCCCGCTCGAATGGCCGTCACCTGCGCCAATAACGGCAGAGGCAAGGCCAGCAATAGACAAGAAATGAATGCTTTCACATGGTGCTCCCCGTCATTCTCGTTGATCAGCGAGGCCCCGCCCTCGAATCGATATTGGAAGCAGGCTGGCTTGCCTCTCGAAATCGTCACGTGCTACAGCGCAATGTCCCCGGCGCGGCGCACGAGGTCCAGGTGACCGCTAGTCCAGTTATCGCCCCCCGACGTTCTTATTCACGGCAAATGCAGCGTACTCAACATCGGCTGCAGCAGATACTGATGGGTGAACATGAGATTATGCAAGATTTGCAACAACTCGACTCCTGGGCCCGGGTGTGATTTTTCTCAGCCATGAGTTACGTGGCCGATCTGGTGCCGGTGTCCCCAATAAAGCCGATCGCTCGCTACAGGCTCAAGTCATCATCCAGGGCGCGATCCAAGTCCTCTGCAAGGGTACCTTGTTCCCGGTCGTTCGCCCTCGCGACTCGAGCTCAAGCGCTCCGTCCACATTCGCAGCCGACCTGAGCTTATGAGCATACACGAAAGCTCACAATGGATTTCAGCAGGCCGCGCGATCCGGCAAACTATGTGCTTGGCGCGGCTTTCGATGCGCGGGCCAGCCGACGCCTCCCTGCGGCCGCCTCGCAGCGGCTCGAATGATATCGGAGTCCTTAGGTGACACCACGATCGAATCCTCGATTTTGCGCACGGCGGAGAGCGACCTGGTGGGCAGCCACCTCAGCCCTGACTTTGCTGTTTTCGCTGCCTGCGCTCGCCGCCAAGGAGCTCAACATCCTGAGCTGGGAAGGCTACGCGGACGCCAGCTACGTCAAGCCGTTTGAAAAGGCTAGCGGGTGTCGTGTGTCGGCGACGTACGTCGGCTCGAACGATGAGTTCGTCGCCAAGATCATCGCCGGTGGCGGCGCCTATGATCTCATCACCCCATCGAACGATACGACGATGCGTTTGATCGATGCCGGCGCCGTGGAACCCGTCGATCCGGCGCGTGTGCCGCAGATGAAGGATTTTTTTCCGATCTTTAAATCTCCGCCTTGGCTCGTGAAGGGAGGCGCGATCTATGGTGTTCCATACGGCTGGGGCATCGTGCGCTTGCTACTAGATGCCGATGCCGGCCTCGGCACACCGGACAGCCTCTCGTATCTGTGGCATCCGAAGCTCAAGGGCAAGGTGGCGATCTGGGACGACATCGAAGCGATCTACATGACCGCCCGCACCCTCGGCTACAAGAACACCTACGATCTAAGCGATGAGCAGCTGCAGAAGGTCAAGACGACGCTGATCGCCCTCAAACCGAATATCCGCAAGTTCTGGGCGACGACGGGGGAAATGGGGACGCTCATGCAAACCCGCGAGGTGCTTGCGGGCAATTCATGGGAACCGACTTTGGTGAGCCTGCGCAAGGCCGGCCGTCACATCATCGATGTTGTCCCTAAAGAGGGCCGCAGCGCTTATTCCGATAGCTGGATGATCGTGCGGGGCGCTGCCAGCAATGCGTGCGTGTACCCGTGGCTCAGCTGGGTGTCGACGCCGAAGGCACAAGCCCTGGCGCACGCCGTAAACGGGTTCGGCTACTCGAATGCGAAAATGCCCGCCGAACTGGCGCCGGCGGAGCGCGAGCAGTACGAGCAGCTCGGCATGACGGACCCGAACATCATCAAGACCCTGGACTGGTGGCAACTCGTTCGCCGCCGCGCGAAGTATCTCGAGACCTGGAACCAGGTGAAGGCCGAGTAGGCTCGCACTGATCCCACCCCGAAACGAAGGCGAGCATGCCCGTCATCATCGAAGCCCGAAGACTCAAGAAGCAATACGCGAGCTTTGCGGCCGTAAAGAACCTGTCCTTCAGCGTCAACGAGGGCGAGTTCCTCTCCCTCCTCGGTGCGAGTGGCAGCGGCAAGACGACGACGCTGCGGATGATCGCCGGCCTCGAGCAGCCTTCCGGTGGCCAGGTGCTGTTCCAGGGTGGCGACATCACCCAACTACCAGCCGCGCGCCGCAACATGCGCATGGTGTTCCAGGATTTTGCGCTCTTCCCGAATCTCACCGTCTGGCACAACGTGGCTTTCGGGCTGCGTCTGCGCATCAACCGTGGGCGGGTGGGCGCCGAGGAGATCAAGCAGCGCGTTGGCCGTTACCTCGAGACGGTGCAGCTCTCCGCGCACGCGGACAAGCTGCCGCAGCAGTTGTCGGGCGGCCAGCGGCAGCGCGTGGCGCTCGCGCGCGCACTCGTGACCGATCCGCCCGTGGTGCTGTTCGATGAGCCGCTCGGCTCGCTCGATGCCAGCATGCGCAAGGCCATGCAGATCGAGCTTAAACGTCTGCATCGCGAACTGCGCAAGACGTTCATCTACGTCACTCACGACCAAGAGGAGGCGATGGGCCTCTCCGATCGCGTTGCCGTGCTACAAGACGGAGAGCTCCTGCAGCTGGCGAGCCCGGAGGAGATCTACGCCCAACCGAAAAACGAAGCGGTGGCCCGTTTCATTGGCACCGCCAACGTCCTCACGGGAGCGGTGCAGGTGAGCGAGGCTGGAACTGCCGTGCAATTGCCGGGCGGCGCACGGATTGCGCTCAAGGGCAGCGTGGCCGGCATCGCACCTCAACAGGTCGTGACGGTGATGATCCGCGCTGAGCAGCTGCGTGTGCTGCCTGCCAGTGCAGCAGTTGAAGGCGCCCTGTCCGCGCGGGTCGCCGAGCGGCTGTTCCTCGGCGACAAGATCCGCTACGAGCTCGATCTAGGCGAGAAGGGACCGAGACTTACCGCGCTCGACAGCGCGGGCGGCGGCGGCCGCTTCGCCGTGGGAGATGCCGTGCAGGTCTGTGCGGACTCGTCCCATGTCCATCTGATCGGGCGCCCGGACGCAGACGCGCTGTGAATACATCCGTTCACACCGCGGGGCGAGACCGCCGCCAGCTGCTGATATGGTTGGTGCCACCGCTGCTCTGGTTCATCGTGTTCATGGTGGTGCCGTACTGCATGCTCTTCTACTACAGCCTCGGCTCGACCGAGTACATGACATTCAAGCCGGGTCTCTCGCTCGCGAACCTGATTCGAGTGTTCAGCGCCGAGCCCTACCTGTCGGTGCTGCTTAAGTCCGCCCGCATCGGCGCGTTGACCGCGCTCGGCGCGACACTGGTCGGCTACCCCGTTGCCTTCTGCCTCGCCTTTCACACGCGCACGGCGCGGGCGAAGTTCCTGATCTACCTGCTCGTCATCGTGCCGTGGTGGGCGGCCTATCTCGTTAAGGCGTACGCGTGGAAGACGATCCTAGGCACGAATGGCTTGCTCAACGCCCTGCTGCTCAAGCTGCACCTGATTCACGAGCCGTTGACGCTGCTCCTGTACAACGAATTCAGCGTGGTCCTGACTCTCGTGTACATCTTCACTCCGTTCGCCATCCTATCGATTTACGCGCAGCTCGAGCGGATTCCGACCTCAATCGTCGAGGCGGCGGGCAACCTCGGTGCGACGACCTTCGAGACGCTCACGCGGATCATCATTCCGCTGAGCCTGCCCGGGGTGCTGGCTGGCGCCATCATCACCTTCTCGCTCGCGACCGGCGACTTCATCGCCCCGGCCCTCGTCGGCGGGCCAAGCGCAATCATGATCAGCAACGTGGTCATTAATCTGCTGGGGGTTGCCTTCGACTGGCCCATGGCCGCCTCGATCGGCATCGTGGTCATCGGCGTCGGCACCGCGCTCATCTCCGTCGCACAGTACCTCGAGCACCGCTCGCAGGCGCGCTTTTAAGGATCCCGGAAATGCGAGAACTCGGCAGCCGCCGCAAAGCATGGGTGCTCGGATGGACGGTGCTCGCCTTTCTATACGCCCCGCTCATTGTCATGGCGGTGTTCTCGGTCAACGACAGCGACTTTACCAGCCTGCCTTTTCAGGGATTCACCTGGCGCTGGTACTCGATGCTGCTCGAGGACGACCGCTTGCTCGAATCGGTCTGGAATAGTGTTTACGTGGCGCTCGGCGTCGTTGCTCTGAGCAGCCTGTTCGGGCTGCCGGCGGCGATCGCGCTCGACCGTTACGAGTTTCCCGGCAAGGCGTTGTTCGCTCGAATCGTACTGTTGCCGATCGTGCTTCCGGGGGTCATCACGGGGGTGGCGCTGTTGCTCTTCTATATGGCCATGCATTTCAAACTGTCGCTGTATACGATCATGCTCGGCCAGGGTACCGGCCTCATGTGCGTGACCATCACCGAGGTCGCGGCGCGTCTGCGGCGTATGGGCCGCGGCACCGAAGAGGCGGCCCGGATGCTGGGCGCGAACGAGTGGGAGGTGTTCGTGAAAGTGACGCTTCCCGGGGTGATGCCAGCGTTGCTCGGCGCCATGCTGATTGCCTTCTCCATCTCCTTCGACGAGATCGCGGTGACGTACCTCCTGACGGGACGGCAGAACACTTTGCCGATGACGCTCTGGTCGATCCTGCGTCGTGAGGCGACGCCGGAGGTCAATGCGGTCTCCACGCTCGTCATCGTGGCCTCGATTCTGCTCATCTGCCTCGGAACGTGGCTCTCGCGCCGTGGCAGCGTCCCGGGCACCATGAGCACCCGTGTCAGCCCCTGACATCGACACGAACCGACTCCTGCGCTACGAGCGGCATCTCGCTCTTCTGCTCGCCGCTCTCGCATCGCACGGAGCGTGCGGTTATCGGACCAGGATCTGCTGCCGCAAGTGATTCGGAGGCGGGGCGCGCCGATCGATCACCACTCGTACGCGACGCGCAGCGATATTTCTCTCGGTCGGTTAATCGAGTATATGTTGGCGAGAGACCCAAGGAAGGGGACTTCTCGTTGTGGTGCGCCCACGACTGCCCGCTTGTCGAGCAGGTTGCTGCCAAAAAGTCCCATCCGCAAATGATCCGTGAGCGTCGCGCTGACACTTGCATTGAGGAGCGCGTAACCGCCCAGCGTGATGGGCGGGATGGCGTTGTTGGCAACGCTCACGAGGTTGTTCACGCTGGAGCCTCGATAGTTGTCGTTGATGGTGTAAATGATCCTGTGCTTGGAGCCAAAGGGCTGGCTGTAGGTGAGGGTCACGGATCCGTCATTGTCTGTCGTCCCAGGCAAGCGCTCGCCCGACAGTCCTTCAATGCCGCACGGAAAAAGTCCGGCAGCGCCCGGGAGGCCAGTCCCATTACCTCCCGGCAGACAGAAACTCTGTGTCAGCCGCGCATCGGTGTACGAGTAAGCGAACATCAGCTCAAGCTCCTTGACGAACAGAGGCGTGCTGATTTCGAGCTCATAGCCCTTGGATACCGCCGTCTTTCCATTGATCGCAACTGGCCAGGTATTGGGCGTTGAGATGCCCATCTGCGGATCTTTCCAATTGATGTAGTAGACATCGGTGGAGTAGCGCAACCCCCCTGGTAGCACACCCTTCACACCCACTTCGTAGTTATCGGTGGTATCAGGCTTGTAGTTGAGGATCTGCGCTGATTCCAGGTAGTAGCCCGACAATGGGAATGCATTGACGCCGCCGCGGCGGAAGCCCTGCGAGAACGTCGCATAGACCCTTTGATCGGCGACGAACTCATAGGAGCTATTGAGCTTGAAAATGTGGTGATTGTTGGAAGTCGAGCTGCTGTTGCCGCCCGACAGATCGATGATGTAGCTATGAAAATCTTGATCCTGCGAGAGAACGTCGTGAAAAAAACGGCCGCCCACCGTTATCTGCCACAACCTGGAGAGGTGCCACGTCAACTCACCGTACAGTGCTTCTTCTTTGAATTCCTGCGGTGCGTGCTCGAAGAACGTATGTCCGTCGGGGCTCGTGCTTACGGGCAGGCCGCCGCTTGCGATCGACTGGGCCGTCGTGCCGGGCTCATAGATGTCCCAGACCAGACGCCGGGTATCATGTTCGTAGAAAGCCCCAACCACATAATCCAGGTGCTCGCCAGACTTCGAGACGAGCCGCAGCTCCTGCGTAAACCGATGATCCGTGTCGGTGTAGTTGCTCGTCGCGACGTAGCGTGGGTTGATCGGATTGCCCGTGTAGTAAGGAAGGTACGAGCCCGGTAGTCCCAGAATCAGCACATTGGCGTCCTGACCGGTAACCGCCGAGGTCTCCCCGTACGTCGTGGTGGACGAGACGGTCGCAAATCCCGCATCGTAGCTCACGTCCAAATTCGTCAGGTCCGTGTGGCGATCGTACGGCGCGAGGCTCGATGAATCGATCTGATAGTCGCCCGTCGCCGGCAACCTGATCCGCGGATCCCAGGGCGCAGGTCCGCCCTTGTAGGTTGGATTGTCTTGCGGACTGTTGACGCCCTGAAGGTAGGAACCGTTCCAGTCGAGCTGAATGCGCAGCGCTTCACTCGGCTCGATGAGGAGACTAGCCCGACCGGACGAGATGTCGTCGTAATTGACGTCCTTCTTCGAGTAATAGACGGCCGGGCTGGTCGCAACGTTGCCGGGCTCTGCGAGAACCGGAACGCCTGTGAGCACGTTTCCCTGGCGTTCCATGATACCGAACTGATCGATGAAGCCCGCTTGATGCTCGTATCGCCCCGAAAGGCGCAGCGCAGCGATGGGTCCGAGAGGGGCATTGAGCAGGGCTGACCCATAGTAGTCGGCATCCGAGGAATGAGCGACGTCGCCGCCCGCTGCCTCGATCGAGGCGGACCACTCGCCCAGCGTCGGACTCTTGGGAATGAGCCGAATGGCACCGCCGAGCGAGCCCGCCCCGTAGAGTGTGCCTTGCGGCCCCCGCAACACCTCGACATGGTCGATGTCCGTTATCGGCAGATAGCCGAGCGATTCACTGTTACCGAGGTAGATTGCAACGGGCATCTGCTCGACCACGATGCCCGGACGCTCGGTGTTGGAGCCGTTGATGCCACGCATGATGGGCACCGTCGAGCCCGCGAATCGCGCACCGCGGTCTTCATAGTTGAACCCGGCCACTTGTTGCGCGAGCTCGGCAAAGTCCGTCACGCCGGCACGGTTGAGCGCATCCCCGCTGATTGCCGAAATGTTGTACGGAATTTCCTCCACCGTGGTCGCCCGGCGGGAGGCGGTGACGATGATCTCCTGGATCGCCGAAGCGACGTCAGAATTCGCGGTCGGTGCAGTTTGCGCCGCCGCCTCGCGACCGGCGAAAATCGCGAGGCCGGCCGTCAGTGCGGCGTCAATGACGGGAGGACGCCGACGGTTTGGATACTTATTCTTCATGGTTTCGCTCCTGTGGTCGGTACTCGGATCTCGATCCCGACCTGCCCCCTCTGGGCGCGCTGACTTATTGCGAATTGCCCCGACTACGGCCTGCGTGCAATGCGCCTGCACCGCTCTCAGAATATTGTCCTACAGTCTTGTCTACCATATGGCAGGACAGGCGGGGGTGTCAATCGCGGGGCGTATACCCGGTCAAGCTGACGGAGGATCAGTACGAGCCGACGGTGTACATCTCGGCCGCGACCCGCCAGCCGAGTGAGGTGCGCTTCCAGGTGTACATGCACCGGTAATGCTCGGGAGCGGCACCCGGTTTCTTCGGTGCAACGCCAACGTCGACGCAAGTCGTCGCGACCTCCCCACCGTCTATGATGGGATCCACGATCGCGAAGGTCAGGTCGGCGTTCGGGCCCCAGCCTTCGATCAATGCCTGGAGATCGGGCAGGAACGCCTCGACGCCGCGGATCGCTCGCGGCCAGCCCTCGCCGACCACGAGGAGGTCTGGCGAATACAGAAGCCGGCTGAACTCAGTGGCGTTCGCCCCGGCCCGCAGGGCATCCGCTGCGCCTAACAACACGTGCGCGAGCTCTTTCCTCGTCTCATTCACGATCATTTCCGTGAGTGACGTAGTGCCCAGAGGCGATGCCGCCGTCGGCCACGAGTGTCGCACCCACCGTGAATCCGGAAAAAGGCGCCGCGAGGTAGAGCACAGCCGCGGCGCATTCGTCGGGTGTTGCGAGCCTGCCAAGCGGTGAACGCGTCTTGATGTACTCGGCATAGACGGTGTCCGCCGCCGGGCTGTCCGCCTCCACCCAGGCAGGGCAGACCGCGTTGACCCGGATGCCTTCCGCCGCGAGCTCGAGCGCCATCATGCGGGTCATCTGTACGGTCGCTCCGCTCGCGGTCGCATAGCCGACGGCACCGGTCGGCCCGCCGACGAGCCCGATGGTGGATGCAACGTGCACCACCACCCCGCGGGTGGCGCGCAGCGCCGGCACACAGTGCTGGGTCGTGAAAAACGCCTTCTTCGTGTTCGTGCCCATCGCTTGCGCAAAGTCGTCCTCGCTGAGTCTATCAACGGCGCAGAGACTCCCCTGTAGCGCGCAGCAGACGAGCACGTCGAGGCGCCCCAGACTGTGGATCGCCTTCTCGGTGATACCCGCGATGTTGGCCGTCTTCGTCAGGTCCCCGGGTGCGGCCAGGAGACGCGCGCCACCGCCGAGCTCGCGCACGGCCTTCTCTGCCTCGACCGGCGATTTGTCGTGGATCGCAACCTTCGCGCCGAGCGCGTGGAAAGCGCGGGCGATGTGCCGGCCGAGACCGCGCGAGCTATCCGTGACGAAGACGCCCTCGCCGCTGAAATCGAACTGTATCGCCATCGGTGTACTCCTGCGCCTCAGCCGCCCTGCGCCGCGGTCGTCGGCGCCGGCTCGGATCCCTGGTCATTGGTACCCCAGCTGCCGTTGGCGTAGCAGCCGCCGTCGTTCGACAACACCGCGCCCGTCACGTTGCGGGCATCATCTGAGGCAAAATAGAGAATCGAGGATGCGCACTCGCGCACCGTACCGATGCGACCGATCGGCGTGAATTCGCTGATCGCCCTGTTGAGCTGTCCGTTCGTGAGCTTGTTCTCGGCCTGGATCATGGGCGTGTCGATGTAGCCCGGGCAGAGGCAATTGACGCGCACGTCGTCGGGTGCGAGCTCGGTCGCAAGGCTGCGGGTCATCGCGATCAGCCCGCCCTTCGAGATCGCGTAAACGAAGCTGTCGGGGGGGCCCGCGATGAGTCCCGTGACCGATGAGATCATGACGACCGATCCGCGCGAGGCTCGCAGCGCCGGCAGCGCCGCTTGCGTGCAGAAGAGCGCCGCGCGCAGGTTCACCGCGATCACCTCGTCCCAGTGCGGCTCGGTCACCAGCATGAGGCGGGCAAGGGGGCCGATGCCGACGTTGTTCACGAGGCAGTCGAGTCCGCCGAGCTTCTCGACTGCCATCGCGACGATGCGGCGGCAGCTCTCGACGGTGCCGACATGGCCGGGGGCCGCAGCATAGCCAGTACCGCCCATCTCGGCGATCACGCGGTCGACGTTCTTCGGATCGCGACCATTGATCGCGACCCGTGCGCCGGCGGCGCGGAACATCTCGGCTGCGCCGCGTCCGATTCCGGTCGTGCTGCCGGTGACGAGTACGCGCTTTCCAGTCATGTCCATGGAGTCTGCCCTCTCTGCCACCCGGGGATCATCCGCTGGCGCGACGAACGCGTCAGCGCCTGCACGTCGGAGTTGTAGGACAGAAAGTAGGACAGCGCCCGAGTGTTGTCAATGCGTTGGACCCATGTAGGACGACGGCGCGCGAGTCAGCGCGACTCCAACGACTAACCGTTCCTCGGATAGCCACCCTGCCCGGCACGCACCACGACGAGACGGGTGATCGCGATGTAGACCAGCGCGGACAGCAGCGTCGTCGGCAGCGATGCCGTCAGGAATCGATACGGCCCGTGTGATTCATAGGTGAGCGGGTTGAGCAGGTAGACGTAGAGCGCGACGCCCACCACGAGCGCAGCGACGGCGGCGGGATTGAAACCTCCCCAGAAGTAATAGCGGCTCTGCGGGCGGGACTCGTAAATGGCGCGGATGTCGACCTGGCGCCGCCGCAGAACGTAGTAATCCGCGATCTGGATCCCGCATAGGGGCGCGAAGCATACTCCGACGAGCGTAAGAATGGTGCCGAACTTGTTGAACACGAGTTCGGGCACAAACACGCCAAGGAACGCCACGGGCGTGGTGGTCAAGAGCAGCACGACCATCCACGGAAGCCGCTCGAGCACGCGAAAGTTGCGCAGGCCGATCGCCGAGGCATAGATGCCGGCGATCGCGGTGCCGAAGTTGGCCGCGGCCACGAACGTGAGCGCGATGATGGCATAAAGGTGGCCGCCCACATTGCGCAGCCACGATGAGGGATCTGAATTCTTGAGCACGAGGATGCCCGCCATGCCGATCAGGCTCAGAAGCGGCACCGGCAGTCCCATGCCGACCATCACAGGAAGGGCGATCTTTCGTGCATCTGGCGCCATGCGGATGAGCGCGCCGATGTAGGCCCACCAGGACAACAGTGAACAAATGCCGATCTCGACGCCCGTCGTGTAGTTCCACAGCGGATCCGCGTGTGCGAGCGCCGGCTTCGCGGCGATGAGGTCCGGCCAGCGGTGCGACACCAGCAGGTACAGCATCCAAAGGCCGACAAAGACGTGCGCCACGAGAATGTTCGACAGGTGTGTAACTCCGCTCGCGCCCCAGAGAAGCACGAAGAACACGATCGCGCACGCGGCCAGGCTCGTGAACGGCACGATCTGCATCGCCCCGAGCCCGGCGGGCAGCCAGCCGAGCACCGAAAGGAGCTGCGTCAGCGATTTCGCGAAGAAGATCAGCAGCATCGCATTCCAACCGATGATCGACAGAAGTTGCATGACCCCCGGGATCACCCAGCCTCTCGATCCGAACTGCGGCTTGGTCGAGGCGACCGATTCGATGCCGAAGCGCATGCAGATGGGCCCCGCCGCGAGCAGCACCAGCAGCATGCCGATCATGCCGCCCGCGGTGAGCGCAAGGCTTCCCTGAAAGAAATTGAGGTAGTAGCCGGCGTACTCGCCTATCAGGTAACACCAGGTCGCCGCAGCCGCGGTCGCGAGCGCGATACCGAGGCGCCACGGACTCCAAGTCCGCTCGCGCCGGAGGAGCGGCCAGACGGCGGTGTCGGCCGCTGCTGCGGGAACTTCTGACATCTCCTTCCTTTTCGTTATCGCCCGAACCAGCCCCAGACGAGAAGCGCCCCCGGCCCTACGAGGCCGAGCAGCAGCATCCAGAACCAGCTCGCGGCATCGAAGTCCGCACCCGCCTCGGCGCCCTCCTCGAGCGCGACGACCCGCCGCTCGAGCTCGGGGTCGAGCGCTTCGCGAACCTCGCCCGGGGTCGTGCAGCCCTTCGAATGCTCGGTCATATCGCCTCCGCCTGCTTCAATGCCTGGATCTCCTCGTCCGTACAGCCCACCACCCCGCGTAGCACCGCCTCCGTATGCTCGCCGAGCATCGGCGGAGCATCGTATCGAGTCAGCTGGGTGTCGGAAAACCGGATCGGATTTGCGATCAGCGGAAGTGTCGAGGATACCGGGTGTGCGACTGGGACGACCATGCCTCGCTCGCGCACCTGGGGATCTGCGAATACCTCATCGAGCTCATTGACCGGACCGCTCGGGATATCCGCCCGAGCGAGCACGTCGAGCCAGTGCGCCTTGGTGTTGGTCGCGAACTTGGCCTCGAGCGTGGGGGTGAGCAACCCCCGGTTCTCGATCCGGCTGGTCGCCCTCTTGAACCGAGGGTCGGCGGCGAGCTCACGGTCCCCGATCGCTTCGCAAAAGCGCCGCCATTGCAAGTCATTGCCGACGGTCAGCATGATCTGGCCGTCCGCGCATCGAAACGCTTGCGACGGGGATCCGCCCCCGCCTACGTTGCCGCGCCGAGGCGAGATCTTCCCCGAGATCAGGTACTGGACACCGCGATGGCTTAGCGTTGCAACCATCGAGTCGAGAAGCGCGAGATCGATGTATTGTCCTTTGCCGTCCGGCGTCCGACCGCGATGGTGGAGCGCAGCCAGGATCGCGATCGTGCCGTAATGGCTCGTGAGGATGTCGACGATGCTGAGGCCGCTACGCATCGGACCACCCCCCGGCAGCGAGTCCGGTGCACCCGACACGGCCATGTGGCCGCCGGCGGCCTGGAAGATCGCGTCGTACCCGGGCCGCTGCGCCATTGGGCCGGTCTGACCGTAGCCCGTGATGGACAGGTACACAAGACCCGGATTGAGCGTCGACAGTGACGGGTAGTCGAGACCGAACTTCGCGAGCGCACCGACCCGGAAGTTCTCGATCACGACGTCGGATTTCCGCGCGATGCGCCGAATGATCTCCTGACCCTCCGGCTTGCCTAGGTCGACGGTGACCGAGCGCTTGTTCCGGTTGGCGGATAAGTAGAAGCCGGACTCGCGGGTCCGCCCGCCTTCGGCGGTGTTGAGGAATGGGGGTCCGTAAGAGCGCGAGTCGTCGCCATCGCCCGGTTTCTCGATCTTAATGACCTCAGCACCGAGGTCGCCGAGCATCTGGGCAACCAAGGGCCCCGCGAGCACTCGGCTGAGATCCAGTACGCGTATTCCTGCAAGCGGTAGCGTCATGGGCGCGATCCTGTGCGAACGGGCGGATTTGGCAGGCGCTCGAGGGTTTCCCTCTTGATACGCTTCGCGAGCGACCAGAGGTGCACCTCCGTCGGCCCATCGTAGATACGAAAAGCTCGGACTTCCCGAAACACTTGCTCGACGATCGTGTCGCGCGTGATGCCCGTACCGCCCATGACCTGCATGCAGTTGTCAGCGATCCGAAAGAGCGCCTCCGACACTGCGACCTTGGCCATCGAGGACTCGGTGGTCCCCGAGGCGCCGCTGTCGAGGACCCCGGCGCACCAGTCGATCATCAGCTCACATTGCCGGAGTGCGATCCGGTTCTCCGCGAGCTTGAAGCCGACGCCCTCGTGGTCGATCAGGAGCTTGCCAAAGGCTTGACGTCTCACGACGTATTCGCACGCGGCCTCTTGCGCGCGGATGCAGGCGCCGAGCCAGCGCGTGCAGTGCGTTAGGCGCGCCGGAGACAGGCGTACCTGGGCGTACTTGAACGCCTCGTCCACCTCGCCCAGCACGGCGTTCCGATGCACCCGCAAGTTTTCGATCCGGGAGGTCGGATGGGCACCCGGCAGCGTCGAGTCGATCGTGTCCGGCACGCGCTCGACGCGAACCGCCGGGTTCGGGAGATCCACCAGGAACAGGGTCGCCCCGCCCGCCGTCTTCGCCATGACGATCCCGACCCGGGCACCGAGGAGTCCCGAGCTGAAGGACTTGCGGCCGTTGATGACCCAGTACTCACCCTCGGGCTCGGCCAAAGTCCGCAGCATCGAGGGGTCAGAGCCCGCGCCGTTGTCCTCCGCAGGCTCGGTCATCAGGAATGCCGACCGGACCCGTCCCTCGAGCAGCGGCTCAAGGAAGTGCGCCTTCTGCTCGTCGGTCGCGAATCTCCCGAGGAGAAACATGTTGCCCTCATCGGGTGCCGCGGCGTTGAGCGCGACGGGCCCGAGCGGTGACAGGCCCGCCGCGCGCAAGATGATCGACGTATCGCGATGAGATAAGTGCCTGCCCGCCTGAATGTGGGGTGTCAGGATGCCCGCAGCGCGCGCCAGGGCGCGCATCTCATCGACCATCTCGGGATTCGGGCCGTGAGCCGTCCAGCGCGGGTCGCGCTCGAACGGAACCACAACCTTGCGGACGAACTTCTCGACATTCGCCGCGATCTCGGAGCCCTGCGCCGTTACCGTGTGTCCCGCCATGCGATCCGCTCCTCGTCTGCGTCAGATCCGGAAAAGTCTTTGCGCACGCAGCCAACTCGCGATTGTCAGGTGCGTAGAAGTTGCGCTTGCGCTGGGGGGCGTTGCTTAAACCCACGAATCGCGACAGGACTTTCTCGTAAAGAAAGTTGCGGATCGCAAAGGTCCCGCCTTCCGAGCCATAACCCGAGTCCTTGACGCCGCCGAACGGTGCTTCAATGTTCGATGAGAAGATGCGGTTGACCGCCACCATGCCCGCCTCGATCCGCTCGGTCACGGCGGCCTCATTCGCGATCGAGCGTGTGAAGAGGTATGAACCGAGGCCATACGGTAACCGATTGGCTTCCGCAATCGCCTCATCCAGTGTATCGAACGGGCGGAACAGCGCGAGCGGCCCGAAGGGTTCCTCGTTCATCGCGCGGCTTGCGACAGGAACGTTGGACAGCACCGTCGGCGCATAGAAGTACCCCGAGCGGTCGAGACGCCTGCCGCCACATTCGATCGTAGCGCCGTGCTTCACGGCGTCATCGACGAGCGCTTGAATGGCCTCGAGCCGTCGGGATGTTGCCAGGGGGCCCATATCGACGAGAGGCTGGTGGCCAGCATCGACCCGCAAGCGATGCGCCAGATCGCGGAACTGATCGAGAAATTCCCGGTAGACCGGCCGCGCGACGAGGAACCGGGTCGGCGCCAGACATACCTGCCCCGCGTTCATGAACTTCATCCGCACGAGCTCCTTGGCCGCGAGGCTGAGATCGGCGTCCTCGCAGATGATCGCCGGTGCGTGCCCGCCGAGCTCGAGCGTGAGCGGCTTGAGGTAGCGGCCGGCGAGTGCCGCGACCACCCTGCCGACGGCGACCGATCCTGTAAGCGTCACGTGCCGGATCACCGGATCGGCGATCAGGCACTCCGAGATGCGCGGCGGGTTACCGTAGAGGAGCCCGATGGCGCCCGGCGGCAGACCCGCGTCGACAAAGCATCGAACCATCTCCGCGCAGGCGCCGGGAGCCTCTTCCGGGCCTTTCAGGATAATCGAACAGCCGGCCGCCAGAGCCGCCGCCAGCTTCTTGACCGACTGCGAGACGGGGAAATTCCAGGGCGTGAACGCTGCGACCGGACCTACCGGCTCGAGGCGCGTCAGCACGTGCGTGGGGCCGGTGCGCCCGGGAATCATCTGGCCGAAACAGCGCTTGCCTTCCTCCGCGAACCAGTCGATGGTGTCGGCGGCCCCCAGGATCTCATGCCGTGCCTGCAAAAGCGGCTTGCCCTGCTCCGTCGTGAGGACGGCCGCGATGGCGTCCGCGCGCTCGCGCAGAAGCGCGGCCGCAAGGCGCAGGGTTCGCGCGCGTTCGAACGGCGCAATGGCCCGCCACGCAGTGAAGCCCCGCTCAGCCGCCTCGAGCGCACGCCCAAGGTCGGTGTCATTCGCCGCTGCAACGCGGCCCACGGGGTCGCCGGTCGACGGATCGATGACGGGCAGCCAGTGCTCCTCCGACCCTGCGACCCACGCACCGGCGATCAGCAGGCGCACCTCGAGGGAAGAACTGCCATTGAGTTCGGCACTCATGGCGTCTTCCTTCGCCGGATCGATGCTTGCGATCGCCGCATCACACATCCACTCCAAAGCCGCGTACAGCCAAGCCAGTCGCGTGCCCGCGGCGCTGACCGCGGCCGAGACGCTGCCGCCTCTGGCCGAAAGTGTAATGCAAACGATGGACGTTTTTGTAGGACGATTACCGGATAACATGCGACTGCGCGGGGCGGGCCGAACCGGCGGGATGCGCGTACCGTGCGCATCGACTGGTGCAACCTCCTGCCCGAGTCATGTAATATTTGGCGGAGAAGGTTTCCCGTCCTCGTCGCCCGGGCCAAGGGCACGTGCTGGAAACCACTGCGGAGCTCATCAATGCGTGCAGGCACCTCGAGGGCAAGCGCTCGCTCGACCCGTCGCGCGAACATCGCGGTCGCGCGTTCTGTCGTCCCCGACACACCGAACGAGAACGTCTCATCGACGGAGCGCGTCGTCAGCCACATCACCGCCGGCGTCCTCGCGGGGCGCTACGCGCCCGGACAGCGCCTCGTGGAATCGGACCTGACTCGCACCATTCGCGTCAGCCGAGGTCCCGTGCGCGAGGCGTTCCGGCGCCTCGATGCGCTCGGAATCCTGTCGCGCACGATGCACCGTGGCGCATGCGTACGCACTCTGAGCCGAAGCGAGGCCGTCGATCTCATGATCGCGATCGAGGGAATCGACATGCTCACCTCCCGCCTTGCCGCGACAGCCGTCAAGAACCGAGCTGGCGGTCGTGAGCTCATCGCGTTGGAGCGGGCACTGCGGCCGTATCGCGACGGCGAGTACGACCTCGCCCTCATGCCGGACAAGCGGCAGCAGTTCTACGACCTCCTGATCGCCATCACCGGCAACAGCCAACTGCCCTCGCTGTTCCCGACGATGCGCATCCACCTGCTGCGACTGCAGACGCAGTCGTATCGCAGTGCCGACGCTCGCAACTCCGACACCGACGACTTCGCCGCCGTCGCCCGCGCCGTGCTTGCCGGCGACCCAGCCGCAGCTGAGAAGGCCTCGGCGGCACATGACCGGCGCGTACTGCGGGCGTTGCTCGAGATGCCGGACGAGGCGTTCCCCAGTACCGCCGATTAGGCCGGCGCGGCGCGCGGAGCGACTGGCGTGGCTCGGGGCACGCGGCTATGATGATTTGGCCTACACAGTTGACCTTCTTAATTGTACGACAATAAGGGTCGGCCCTGGCAGCCATGACTGCCACGGGATCCTAGCAACATCACAGGAGATCATTGCCGTGATCAACCAAACGAACCCGGCCTTGGCGCGCGACGTTGAGCAGCTCGACCGCGCCGAGGTCATGCACGGGTTCTCGACTCTGCACGCGCAGGCGACCAACGAAGTGGTCATCGTGAGCAGCGCGAGCGGCATGCGGGTCACGGACCACCGAGGCCGCGAGTTCCTTGACGCCGGCGGCGGTCTCTGGTGCATGAACGTCGGCTACGGTCGCCAGGCCATCGCGGATGTCGCCGCCGCACAAATGGCAAAGCTGCCGTACTTTCACAGCTTCGGTCTTTTCAGCAACGAGCCGCTGGTCCGGCTTGCCGACCGGCTTCTGAAGATCGCACCGCCCGGCATGGCGCGTGCAATCTTCTGCTCGAGCGGATCTGAGGCAAATGACACCCAGATCAAGGTCGTGCGACGCTACAACAATCTCCTTGGCCGCCCCAAGAAGAAAAAGATCATCGCGCGCTTGAGCAGCTACCATGGCTCGACGGTCGCCGCGGGAAGCCTGAGCGGTCTGCCGATGATGCACGAGACCTTCGACCTGCCGATCCCGGGGATCCTGCACACCTTATCGACCGATTATCACAGGCGCCCCGCCCATATCCGAACGCCCGAGCAGTTCACGCAGTACCTGGTGGACAATCTGACCCAACTGATCGAAGCCGAGGGCGCGCAAACGATTGCGGCTTTCATCGCGGAGCCCATCACCGGGACGGGCGGAATACTCGTGCCACCCCCGGGCTATTTCCGCGAGGTGAAGCGCGTCCTCGATCATTACGACATCCTCTTGATCGCGGACGAGGTGATCACAGGCTTCGGACGAACCGGGACTTGGTTCGCGAGCCCCGCGTTTGAGCTGAAGCCCGATCTCATCTCGATCGCTAAGGGTCTGACGAGTGGCTACTTCCCAATGTCGGGGTGCCTGCTGTCGGCGAAGGTCACCGATGTGCTGTACGCGGACACTAGCGCGCACGGGATGTTCGCGCACGGATTCACGTGGTCCGGCCACCCAGTCGGCGCTGCGATCGCGAACAAGAACATCGACATCATGGAGCAGGAAGACCTTCCGGGTAACGCGGCACGTGTGGGTGCCTATCTCATGGAGCGGCTGCGCGAGCGGTTCGCGGGCCATTCGCTCGTAGGCGAGATCCGCGGCAAGGGACTTCTCATCGGCGTCGAGCTCGACGCGGATCCCGCGAACCGCAAGCCTTTCGCCCAGTATCCCAAGGTCAGCAGTCTGCTCAGCAAGGCGTGTTTCGAGGAGCGGCTACTCGTGCGCGGCGGTCACGACCGAACGATCGCATCGCTCGCACCGCCGCTGATGGCGACCCGAGCCGATGCGGATGAGATCGTATCTCGGCTCGGCCGCGCGATCGACCGCGTCGCCGTGGAGGTGGGCACGTCCGGCCTCGCGGCTTGACACCTCCGCTACGAGCAGGGGGAGCGCTCAGGCGTGCGACCGTTCGCTCTTGGGGTCGTAGAAGCCCGCAAACTGTAGATCAACCGCATGGCGGGTGCCTGCGACCTCGACCTCGAAGTCGCCCTCCGCCAGCCATCCGGCCGTGACGCCGCTCGCGCAGCGCACCGAGGCCATGCCCAGCGAGCGATCTAGCCTGAAGCCCCAGGCTCCGGAGGTCACATAGCCCACGATCTGGGCACCCTTCCATACGGGCTCATTCCGATAAAGATAGGGGCCCGACTTCTGGGTGGCCTCGCGCACGCGCAGCTTCACGATGCGCGATTGGAGCGGTCCCGCATCTCGCTGTCGGATGAGCGCCTCGCGACCGATGAAGCCGCCTGGCTTATCGAAAGCGACGGCAAATCGCAGACCCGCCTCAAGCGGCGTGTCGTCCTCGCCAATGTCGGCGCCGTAGTGGACGAATCCCTTCTCGAGGCGGGAGTGCAGGAGTGCAAAGAACCCGGCATTCACGAGACCACGCGGCTTGCCTTCCTCGAATAGCGCGTCGTAGACATGGCGACACAGGTCGGATGTCGGGAACAGCTCGTAGCCGAGCTCTCCGAGGTAGGAGCGACGCAATACCCACGCGCGCCCATACCCGAGGTCGATCAGCCGCGCATGGCCGAACGGAAGCGCCTCGTTCGAGAGGTCCGCATCGCTCAGAGCCTCGAGGATCGCGCGCGAGGCGGGGCCGTTCAGTGAGAACATGCCGTACAGCGCGGTTACATCGTGGATCTGGACATTGAGGCCGGACGGAATGTTCGACTCGAGCCAGCACCGGTCACGCACCTGGCCGCCCGGCCCCGTCACGACCAGGAACTGTTGCCTCGAATGCCGGATGACCACCACGTCCGCCTCGATCCCGCCGCGCATATTGAGCCAATGTGTGTACACCGAGCGGCCCACCAGCACGTCCATCTCGTTCGCCGAAAGATGATTTAGCGCGGCAGCCGCATCGGGGCCGCTCACGAGCAGCTTGCCATAGCACGACTGATCGATGAGGGCCGCCCGGTCTCTCGCAGCGGCACACTCGCTCGCAAGCAGCGGGAACCAAGCCTGGTATGCGAGGCTGGGCGTCGCCGGAAGCGTCGCACCGGGGGTGTCGTAGTAGAGAGGAATCTCCCACCCGGCGCGCTCGCCCATGACGGCACCCGCTGCGATCAGGCGCTCATGCACCGGTGAGTGGCGGATATTGCGCGCGGTCCGCAGCTGGTGCCCTGGCCAGTGCAAGGACATGTTGAATCCGAGAGCCTCGACCACCCGATCCTGCATGTAGCGGGAGTTCGCCTGGAAGGGCATGACGCGTTGCGCATGCATCGCCGTCATCGCAAGGGGCGGAAGCCCCTCCGTGAGCCATGCCGCCATGATCTTGCCAGCGCCGCCCGAGGAGAGGATGCCGTAAGAATTGAAGCCGGCCGCGACATACAAGCCGCGGACCTCGGCGGTCGGACCCATGAGGGGTCGGCTGTCACTCGTGAAGCTCTCGGGACCGCAAAAGAACAGCTTGATCCCGACATCGTTGAGCGCGGGCACCCGCCGGAAAGCGAGATTGAGCTGGGGCTCGATATGCTCGAGGTCCACCGGCAGCTCCGCGAACGAGAACTCCCTCGGGATCTCGTCGCCTTTTGGCGGCCATGGCTTGGCGACGCCCTCGAAGAACCCCACCAGCAGCTTGCCGGCATCTTCCTTGCAATAAGCGCGTTCGTCCGGGTTTCCAAGAACGGGCGTCGTGCGCGCAAGACCCGGCATCGGCTCGGTCACGATGTAATAGTGCTCGGCGGCGTGGAGAGGCAGCGCGACCCCCAAGCGCTTCGCGAACGAGTGGCTCCAGAGCCCACCCGCGAGCAGGACCCGATCACAGGCGATGTCGCCGCGACCGGTGCGCACACCCATGACGCGACCGTCACGCACGAGCACCTCCTCGACCGGCGTGTGCTCGAAAGCGCTTCCGCCGTACTGGCGTGCCCCCTTGATCAAGGCCATGGCCGCATCAAGAGGGTTGACCTGACCGTTGCCGTGGATGAACACCCCGCCGAGAACGTCATCGACATACAGCAGCGGCCACCGCTCTTTGACCTCGCCCGGCGTGAGGGGATCAATGCGCACGCCCATGTGTTTCGATGCCGAGGCCTGTCGCTTCAGCAGTTCGTGACGCAGCGGGTTCGTCGCGATGTAGAGGGCACCGTTCTCCCGATAGCCGGTCGCCTGACCGGTCTCGGCCTCGAGCGACTGGAACAGGTCGCAGGTGTACTGCACGAGCTGCGACTGCCCACGGGAATCCCGAATCCGCGTGGTCAAACCCGCGGCATGCCACGTGGTTCCGCACGCGAACCGGTCCCGCTCGAGGAGCACGCAGTCTTGCACGCCGCCCTTGGCGAGGTGGTAGAGAGTCGATGCGCCGATGATGCCACCACCGATGATGACGATGCGGGCGCGCTCGGGCAATGCTGCATTCATGTGCTTCCTCATGGTCGCGTCGTGCGGCTGGGGAGGGGTAAGCCGTCTATGTGCCGCGGCTACGGCCCGGCATTTTGCACTACAATCTCGTCTGCCGATATTACCTCGCGAGGCACGCAAACCGCCATTTGCGAGGTATCATAGGGTGGGATGTTGACCGAGGGAGGAATCCACGTGCCCGATAGTGGACCTGTTTTCAGCGAGATTTCGCGTGTGCGTCGCCAGTGGACTGCGGACCAGGTGCGCGACTACATCGCGGCGCTGCCCATCTGGAACGAGCCGGTCGAGATCAGGCAAAAGTTCGGCGGACTCACCAACCGCACCTACTTCGCCTACGTCAACGGCACGCCCAAGTACGCCATCCGTGTTGGATTCGACCAGTACCGAACGCGGCAAACCTCCGTGATCCAATGCACCCTCGCGGCGCATACGCTCGGCATCGGCCCGCGGCTCATCTATGCGGAGCCAAATCTGTCAGTGACCGACTTCGTCGAGGGCAAGGGGATGGAGCTCAAGCAGATGCAGGACCCGGCAATCATGAGGCGCATCATCGACCGCATGAAAGTCATCCATCGCGGAACCTGGGCCGTGCGCGAGACGATCAGCTACTGGTGGCCATTCGACACGGTGCGCCGCTACATGAACGCGATGGAGACTGGCAAGGCAGCAACTGGATGGCAGCCCTCTCCCTGGGCAGACCGACTGCCGCGCTACCGGGAGATAACCGACAGGCTCGAACGCGCCATCGGTCCTTTCATACCCACCTTCACACATAACGACATGGCGTTCGTGAACATGATCATCAGCCCGAGCGGTGAAATTATGCTGATCGACTGGGATGGCGGCGGCTACGGGCACCCGATGTTCGATCTCGGCGAGATGCTGATGTGGGCGGACGCGGACGAGCATGCGTGCGAGATGGCGGTAAGACACTATTTCGGATCGTTATCGTCCGCCGAGGTGAAGCGACGGCTGACCGAGGTCCACTCATTCCAGACGATCGCAGCGCTCAGGCTGGTGACGGAATGCCTCGAGACCGACCTCGACCCCTACTACCATGTGACGCCTGAGGAGTTCGCCGAGGGCATGAAGGAAGTTCTGCCCGGCCAGACTCCGGCGCTCATCGGACTCGCCGAGATGCTGCTACCCCGCTTCGAAGCCCTCTGGGCGGAGAACCAGCACCTCTTTCCTGCCTGAGGACCGTGCGTCGTCGTCTCCACGCCATGCTCTAAAGCGCGCCGCCGGCGAGACTTGTCGCTCGCGCTTCGATATCGAGCGGGAACATCATCGTTGTCAATAACGGTCATCGCGACCTCGCGCTCGCGACACGCGCTCGTGCCCCTGCAGCTTCGATACGTCGTGCGGTTCCCCGTCTCATCGTAATTCCTGCCGTCGGTATCAGATTTGCGGTCGAAGCGCGGGGAGTTGCTACTCGACACGTCCGCCGACGCAACTCTCAAGCAACATTCCGCTGCATGGACAGCGTCGCCCTCGTCCCCGAGCATTACTCACAAATGATCGAGGAATGGCGCACGGCAACCACCAAAGCGCTCGCCAAACAATGACGCCTTGAGGGTGCACTGCTTGGCAGGCGCAGGCCTCGCGCTCGATGCCGGCAGTAAAGCGCCGAACTCGTCCCAATTACTTCCCTCGTAGCGTACGAGGCGGTGACGCTTCTCGCGCATCAAGAGATTCGAGAGCGAGACATTGGCAGGTTGGCATCTGCAAACCCGCTTCTTATCACGTGAAGTGCATGCCCTGTCACAAAATGCCATCGATGGCAATTGCTCTTGTTACGTTATTAGGATGCTCCTCGCAGATCGCGTCGCGCAGTGTCGAGCCCCTTTTCTCGTGCGAGACAATCACGGTGGGCGCCTCTGGCGGCTAGATAACACCGCTGACCATGCCGAGCAGGTGAGGACATGCCCCACACGTTATGTGCTGGCCGATGATTTGACTCGTCTGTGTGCGGACCTTGCGTATTCCAAAGGGGCCCGTACGGTCGGGTGCGCAGACTTACTGCACATTCCCGCCGTTACGCTCTGGATCGAGTGGTGTAATAGACCATGGCAACAGGCGTTACAACATTATGGGTTTCCGCTGATCGAGGGCGGCTGTCAGTGGATAGGCCGCCGCGGTGCACTGATAAAGTCTTCGCCCGATGGCCGCCGAGGCGTCGTCCGGACGTTTTGGACCGCCGGAGGGAGCGAAGAAGAGGTTCTCGCGAGCAGCCTTGAGGCGTTTTTTGACTTCGATGCGCAAGAGGGTGAGGACCCCGAACCACCGGATGGTGACGAGAGCCTGCAAGCCATTCAAGTTCGCGATGAGATTCGTGCGGACGGCGACGACGTGCTGGCTCGTTGCTTTCGGTTTCGATACCAACGCAGTTGGTCCGAATACTACGGCAAAGCGGGTTTGGCGGAGGCCGCGCGCTACGCTCTTTGGCGTCACACGCTCGGCACCATCGCCGTGGATATCCCGATGCTTTTGGCGTTTGTGCTTTTGCTCTCGACTCGCAGCGGCCTGCCACATCGCACGAGCAATAACGAACGGCTGAATCGCGGCCGACAGAAGTCTTGCAAGACTCCATTGCTCGATCACATTCACGTGCGTGCGCCCCTACTGCCGGAATACATTGCACAACAACGCGAAGACCAGCACGGCACGCGCCGTGGCCCACGGCTCCATCGCGTGCGCGGACACCTGGTTCGCAGGGGCAGCTCGCTTTTCTGGCGCGTCCCGCACCTTAGGGGGAGTGCGCGAGCGGGGAGTGTGAAATCCAGAACCGTTGTGTGGACGTTTGATAAGACCCGAAGTGGGATAACAAACTCATCGCAGGGGCGCCCTCCGCGCCCCTCGGATCCCGGCGCGGCCCGCCTGTCGATCTGAGCGGCGATCTCACTGACGTGCCCGGGGTTAGTGGCACCGTGGTGTTGCAGTGATCCGCTCGTGTTGGCCGATAGAGGAGTCAGATCGTCGACCACTCTGGCTCAACCGGGCTTCCGTCCTCTAGTGGTCACGACGACAATGATCGGTCCAACAACCGCGTCAATGTTCGTCGGAGCGTGTGCACAAGCAAACCATTTAGGAGCCAGCACACCCACGTGATGTATCCGCGCCACACGCTCACGCCGCGGCAACCAGACAAACAAATTAGCTGTAACCCCAACAGGTCGTGCTCATCACAGCAATAGGCCGGTGCGTCACATTTTTTTATTGACGCTTCGTCGCCGGTCTATCCTCAAAACCATATTTCTGAACTGTCGCCATAACGCCACGTTCAGCGGGCCTTGGGGTGTTAGGTAAATGAGCAACACCAAAAGAATCCCAAAAAAGACAAGCTCAGTAGGGAGGACATCATGCTTAGAACACGCGTGTTTGCAGGCACGTGCATATGGATCGCATTGGCGATACTGACGACAGACAAGGGATTCGCGCAGGAGAGTCCCACGCCGGGTCAGACTCAGCTCCAAGAGGTCATCGTCACCGGCTCGCGCATTCCGGTACCGGCCAACATCAGCGCCACCAGCCCGATCGCGACCGTCTCGAGTCAGGACATTAAGTTATCGGGATACACCGACTCCACCGATATCATCAACTCACTGCCGCAAAACATCATCAATTCCGCCAGCGACTTCGGCAATACATCGAGTCCGTTGACGGCCACCGGCGGTGTCGCGACCGTGGACCTGCGCGGGGTCGGCCCGCAACGAACGCTCGTTCTGGTCAACGGCCGGCGCCTGGGCGTCGGTGATCCGAGCACGACCAACTCGGCTCCAGCGCCCGATATCGATCAGATCCCGGCGCCGTTGATTGAGCGCATCGACGTCGTGACCGGCGGCGCATCCGCCGTCTACGGATCCGATGCGATTGCCGGCGTCGTGAACTTCATACTGAAAAAGAATTTTGAGGGCATCGAAGTCGGCGGTCAGTACTCGACTTTTGACCACAACAACCACAACGGCTACCTGCAGAGCGTCGTCGCGACGCCCGACCCGGCCACGGGATGGTCAGGGGTGATCCCGCAGACGGGCAACATCCAGGACGGCAACCGGCATGACCTCTCGCTCATCATGGGCACGAACTTCGCGGGCGGAAACGGCAATGTGACGGGCTTCTTCGTCTATCACGATCAGGCCGCCGTCCCGGGCTCGCAGCGCGACTACTCGGGTTGCGAGCTCGTCTCAAACGGTCTGATCGCAACTCCAGTCACGAACGGCGTCGAGTGTCTCGGCAGCTCGAATTCGAACTTCTTTTCACCGACCGCGCCGGCGCCCGGTTTTGCGACTGCCCCCTTCACGGTGGCGGGACACTCGCTCTTGCCGTGGCCCCAAGCCGGATCAAGCCCGCCCGCCATCTTCAATTTCAACGACTACGAGTACCTGCAGCGCGAAGACAAGCGATATAACGCTGGGTTTATCGCCCATGACGAGATCAGCGACAATCTCAAGCCGTACGCCGAGTTCATGTTCATGGATGACAGGACCGCTGCGCAGGTCGCTCCGTCGGGTTTGTTCCAGGGCGGGAACCCTTACTCGGCGGATAGCAACTATCTGATCAATTGCAGCAACCCGCTGCTGAGCCCGCAGGAGGCCAGCCTTCTCTGTACCCCGGCTCAAATTGCCGGCGATAAGGCGAATCCCGGCTCGCCGGGCAACAGTGCTGACGTGAATATCGGCCGGCGCAATATCGAAGGAGGCGGGCGCCTTTCCGAATACGAGCACACCAACTACCGGTTCGTCGGCGGCCTGCAGGGTGCTCTCGCGGACGGCTGGACCTATAACGCCTACGGCTCTTATTACTACGTGACCGCGTTCGCCGCGAACTTGAATTACCTGAGTTACGCAAACATCGACAACGCCCTTCAGGTCACGACCAAGAACGGAGTGCCAGTCTGCATCTCGGGCGGCCGTTGCGTTCCGTACAATATCTTCGAGACGGGCGGCGTGACGCCGGCCCAACTCGCCTACCTCGATACACCCGGTACATCCGAGGGCAACAATACGGAAACGGTCGTGCACGCCGATGCCACCGGAGACCTCAGCAAATACGGCCTGACCTCCCCGCTGGCCCACACGGGGCTGGCTGTCAACGTCGGCACCGAATACCGCAAGGAGAGCGTGACCTTCTCGCCGGATGCCGCCGAGCTGTCGGGCGACCTCTCGGGTTTCAGCGGCGCATCCGTGCCGACCAATGCCAGCTACGATGTCGGCGAAGCGTTCTTCGAGTTGCGTGCGCCGATCGCACAGGACATGCCTTTTATCCAGGATCTCACGACCGATGTGGGCTACCGCTATTCCAACTACAACCCGCAGGGCGTGACTAATACCTACAAGTTCGAGGTGCAATACGCGCCGCTCAAAGATGCGCGCATGCGCTTCTCGTTCGATCGCGCGGTGCGCGCTCCGAATCTGATCGAGCTTTACAATGCACCGTCGATCGGGCAGGAGCAGGGTGTGAGCTCTGATCCCTGCGCACCGGTGCTCAACGGCGCCGCGGGCTATACGCCCGCGACAGCCTCGTTGGCAGAATGCGCGCACTCCGGTGTGACGGCCGCACAGTACGGTAACGGTGCCACGGTGACCGGTCACGAAGCCTATACGGGTACGATCGAGCAGTGCGCTGCGGGCCAGTGCTCCCAGGTCATCGAGGGCAACAATCAACTGAGACCCGAGGTGGCCACGACATGGTCCTTAGGGTTTACCATCACGCCCGAAGACCTGCCAAACTTCAACGCAAGCATCGATTACTACCACATCCATCTTGAAGGGGTGGTGGGCGCGATCCCCTACGGGGTCATCCTCGATGGCTGCCTGGCGAGCGCAAACCCAGTCTACTGCAGTCAAATCATTCGCAACGTAACGGGCTCGATCACAGGCTCGTCGGTCGCGGGCGGCGGCTACATCCTGCAAAAGGATTTCAATCTCGGCACCTCTCTTATATCCGGCATCGATCTGATCGTGAACTACAAATGGGAGATACCGCGCAATATGGGGCACCTGGCGGTGTCGCTGAATGGTGCCTACTTGGATCACTCGAGTACGACGCCGTATCAGGGAGCGCCAAGCTTCGATTGCGCCGGCATGTTTGGAGCGACCTGTGCCACGGGTCTGTCCGGGAGCGTCAATCCGACCTGGCGGCACAACATGCGCTTTACGTGGCAGACGCCGTTGAACACGGACTTGTCGCTCAACTGGCGGTTCATCGGACCCACGAGCTTCGATAACAACTCAACCAATCCTGTGCTTGCGGGTCTCGAGGAGACCGGGTGTGTCGCCGGGGGGAAGTGTTACGATCCCTATCACGCCCGGATTCCGGGGTATAGCTACATCGATCTCGCGGCCATCTGGCACGCTAACCAGCACCTCGAGCTGCGTGCCGGCTGCAACAACCTGCTCGATAAGGATCCGCCGACTCTTCCCGAGGCCGACATTGCCGGCAACTCGGGCCCCGCAAACTCCTTCAACACCTACGACACACTCGGACGAGACATCTACGTCGCGTTCACCGCGAAGTTTTGATTTATGACTCCCAATGGCACCCCTCCAATTGGAGACCTCGCGTAGCCCTCACGTCGTAGCACAGGCGTCCCGCCAGAATTGCGGTCTGCAGCTCCTCGACTAGCGCGATTTGGATGGAGGCTCGCGATCATGGAGCTGCTAGAGCACCCTGTCACACCGACGCGCTTACAGTCACCGTGCTTCGGGAACCGTTCGCAATGGCGTTCGCGGCGACGACGCTTGTCGCGACCTCGGCGAGAGCACGACATTGGCTCGTTGAAATCCGCAGGCGTGCGTCTTATCACGGGTAACGAATGCCCTGTCACAAACTTTCATCGATGGTGGTTGCTCTTGTTAGGTTATGAGAATGATTTCTCGCGAATCGCGTCGAGTCACTCATGCTCAAACAGCTTAGGAGATAGCCATGCAGAGCTCGATCAAAGCTCATTCTCGACCAACCACTTTTATAATCCTTGTTGGCTTCGCGGCGCTCGCATGCGTCGCTCACAGCGCAACGGTGGTCGCACAGCCGGAGCAGCCCCTGACCAAGAAAGTCGCCTTCGGTGACTTGAACCTCGACTCTGATCAGGGAGCCAAAGTCCTATATGCGCGTCTTCGGCACGCCGCGCAGTACGTTTGCGCGCCTTGGGAGGACAGCCGAGATCTTCAGCGTAGAGCAACCTGGCGGAGGTGCGTCGAAAACTCGCTCAGTGACGCGGTCCAGCGAATCAATAAGCCGCAACTTACCAGCTTGCATAATAGTAGCCGCACCGGCAAGGGCTAACGACAGGCGCGCGACGCGGACCCCGAGCGTAAATGCAAGAGCTCTTAGAACGGTGGGATAGACTTGCTCACCCTGTTTGAAGAGGGGATCTTGGCCAATGCTCGAGTGTGCGGTCGAACGCGAGGAATGCGACATGCGCGAATATCACGGCGGATGCCATTGTGGCGCTCTCGGAATCATCTATCGCACCAACATCGATCCCAGGGAGTGGCGCCTGCGGCACGATGGCTGCTCGTTTTGCCGGCGCCACGGCGTGGTGGGCACGTCGGACCCTGCGGGCGATCTTTCCGTCGACATCAAGGATCCCTCAAAGGTTCGGTACTATCGTTTCGCACATCGCACCGCGGATTTCTTGATTTGCGGTGAATGCGGTGTGTTCGTGGCGGCGATCACGGATACTGCCCAAGGAAGTCGCGCAGTCATCAATGCACGCGTACTCGATGGGGTCTCGTTGAATTGGGCCTCGGTAGTCGACGTGCACTTTGATGACGAGAGCCCGCTACAGCGAGCCGATCGACGGTCGCTGCATTGGACTCCCGTCGTGAATGAGTGCAGCCCAAAAGCATGATCTGACGCAAGCGGGATGGAGGCTGCAACAGGCGGCGAGCGGCGACTACTTGCGCGGTCGCGCCTCGCGCCGATTCGCGGGTAAACTCCTTCGGCTCCTCGTTACGGGGTTCATTGTGTTGGCGGCCTCAAACAAATGCCGAATGCCGTGTTCCAACAGTTCGACGGCTCTCTCCAAAGCACCGAGTTGCCCAACTCGCACGACCGCGACAGACAGGTGCAAATCAAATGATGGCGGGCGTAATACTTCAACTTTATCGATGGAGATTGTCCTGGCAATAAATCGAGCCGGCAACAGTCCGACTCCATAGCCCGACTGAACAAACTCCAGCTGCAGATGCATGTTGTGGATTTCAGCCGCGATCATCGGGGTGAAGCCGGCACGGTCCATCTGATCGATAAGGTTTGCTCGAGCCTTGCACCCGGGTGGATTGAGCACCCAGGGCGCTTTGCTTAGGCTTTTCCAGTCGGCGTCGATGTTGCTTGCCGTGCCCTGAACGATCTCCCAACGGTCCGTCGCGATGATATTCGTCAGAAGAGGGGGAGGGGCGAATTTACCTTCGGGCAAAAGCACGGCCGCAACGTCGAGCTCACCCGCGAGCAGCCGGTTAAATAATTCCCCCGCGAGCTCACTCAACAGCCGCAGTCTGACCATGGGGTATTTTTCCGTCAGCGCTCGAATAGGTTCGATCAGCGCCCCCTCGGCCAGGGGATGGGCGAGCCCAATGCGCAAAAGGCCGTGAGGTTCGGCGTCGCGCGAGGTGAGAGATTTCAGGGTCTCTGTTCGCTTCAACAGATCTCGCGCTTGTTCAAGCACCTTCGAGCCCAGCGAGTTCAGGCGTGGCGGCTTAATCGAGCGGTCGAGCAACTCAGCACCCAATGCAGCCTCCAGCCTTTGCAGTTGCCGGGTTATGGCGGATGGAGTTCGGTATAGCCGATCGGCTGCCCCGGCTATGGAGCCGACGTGTGCAAACTCTACGAGGGCGCGTAAATCGTCGAGCAAGGGGAGGCTCCTAAAGTAGTGCTAAAGCCACCCAACCAATAACAGAATCGTGCGTATTCCGCAATATCATTGTGATAATAATGCACTTGTGGAATTGTCGGGCTTCGTTAAAGTACAAGGAGTTTGTGCATTTGTGGAACCCTAAGTCTGGGCATAAACGCCAATCAGCGCTTTGCGCTCAAGGATGTCGCTGACGCCGACAAGGCTTTGAAAAGCGCGCGCCACCTGCGGCTCGATCGACTCGATCATCGAGCCCGCTGTCATCAGGAGTTGTCCATGAGCAAGACCGCAATTACCTCGCCGGAACTCGCCCCACCGGTCGGCCCGTTTTCCCAGGCCATTGAAGCCGCTGGTTTTATCTATTTGAGCGGTCAGGTCGGCCAAGACCCGACGACGGGCAAGCTGGTAGCGGGAGGTATTGCGGCCGAGACCGAGCGAGTCTTCCAGAATCTCTCGGCGGTTCTCAAGGCGGCCGGCAAAAGTTCCGATGATGTCGTGCGCGCCGGTGTGTACCTCACGAACATGAGTGATTTCGTGACGCTCAACGGCGTGTACGCCAAGCATTTCAGAGAGCCCTTCCCCGCCCGTACGACGATCGCCGTGGCCGCGCTGCCGCTGGGCGCCTGCGTTGAGATCGACCTCGTCGTCAAGGCTTGAGGCAACACACGGGGGTTGATCTCATGAAGTACCCATTTCACATCGTCGATGTGTTCAGTTCGACACCGTTCGGCGGCAATCAACTCGCGGTTCTGCCGGACGCGGCCGGTATTTCTACCGAGGGCATGCAGAAGATTGCTCGTGAATTCAATTTCGGCGAAACGACCTTCGTCCTGCCGCAAAACGATCCTGCGAATACCTGTCGGGTGCGCATCTTCACACCTCGGGCGGAGCTCGACTTCGCGGGGCATCCCACGGTGGGCACAGCCTGTGCGCTTGTGATGAAACAGCACGTACGGCGTAGTGATCCAATCCGGCTCATTCTGGAAGAGAATATCGGCCCGGTCACGGTGGACGTCGCTCAGCGGAACGGGGGGTTCCACGGTACGCTGACGTTATCAGGGAAGATAGAGGCACCGACCGGCGCACCTTCTGCGACTGATCTCGCCGCCGTTCTGTCCATCCAGCCCGCCGAGGTGAGCCAAGTCTTCTTTGCGGGCGTCGGTGTTCCATTCTGTTTTGCTCACCTGACGTCGAACGCAGGCGTCGATAGGGCGGCGCTCGATCGGGCTGCCTGGGCGGCAGCGCTTTCGCAAGCGTGGTCTCCCCACCTCTTCTTATTCGCGGGAAATCTGCGGGACGGCGGCAGCCTCTACGCTCGCATGTGGGCACCCGCACTGGGCGTCGAAGAAGACCCTGCGACCGGTAGCGCTTGCGCAGCGCTCGTCGGGGCCATGGCATCTAAACCAGACTTTGGCGGGACGGCCTATCGCCTTTCGATCCAGCAAGGTGTCTCGATGGGGCGCCGAAGCGAAATCGAAACAGAGGCGCGTAAGAGCGGAGGCGTCGTGACCTCCGTCAGCGTCGGGGGCGCGACAACGTACATCGCAAGCGGCGAGATCGAGGTGCCGTCGTCCGCGCTCGTGTCTTAGACAGTCGAGGGTGCCCCCGTGCGTGAAGCAGCTGCGATGAGTGACCCGATGCGCGGGCTCGGGGGCGTCGCAGGCCAACGCGATCATGTTAGCGGCGTCTTCGGAGGCCCATTGGTGCCTCCCTATCGCGCAAAGCGTGGCCTCGTCATGGACATCTTGATCATCGAGGAGGATGCAAGCATACGTGCGGTGATCAAGGAGTTCTGCCGGCGTACGGAGGATGTGAACATCGTCAGTGAAGCCGACACCGGAGCCAAGGGTCTTCAAGCGGCAGAGACGCTACGGCCAGATTTGCTGCTCATTGCCGTGGGGCTGCCGGATAGGACAGGGTTCGATGTGCTGCGGGCGCTGCGCCGGCGCCATCAGCGACGCAGCATCATGCTGACTGACGATGTGCAAGAGGCCGCCACCGCCATTGCCGCGGGTGCCGTTGGCTACTTGGTGAAACCATTAACACAGGAGGCTTTCTCCGCTTCTCTGCGTCGGGCACGGCGCCGACTCACGCCTCGCTCAGGCGCTATGCGCGGGGTCATGAGGACAGGCGCGCCGGCGGTTACAAACAACGAGAGCGAATTGAGCCGCCCCATCTTTCTGGTTGGTGAGCGCGAGCATCGCCTCTATCCGCTGGATCCCGATCAAATCGATTTTGTGGAATCTGCGGGTAACTATGTGAAATATCATCTCGCTCAACTCACGTACGTAGCGCGTGAATCGATCAAGCGACTCGACGTGATGCTCGCACCCGCTGGCTTTATTCGCATCGAGCGCTCGCTTCTGTTGAACATCCGGGCGATTGCCTATGTGCAGCCGATTGGTCACGGTACTTTCGCCTTTACTCTGACCTCCGGCGCACGCCTGGACTCGGGCTATGGGTATCGGGATGCCATTCTGTCCGCGCTGCCGCTCCGGAGACGAGTAGCGACGCGAGGTAAGTTGACGGACGTGCCGTGAGAGTGCGTCGCTGCAGTGCGCACCGAAGCGAAGGACAAGGCGGATTGTTCCCACTGACTTGAAGCGCTCGCCGCTGCTACACCTGACGGCACTGCTCAGCTCACGTGAGGCCGGCACACTGATCGAAGCGTCGCGGAAAATCGCGTTGCGTAACGTTTGCATCGCCGGTGTCAACCGCCAGCCTACCGAGGTAAGTTATTGATTTACTGGCGGTGATTGAAGAACAGTCAAACCTTTTTCAGTGTGATCCCCGATTTGAAACCGAACACTGCTAGAAGTGTCTGGTGGCACGACAGGTCAACCAGAAGCCGATGCGATGATGACCGACACGCTCCGGTGCTACCTCGAAACGAGGCTCGCCCTGGTCATCAGCGACGGGGCGGCCGCTGCACGCGTGGCCGACAAGATCCACGATCTGATCCGCTTCCTCGCGGACTGCGATGCAATGGGCAAAGCCGCCATAGTCGAAGCGCAGAGGGGCGAAGTCGTAGTCGTCTCTGGCGATGCGCACGGGGAGTTTGCTTTAGCTCTCTATTGCATCACGCATGAACCACAGACGCTGCGAATCTGGCTCCACAATGAGCCTGAAGTTTGTCAAAACGTTTGGCAAGTGATCGAAGACGCGGTCAGGACTTACAGACTAGCGACCATTACGCCAGCCGACTATGCGTGGGCATCTGGCGCCGGTGGCATTGTTTGCCCCGACGGATCGATCTTGGGGGCAGGCAAGTACGAAGATCTCGACGTCGGATGGTTGCCGTCGGTTGTCGACTACGTGCTCAACGTTCTGGACCCAGCCCGAATTCGTCCTTTCGCGCCCTCGCCGAAAGGTGGTCTCCCGGCCGTGCCGTATGTGAAGGAACTGGTGATGAATGGCCAGTCAGTTCGTATAGCGCTCGTGGGCGACTGGGGTACCGGCCCGTACGATGCCGGCGGCTACGATCCCGCGACTTCGGTAATGAATACTATCGGAGCGCTCGACCCCGACTACCTGATTCACCTCGGCGACGTATATTACGAAGGCACGGGCGCCGAAGAGATAAAGAATTTTCTCGAGTCATGGCCCAAGCTGGCCGCCGAAAGGAGTTTTACACTTAATTCCAACCACGAAATGTATTCGGGCGCGCTTGGCTACTTCGATGGAGCGCTGGGCCGCCGAGGGACGCTCACGCCTTTTATCCATCAGGATGGTTACAGTTATTTCGCGCTTACGAGTCGGGCACTCACAATCGTCGGACTAGATGCTGCGTACTTCGATGATTCGGCGATGTATATGGAAGGCGGGCTCGGTAGCCCAGAGGAAGATCCGCAGTACGAGTTTCTAAGGGCTGCGGCGGCGCGTGGGGGTCAATTGATATTATTGACACATCAACCTCCAATGAGCCTTGATGGTGCAAGGCCTGCCCGGCTGTGGAGGCAGGTTACCGCGGCGATACCTTCGACGAAGATTGCGCTTTGGTATTGGGGTCACAGGCACCTCGGCATAGCGTATGCATCTACATCTTCGCTTGGCGGTGTCCGGGCGGGCTGCGCTGGGCACGGTGCGGTGCCGATGGGATTTCCCGGGAGACTGCGTGGGAACAGTAATATCACGTGGTTTGCGTCCGAACCCGTCAATGGCCCGGTGGCCGCAAAGAGAATGCGAAATGGATTCGCGATGCTGACACTGAGCGAGAATGGCGACATCCTCGAAGAGTTCTATGACGCGGGCCGCACGACCCCCGTTTTCTCGAGGACGAAACTTTAGAGCCCGGCTAAACCTGACTAGGGGCGGGGCCCGATGATCACAGCCGGTCAAAATCGTTTCTTTGGGTGATTCAGTCGTTTGTGGTCAAGGGAATGCTGGACAGCGACATGCGCGATCACCCGGTGCGGGAACGGCTGCCGACTGCAGCAGCCGGTCGGAATCCAGGTTCGGCGGCTGCCTTAGGCGGTACACTGGGTGTGAAACAGCGGGGTCTTGACGTGCACCGCGCGCGCGAGTCGCGCCCGTCTGCCTGTGAATCCGCGAACGGACTCCTGCGTTAGGCCCAGGGCTGGAAACAAACAAGGACGGGGGTCGAACGTGAGCAATGCGACTCAGACCGACCAGACCAACGCTGCAAAGGCAACCGAGGAGTTGTTCGATGCAGTCGTGATCGGCACTGGTTTCGGTGGTGCGGTCGCCGCGTGCCGCCTCACTCAGGCCGGGAAAAAAGTCTGCATCCTCGAGCGCGGCCGTCGCTACGGCCCCGGAGACTTCCCACGCCCGGCGGAAAGGCCGGACCACCTGCCCCACACGGCACGATGGGCCTGGGCCCTCGACCACGGGCTGTTTGACGCGAAGGACCTCCAAGGCGCGCTGGCTGTCCAGGCCGCTGGCTATGGCGGAGGTTCGCTCATCTACGCAAACGTGCACCTGCGCCCATCCCGAGAAGTCTTCTCGCCACCGACGAGCCATGGACCCGAGGCGAACGGCTGGCCCGCGTGCTACACGAGACAGGCGCTCGATCCCTATTACGACGTCGTCGCCGCGAACCTCGAAGTTCGACCAGTTCCGGCAACGCCTTCGCCCGCTTCTCCCCTGAACGGACCTCTCCCCAAAGTTGAGGCCATGCGGGCAGCGGCGAAGGCGCTTGGCCGGGAGCGCTGGTTCTTCTTGCCCCCCCTTGCAATCGACTTCGACAAGTGCGTGATGTGCGGCGAATGCATCGTCGGCTGCCAAATCCACGCGAAAAACACACTCGATCTCAATTACCTCGCCGCCGCCGAGCGCATGTGCGTAGACGTCCGCACGCTCGCGGAGGCGATTGACATCCGCGAGGATCGGGACGGCTACACGGTGCGGTATCGTGACCACGCGATCGGTGACGATGACGCCAAGGTGCGGGCGAGGAGTGTCTTCTTGTGCGCGGGTTCGGTGAACTCGACGCACCTCCTCTTGCGCTCGAAGGAGCACTTACCCGTGCAGGAAGTGAGCAAGGCGCATATCGGGCGCCGCTTCTTCGCCAATGGCGACGCGATCGCCATGGTCTACGACACGGCGGACACAGCGCCCGCGCCGACCCCTACACTCGGCCCGACGATTACGACAGCCCTGCTTTACAACCAGGGGACGCCCGGAGCTACCGCGGTACGGGGCGACTGGTTCCTTTTGGAGGACGGCGGTTACCCCAAATGGCTCGAGCCGATGCTCGGCCTTTTCCGCGGCCAATTCTGGCTCGACCGAAACCGCATCGAGCCTGCGCGTAAGCCCCGTGCGCAGTCTGAGCCGACGTTGTTCCAGCGAGCAGCCGAGGCCCGCACGGATCGGGCCGCCAAAATGGCGCACGCGCTGCTTCACCGTTTGGTTGCGAAGTCGGCGCTTCGACCGCCGCGGCGCCATTCGCGGGTCGAAAGACTTGGCCTCGATCAGATCCTTCCTGCACAGATCCGGAAGCAGCTGATACCGCACCTGCGCCGCTTCGCCCATCTATTCGAGGCGGCAGAGGCGGACCCGGTCAGCCGCGAGACGCTCGACGAGGTCAATCGGCGCGTAGTCGCATCGAAGCCCCCATGGCTGCGCCCCTTGTTCAAGTGCCTCGCCCTGCGTGTTAAAGCGGAGATACAGCCGCAGCTTCTCCCCTCTACGCTCGAGATCCTCCACCGCTACTTCCTCAAGGCACCTCCGGGCACCGCAGAGCCCTTCACGGTAGCGGTTCTTTGGCCGCGCGTCCTCGAGGCGGCGCGAAAGCTCTTCCTCAGTACAGGCCCGGACGACCACGCTTTCCTCATGCTGGTGATGGGAATCGATATGGCGCCGGGACGTCTGTACCTTGATGATGATGATCGGCTGCTCGGGTATTGGAACATCGCAGCGAACGAGCCCTTCTCGACGATGGAGGACCGGCTCATGCGCGATGTTGCACACGAACTCGGTGGCGAGATGCGGCTCAACCCGGATTCGACGTCCCGGCAGCGACCCGTGATCGTGCACAATCTCGGCGGCTGCGCGATGTCGGACAGTCCAGAGGACGGAGTGACGGACGCGAACGGCAAGGTCTGGGGAACCCGTGCACTCTATGTTCTGGACGGTGCCGCGGTTCCGGGTCCCCTCGGGGCAAACCCCTCGGCGACGATCGCAGCGATTGCTGAGCGCAACGTTCGAAAAGCGCTCGAGGACCCAACCTCGCCGATTCACGAGCCGACCCCAGTCCCCCTGGATCCGCCGCTTCCTGGCGGCCAGAGCCTGGCGCAGATTCGCCAGAGGCTCGGCCAGACGGACGCGATGCTCGATCCGCTCAGAGGAATACCCGCGCCGGCGGTCGAGCCACGCGCGAAGGCGGTCGGCCTCACGTTCGAGGAGGTCATGGCAGGCTTTTACAAGACAGCAGTTCATGCGAGCCTGCAGATCCGGGCGGAGTTCGTCGTGACGATCGAGGACTTGAACGCGTTCCTGGTCGACCCTCGGCGCCCGGCCAAAATCTCGGGCACTGTCTGGATTACGCCCACGCCGGGCCAGGCAAGAGTCGAGTACAAGGCGAATGGCACTCTCGATCTCCTCAAGCGCGTGAGATCGGTCGCTGTGTTGAGAGAGCATTTCAAAGAAGCGCGTGGGATACTCGATGCGCTCAGCGCGGTCCGCGCGCAGTCACGCCTCATCCCATCGATCAGGCAAGCTCAAAGGGAAGCCGAGATCGCGATGGAATCGCTGTTCAAGCGGCTCGAGCAACAGCCGCATCGCTACGAGATGGACTATGACCTCGACCTGACGCCCCAGAATGGGACGGGGGAGGTGTACCGATTCAAGGGCGTGAAGAAGATCTACGGCGCGTCAGGCCTCGACGCGTGGAGCGAAACGACGACGCTCGAGACCACCCTATACAGGGCCAATGTCGAAGTAGGATGGGGTGAGATGCACGTGCACATGGCGGATTTCCTCGAACGACAGCTCCCTTCGTTACAAATCACAGGCACCGGGGACGATGTGCAAATCGCCTGGGCCTTCGGCCGATTCTTTCGGTTCTTCCTGGGTACGCTGCGCCAGGTCTATCTGCCCCGGATCCCTGGGTTCGACCCCTTCGGCGATCATGGGGGCTGAGGAGCGAGCATGGCCGTCTTCACCGAGACACCCGAGCCCATCGAGGTCAAGACGACGGACGGTTGCCGACTGGAGCTTCGACACCATCCAGGGCCGAGTGCGACTCGACCTGTGCTCCTGGTCCATGGGGCGAGTGCCGGAAGCGACACCTTTCGTATCGGAGAAAAACAAACGCTCGTCGACTATCTCCTGAAGGCAGGTTTCGACGTCTGGACGCTCGACTGGCGAGCGGGCATGAGGTGCTCAAAAAAGGTCTACTGCGCCGTCCGGGATAACCCGGCGATCTTCACGCTCGACGCTGCAGCGCTCCATGATGTGCCCCAAGCTATCAGGAAGATGCGTGATCGCAACGTCGTAGGGAAAATCGACCTCATTGGCCATTGCATGGGGGGTGCCATCGTCGCGCAAGGAATCGTGCGGGGCGTGATTGCCGCCACGGATGTCGAGAACGTGGTGATCACGGCGCTGGGGCTGTTCTACAGAGCCGCCATCGATGATGTGCTCAAGGTCGAGGACCAGGTACTCGAGCAACTGCTCGCCGAGCGTCAATTCCTCCTGCACCCGACAAAGAAGTGGTCCTTGAGCGTGTGCGACGAGGACCCGGGCAATGGGGACTGGGATCCACTCCTTCAGGGGCCCTACGAGATCTGGCGAGAGACGTCGCTTCGACACCCATGCAACGTCAAGTACTGTGAGCGCATCTCATATATGTTCGGCTTGCCTTATCTTCCCGACAACATCCCTTCCATACACGCAGAACATCTTCGGGGCCAATTCGGCTACATTCCCATGCAGTTCTTATTGCACTGCGCCCAAAACCTGCGGCGGGGTCACTGCGGTCGATTCGTGTCGCCTGGCGATGGCGCGCCACTGCCACCCGATGACAGCTACCTCGACCACGCAGCGTTCAAGGATCGGGTACTCACGCTGATCACGGGCAATCTCAATTCGCTCTGGCATCGAGACTCGATCGATACGATGTACGAATGGCTACGACGCGGGCGAACGCGAGATCAGCCACGGAAAGTTCGGAAGCACGTGCTAGACGGCTTCGGTCATCAGGACCTCTACTGGGGGTCGCATGCGCCCGAGCGTGTCTTTCCACTCATTCGCGAAGGCCTGCAGCCCTAGGCACATCGGAGCGAAGGACCGAGATGATTTGCCCTGGCTGCACTAAAGATAACGCCGCAGACTCGAGATTCTGCTCGAGCTGCGGCTACTTCCTTTCGAGCAGCTCGAAAACGACCCTCACGCCCGACGCATACACTCCGACGCACCTCGCCGAGCGTGTACGCAACGCGGCGCTGTCCGAGGGAGAGCGTAAGCATGTCACCGTACTGTTCGCTGACCTGAGAAACTCGATGGAGCTGCTGACGGCGCGCGATCCCGAAGAGGCACGTGCAATCCTCGACCCCCTACTTGAGCGCATGATGGCGGCCGTACATCAGTACGACGGGATGGTCAATCAAGTGATGGGCGACGGAATCATGGCGTTGTTCGGTGCCCCGCTCGCGCTCGAGGACCATGCGGTCCGGGCCGCGTATGCCGCTCTGCGGATGCAGGAGGACGTGCGGACGTACGCGATGCAGTTGCCGAGGGTCCTGGGCGCAGCTATCAGCATTCGCGTAGGCCTGAACTCTGGCGAAGTACTGGTCCGCTCAATCGGAAGTGACCTGCACATGGACTACACCGCTGTCGGTCAGGTCACACATCTCGCCGCGCGGATGGAGCAGGCGGCAGCGCCCGGCTCCATCCTCGTGACTGCCGATACGGCCGCGCTGATCGAGGGGTACGCCGTACTCAACCCCATGGGGCCGATGCGCATCAAGGGTTTCGATGTACCGAGAGAGGTATTTGAAATCTCGCGCGCAGGGCAAGCACGCTCCCGACTGCAGGCCGCCGCCGCCCGGGGACTGACGCCCTTTGTGGGGCGAAGCCAGCAGATGCAACGATTGATACGCGCCCTCGACGAGGCTCGCGCCGCGCGTGGCCAGGTCATCGGAGTGATCGGAGAAGCAGGCGTCGGGAAATCCCGTCTGCTCTGGGAGTTCCTCCACTCAGATCACACGCAGGGCTGCTCGCTCCTGGAGGGGCAATCGGCGTCCTATGCGAAGGAAGTGTCGTACGCACCTATCATTGACATGTTGAAGAAATATTTCGAGATCCAGGAGCGCCAGGATCAGGACGGGATTCGGGCTCAGGTGGCGAACCATCTCCACATGCGCGACAGTTCCCTGGTACCCTTTGTTTCGGCGTTTCTCGCGTTGCTCGACATTCCCGTCGACGATCCGCAGTGGATGGCGCTCGACCCGCTTCTACGCAGGGCTCGAACCATCGACGGCATCCAGCGCCTGCTTTTGGTAGAGAGCCAACGACAGCCGGTCATCCTCGCGCTCGAGGACCTGAACTGGGCCGACTCAGAAACCGACGCCTTACTGAACGTCATCGTGGGTGCGCTTTCCAACGCGCGTATCATGGTGCTTTTCAGCCACCGGTCCGAGTACCGTCATTCCTGGGATGCGCAGAGTTCGTACAGCGAGCTGCGGCTCGAACCTTTGCGTCCGGAGAGCATCGAGACGCTCCTCAATACCCTGCTCGGCGATGACCCAAGTTTAGGGCGCGTGAAGGACATCTTGTGTACGCAAACGGCGGGCAACCCGCTCTTTCTCGAGGAAAGCGTCAAGGCGCTCGTCGAGACGGAGGTCTTGGCGGGTCCCCGCGGTGGCTACCGATTGGCGCGGCCGCTGCCGCTCGCATCTGTCCCTCCCTCTTTGGTGCCCCTCTTGTCCGCTCGCATCGACCGGCTGCCCCAAGTGGACAAGCAGCTGCTGCAAGCGGCCGCGGTGATTGGCAAGGACGTGCCGGCGGCCTTGTTGGCATCGATCGCTGATCTCTCGGAAAGCGACCTCCGAATCAGCCTCGCGCGACTGCAGGCCGGAGAATTCCTGTACGAACGCAGCCTTTTCCCGGACCTCGAGTACACTTTCAAGCACGCCCTCACCCACGAGGTGGCCTACGGAAGCTTGCTCAAAGATCGGCGCCGCGCCCTGCATGGTCGTATCGTTGATGCCTTCACAGCACTCTATCGCGAGCGCCTCCCGGAACACGTTGAACGACTCGCTCATCACGCGCGGCGCAGCGAACGCTGGCCTGAGGCCGTTGAATATTGCTGGCAGGCCGGTCACAAGGCGATGGCGCGATCGGCCTACCGAGAGGCAGTCGCCTACCTTGATGAGGCGCTCGAATCGCTACGGCACGTTCCGGAGGAGAGCGCCGCGGTCGCGCAGGCATTTGCCATCCGACTGGATTTGCGGAGTGCGCTGATACCCCTCGGGGAATTTCCACGCATTTCACAGCTCCTCCGCGAACTGGAGTCCATCGCGGAGCGACTCGGAGACCAGCGGCGCCAGGGCCTCGTTGCCGCGCTTATGGCGGGAGCCTACCCGACGATCGGTCGCCCCGATCAGGCGGTCCTCCCTGGAGAACGTGCGAGGGAAATCGCTTCCCGGCTGGGGGACACGATCATCGGTGTTCTCGCAAACACCTATCTGGGCGCGGCGTATTTCTTCCTGGGCGAGCACGATCGCTCCATCGAGGCCTCTCGGCGCGTCATCAGTTTGCTCCCTCGGGAACTGAACCATGAGAGCTTCGGGGTCGCAATCCGTCCTGCCGTCTACGCGCGGGGATACCTCAGCTGGTCGTTGTGCGAACTCGGGCGTTTTGCCGAGGCAGAAGCGAGCGCCCGCGAAGCGTTGGACCTCGCCGAGGACATGGGGCACCCACAGACGGTCGTCGCCGGACTCGTGGCCGTGGGGACGTCCCATGTCAGGCGGGGCGACGTCGAGTACGCGGTTGGGCCCTTTGAACGCGCCCGAGAGCTTTGTTACCGCCACGACATCCCGCTGTTCAGACCGCTCGTTGCGTCATTCCTAGGTTACGCGCTGGCGCTTTCCGCGCGGTTCACCGACGCGGAAAGCATCCTACGCCAGGCGCTCGAGGAGGCCGCGCTGATGAGTATGGGGACATTCCATTCTCAAATGATCATGTGGCTGGGTGAAGCACGTCTCCTGATGGGTGCAATAGAAGAAGCGAGCGAACTCGCTACGGATGCGCTTCGCAGCACAGGAGAGCGCCACGAAGCAGGCCTCGAGGCCTGGGCGCTCCGTTTGGTCGCTGAAGTAACGCAGCATGAAGCGCTCGATGTTCCGCGCGCTGAAGAGCTCTACCTTCAGGCCATGCGTAGAGCTGAGAATCTCGGCTTGCAGCCGCTTACAGCTCGCTGTCACCTCGGCCTCGGCTACTTGTATCGAAGGACCGGGAAGGATCCAGATGCACAGGCTCATCTGGTGGTTGCTGCGGCGTCGTTCCGCAAAATGCAGATGCGCCTATGGATAGACCGCGCCGACGCCGAACTGAGGATGCTCGCGGGCATCGATACGGCCAGGTGAAGGCCAGGTCAACCCCTGCGTTCGTCACAGAGGGTGACGCAGAGCCTCAGCAGTCGGCTTAAGGTGAAGCCGCCGAGACGCGCCAGACGCTGTTGCCGGTATCATCGGCAATCAACAGCCCCCCTGCGCTGTCAATCGCAAGGCCGACCGGCCGCCCCCGCGCCTTGTCGCCGTCGATCAGGAAGCCGGTGACGACGTCTTCTGCCGGACCCGACGGGCGACCGTTCTCGAACGGCACATAGACGACCTTGTAGCCATTCAGCACGCTACGATTCCAGCTCCCATGTTCGCCGACGAAGGCGCCGCCGCGGTAGTGCGCCGGCAGGTTCGCGCCCGTGTAGAAGACGAGTCCTAAGGGCGCAACGTGCGAACTCAACGCGTAGTCGGGCGCTATGGCCCTTGCGACGAGATCTGGACGCTGCGGTTGCACGCGCGGGTCGAGATGTTGGCCATAGAAGCTATAAGGCCAGCCATAGAAGGCACCCTCCCGGATAGAGGTCAGATAATCGGGGACCATATCCGGTCCAAGCTCGTCTCGCTCGTTGACGACGGCCCAGAGCACATGAGTCTGTGGCTCGAACTGTAGTCCGTTTGGATTGCGGAGCCCCGCGGCGTACTCGCGGTGCGCACCCGTATCCCGATCGATCTCCCAGATTGCCGCGCGGCCGACCTCGGCCTGAATACCGTTCTCAGTAATATTGCTATTGGAGCCGACGCCGGCATAGAGCTTGGACCCGTCGGGGCTCGCCGTCAGGCTCTTCGTCCAGTGATGGTCGATCGGCCCGCCCGGCAAGTCGCAGAGCTTTACGCCGGCCGCGGTGATTCGCGTTTCGCCGGGAGTGTAGGGATAGCGCACCACGGCGTCGGTGTTGGCGACAAAGAGGTCGTTTCCCACCAGTACGACCCCAAAGGGTGAATTGAGATGGTCGAGGAACACGGTTTTCTCGTTAGGCAGGCCGTCCGCGCGGGTGACGCGGAACAGCAAGATGCGCTGGCCGGGCTTCGTGCTGGAGTGCGTCTTCGCCTCCATCCAGTTCATGACGATATCTTTCGGCCGGCTGATAGTGGCAGGGGGCCCGCCCGTCTCAACGACCAGTACATCACGATTCGGCAGCACATACAGGGAGCGTGGATTCGCGAGGCCGGTCGCGAACGCCTGCACCTTAAGGCCAGGCGCGACGGCGGGTGTCGCGCCGTTCCAACCGACGATTTTAGCGAGATGGAACGGCGTCACCAGGTACTGATGGATCGGTGGCAGATAGGGGTTGGGGCCGACTTGGCGGCGTGGATCTATGGGTGCGGGACCGCAAGCAGTCAGCGCGATCAGAAGGGCGGCGGCCGCGGCGCAGTGAACAGACGTCAAGGGCGATTCCCCTCGCGCACGCCGACGCCGTGGCGGTACACCATGGTCCAGCCGTTCCAGGCGGTGACCAGCAGAATTGCCACGACGAGCGCTGAGAGAATCAAGCCCGTGGGCACAACCGACGTATAAGCGTCGCGGGTGTGGATGCATGCGTTGAAGATCGAGAGGATGACCACCGTCACGTTGCCGAGCCCATGAATCCACGCGGAGCGCAGCTCCCGAATGCGGTGATCGCCGAAGAAGTCAATCAGTCCCGCCGAGGCCGCGAAGAGCGACACGATCAGGCCTACCGCCAACAGCCAGGCAGACATGTCTGCCCAGAGCATCATCGCCGTTCGCCAGTAGACGATGTCGGTGATAAGCGTACCGACGAAGCAGGTAATTGGAACCGGCACGAGCATTGCGTGGATGGGACGCCCGCCGAGGGTAGCCGTGGAGCGTGGATTATCATTTTGCATTGAGTTGTCCATATCGTAGGCCCGAATGATATCGCACGGTGTCTAGTCTGATTCTTCCAGCGGTGAGTGTGCTGTAACTGACCGCAATGCACGCTCGTCGACAATGGTTATCTTGCCGCGACCGAGCGTGAGCCAGCCGTGTACCTTCCAATTTTGCAGGTACTGATTAACAGCCTGTCGCGAGAGCCCTAGGAAGCGCGCGATCTCTTCCTGAGAAATGCTCAGCTCTACTCCTCTCGGAGTCTCGTGCCCGTGAAGGTTACCCAGACTCAGTAAACGCCGCGCCAGTCGCTCCGGCACACTGAGCAATGCGGACTCTTCCGCCAAGCCGCTTGTCCAGCGGATACGCTCGCAAAGAAGCTGAATGACGTGGTTTACAAGTTTGGGTTCGTGCTTCAGCAATTCAAGAAAGTGGTCTCGCGTGATGATGATCAGCTCGGATGACGTTGTGGCGCTGGCTGTGGCCGTACGGTGATGCCCATCCAGCAACGCAATCTCACCAAAAGTATCGCCGGGCTCCATGATGTTTAGAAACATCTCTCGACCGTTGGGCGAACTGGCGCTAATGCGAACTTTTCCCGTCACCACGCCGTAAAGCGCATCGCCGGCGTCCATCTGTGAAAAAACTATTGCGCCACTACGATAGAAACGCCGGATAGAAAGGGCTGAAATCTGCTTAATCGTCGACGAGGGCAGCCCACGGAAAAGACGCGTGCGCTCCAATATCGTTTGCGCAGTCAAAGCCACCGTAGCGCTCCTCGTGTGAAGCTCGCAAACAGTGTACGTCTTGTGTCGCTCGCTTGACAGAACCTCATTCTGAATTCGCTCACGATAGCCCCCGACGATGAGGTGGCGGGTTAGTCACGAAGCGGTGACAACCCAAATCAACCAAGCAAAGGAGTCTAATCATGTACAGCAATGAACTTAGCGTCACAAAGACACTACGAGTGGCTTGGGCATTAGTCGCTTCCGCGGCGATTGCCTGGGGAGGCGGCAAAGCGGCACAGGCTGCTGAACCGGATGATGCCGTCCCACATAAGGTGGTCAGCTTCAAGGATCTGAACCTGAGCACTGCTGAGGGTGCCGAGGCGTTATATAAGCGAATCAGGAGCGCGGCTCGTGAGGTTTGCGCAGATCCCTATCGGTACGATCTCTCGGAGTTCAGGTTGCAACCTTGTATCGATGATGCGATGTCGCGGGCGATTGCCCAAGTCAATAGCCCAAAGCTGACCAGTCTCTATCAAGCAAAAACAGGTAAGGGTGACAAGAAGACCACCACTCTTGCGCAAGCGCACTGAGTCGTAAGGTGAGGGGCGCCGCACGGGCAAGGAGCCTGTGCGGCGCCTTATTATGAGCGGCGAACTTGTGGAAATCTGTTTACCCCTTCCCCCGGCCCGGCTACGGCGTCCATCCCAGCCGGCTGCATACGCCAGCCGGTCACGCGGAGAGCAGGTTATTCAAGGAAGGACAGGGGCAATGATCTCGTCGTCGCCGGGGGCGCCGAGGCGCGCACGCGGCATCTGCTCTATCTCTTGCCGCGCGCCTTTAGATATTGCCCAACAGGCGGCGCTAGAGTCTTAGCCGGACGTGGTAACTCTCGAGCTTACGCTTTCCCGACCAAATGCGCTGCCACCCGGCGCGCGGCCGGAGCGCTCGGATCGCCGGGAAATCGCTCGTCGAAGTCCGAAAGCAGTGCCCGTGCAATACGCGGCCGACCGCCTCCTTCCACCGATAACTGAGCGAGCACGAGCGTCGCCCTCGAACTCTTGGGACGGAATGCGGGATCACGTTCCAATCGGTGGGTGAGCACATCGAGCGCCTCCCCGGTTTGCCGAAGAGTCACCAGCCGTTCGATGTACTCCTCGGTCGCCCGCGTCACATAACGTGCATCGTGCCATGCCTCAAGTCTCTCAATGAGCCAGTGATAGTCCTGCGGAGCGTTGCCGCGCGAGGCTAGCCAGTCTCGGAGCACAGTCCATGCCTCCACATGCGAGCGTGCGCGCATCAATCCATATGCTTCGGTCACGATAGCCTGGTTCGTCTTGTCCTCCTCGACGGCTACCCGCCCCGCGGTGCGCTCGGGCGACACCCTGGTCTCAAGGCCTAGCTCGTGTCGCCGTTCATACAAGGCGCCTCCGAGGACACTAAACACCGTGAGAACGGCAAATTGCCCGACCGCGACCTCGAGAACCAACCACATTCCGGCTTTTGCGCACAAAACTACTAAAGCCGCCATCAGCCCCGTAAAGCCGAGCACCGTGAGATACCACCACCCGAGTCCGCGCACCATGCGGACGAGCAGCACCGGGTTCATCGCCTTCAAGAGATTGTGCTCGACACCGAGCACCGCAACCGAGGCGGGCACAAACAGGATGCCCACGGCCCCAAGCACTGCGCCGGCCGTAGGCCTGATCGAGGTCCACACACCGCCGACGGCCATCACCAATAGACCGAGGATCAAGCACTGCCCCAGCGGTCGCTGCTCATCAAGCGGATTCAGCAGCTTGATGTCGAGGTGCGGCGACTCCTTGAAACCCCAAACGATGTGATCGAAAAGAATGTACGCGTACTTGAAAAACCAGGACATCAGAATGAGCGCGAGCGGTATGCCAAAGAGCCCCGCACGAGCCGCCAACGTCAACAGCACACTGAACACGATGATCACGCCCGCGGCTGAACCTCGCAGCGGTCGCGATAGGTACTCGAGCGGCCGAGCCACGCCATGAATCAGCTCGAACAATGCAGACTCCTCTCATTTTCCTGGCCCAAGTACCGGCGTCCAATCGGTTCGACGAGATCACTCATCTCGTCGAAAACGCACCCGATCTCACGCTCGCCACCTTTGGCCGTTGCCACGCAAGATCCTTATTCATCACCGAGGCAATTCTGCTGCAGAGCATCGAGTACCTTCTTAAGGCGAGCAGAAATGGCGCATCCCCGACCATCGGGCATCCGCTTGCATCTCATTCAACACTCAATGGCGATGAATCCGGCCGTTCAAGTGCTGCGAGCACGCCTATGATGCCGCCAGCGAGCGCTGTTGCGAGTAAAACAGTCAGCGCCCAAGTATAAGTCCCGGTAGCGTCATACAAAAAGCCCGCCAAGACCGGCGCAGTGAGCAAAGTGGCGACCACAAAAAAGTACCAGATGCTGTAGTTGTAATCGAACGCGGCGTCTCCCAGTCGACGCTTCAACACCGTTGTCCAAAACACATTGGCAGCGCCGATGGATAAGCCTAGACAGACCGATTGGACGCTCAGTGCTGCAATGGACCCGGTCTGAGAGAACAAGAGCAATCCCAGGACTCCCGCGCTCAGGAGTCCATATGTCACTAAGCCAACGCTGATGAGGTTCCATCGACTCACAAACCATCCACTCGCGAGCGTTCCAATCGCCGCGAAGGCAGCAGTTGATCCGAGCGCGAGGGAAGCCCATCCACCAGAGACACCCGAATTCTCCAACAATCCAGACTGATGAGTGAGCGCTCCTGCGTACGCTGCCCAAAAGCATATCGTTCCAGCAGCAATAAGCCAGAAGCGGGATGAGACAATCGATTCGCAGACAACCCTTGACCTCGCAGGCGGGTCATTAGGAGACCACGCTGTCAGCACACCTGAATCCAACTCCGCGCCATCAAGTCCAACTCCCAGTTCCTCTGGCCCCTTAATGCGCATGGCCAAGAGAAGAGGAAGCAAGCCGATGACGATCATCGTGACTGCTAGCCCTACGCAGGCGTGCCGCCACCCGACGACAGCGACCGCTCCCTGTGTGATGGGTGACAGCACCAGACCCCCCAAATGCCAGCCCGCCCAGGAAATGGCGCAGCCCAGACCAAAGTGACGCGAAAACCATCGGGCGACTACAACAGGGGTGCAAATCGCGAGCAGCACTTTCCCGAGTCCCATTAAAGCTCGCCATACATACATGGTGGCGAGTGTTGATGTCAGCGCGAACGCTGCGAGGCAAATGGACTCAAGTAGCACCCCTGCTATCAGTAGTTTGTGCGCACCAAATCGCCGGATCAGAAATCCCCCGGCCAAGGCCACGGGTGCCGTGAGCCAAAATGCTGAGACCATTCCGCCGCTTGCCGCGTGGCTCCAATGAAACTCGTTACCGATAACGGGCACCATAAGGATGAATGAGTAAAGACCGCCGCCAAAGAGCATGAAGCCACTAAGGAACAGCGCCGTGACGACCCACCAACCGTGGTAGAGGCCGGAGCGGCCCGCTAATGCGGCGAAGTCATTCAAAAAGCTGGCTCGACCGAGCACGCCGTGAAGCGGGTAATCTCTTGAGGCTCGAGGTTGGTGCCTTTCTGAGCCCGAGGATAGGAGAGAGGTAGCCGTCTGCTTCCATGTTCTGGTAATTCTCGAGCCGCGCCATCGAACAAACTACGGCGAGGCGACGCGGTCAAATGTCCAGCATCGTTCCGCCCGCCTCCGCTGTACGTTTCTTTAACTCATGAGCTGCAGAGAATATGGGATCCCCTTTCAAGGATCGAGAAGCTCGACCGTCGACGCCGGTGGGAATCTCTCCGACAATGGTTACACGATAGAGCAGACGATCGAAGTCGGAGTCGAGAATATCAGTGGGCGCTAGATGTGAAGTGGACCGGTTGTCCCAAAACGCTACGTCGCCCTCGTTCCACTTGAAGCGCACCGTATAGTCAGGCCGTGTAATATGCTCCCAAAGGATCTCGAGAATCTTCTGGCTTTCACGCGGCGTCATGCCAACGATCGATACAAGGAATGAGGGACTGACGTACAAGACGCGCTCACCAGTCTCAGGATGAATGGTCACCAGCGGATGCTCCGTTTCCATAGCGCGCTTTTTTATTAGGTCGTTATATTCCATACCTCCCGCATCGTCACGTGGGACAAACTTGTGTATTCCGCGCAGTCCGTCGAGAAAGTCACGCATCGGCTTTGAAAGCCCGCCATAGGCAGCAGCAAGGTTGGTCCAGTGGGTGTCTCCGCCGTATGGCGGTATTGTCACCCCTCGCAGGATCGAGGCGGCAGGTGGGTTGATGGCCGCCGTGATATCAGTGTGCCACCCGTACCATGGCGTGCGAGGTGTTATGTCCTGGCCACTGTTACCGACGCGGACCTTTGCTACCGGGTAAACCTCAGGGTACTCATCAACATGGCCAAACACGGCATGCCCAATCGTCGGGTCGCCGAACTGTCGTGCAAAGGCTATTTGCTGTGCGTGGTCGATGTGTTGCCCACGAAAGAAGATGACCTTCCACTTAAGGAATGCTGCTCGAACTTGCGTGAGTTGCTCTGGCGACAACGGCCTCTTAAGGTCTACTTTGCTGATTTCTGCACCTATAGTGAGCGTGAGTGGAGTTACCTGAATGTGCCCGGCTTGGTCGGCGCTTGATGATTGAGTGCCAAGAGAGACCATGTGTTGCTCCGCTTATTGGGTGCTATTGGGCAAATATAACCTTAATGCGCCATATCCAATCAGTCCGGTACTGCCACGAGGTGCGCGCCTCTTCTACCCTTCAACGAGAAGCTGGGGCTGCTCATGCTCCGGAGTCACGCTCCGAGAATCATCCCTTATAAATTGCGCCCGTCAGTTGATCGAAATCCACCGAGAATGCTTGGCCGCGCGAATCCATGACGTCCCGCCCCGCCGGTATGGTGTGTGTTCCCGTGGGCAACGCTTCATGTTCGACAACGAATGTTTTCAGATATCGACTTAGCTGAGCCACACCCTGCGGTGGCAAGTAGCCGGCCGTCGGATATCTTCGGCGAGGCTTATCCTTCGCCCACGTTGCCACGAGCTTCTCGATCTCGCCCTCATAGGGCGCAAGGCGCCGAGCGCGTTCTATTTCGTCGGATCGGTTGACG
>Ga0070734_10000744_pt1 | contig 59451 bp, 48 predicted proteins | sample Coa_R1_8_FD_66444 | JGI IMG/M metagenome (GOLD analysis project Ga0070734, IMG submission 66444) | Surface soil microbial communities from Centralia Pennsylvania, which are recovering from an underground coalmine fire - Coalmine... | ecosystem: Environmental > Terrestrial > Soil > Unclassified ...
ATTTCGCTTCAGCAAATTGTTTGAACTCATTTAATATTTGTCCGAATTCTTTTTTCTGATCATTCGGCACATTACGCATTTCGCCAAAAAGATTTTTTACAATTCCTTTTGTGCCGAGAAATTTTATACGATATGCTTCCAGCGAATCCGCACCATTCGGAACGATTGCTGCAATTTCCTGTTTGTACGCCTCAATTTGTTGTAACAGTTGCTCCATGTTGCAAAGATAAGAAGTGGGCTTTAAACTGAATAAAGGCTAATGTCTATATATACTTTGGTGCAGTGGTTTCTTTGATGGCACTACCGGCTTTTTCAAAAGTTTATTAAGAATCCAAATAATCCATTTACATTGTGCTACCAAAAAACATTTACTATGAATAATAAATTCCTTACAGCCATTGCCTTTATTTCTTTTGCTTTATTAATTGCATGCGGCGCCAGCTCGCCTAACAATGGAAATACAATCATACTAAAATTTAACCTCAAAAAAGGCCAGAAGTTTGATTATTACCTGAACATGGATATGAATATGATTGAAAGCGTGATGGGGCAAACTATGAACATAGATAACAAATTTGGCATCGGATATATTTTTGAAGCAGAGAAAGATAGCAACGAATGGAAAACAATAACCTCTACGATTAATAGAATAAATATGGATATTAATGCAGGAGGCAAAAGCATGAAATTTGATACGGATAATCCTGTATCAGATACAGCAGGCCCGGGTGGAATGATGTCAAAAATCTTCGGTGCTATGAAAGGCGGCCAGTTCACTTTTACCATGGATGAAAAAGGTCATGTTGGAAATGTATACGGTATGAAGGAAATGATGGAACGGATGATTAGCAATTTAAATGTGCCCAACGCTGAAGCAATCATGCAAGGCATGGGCAAATCTTTTGATGAATCCAGCTTCAAACAAAACATTGAGCAATCATTCGCGATTTATCCCGACAAGCCGATTAAACCTGGCGACACGTGGGTGAGAACCATGAATATTGCTTCAAATGGACTGCCGGTTAAATATGAAAACACTTATACCCTTAATTCGGTTACAGGAAATACTGCGAACATAAAAGTTTCTTCTAAATTAAGCTCTGGTGCGGATAGTAGTGCGAGTGGTGCCAAAGATGTAAATGGGACAATGACCGGTGATATGAATTATGATATCCCGACCGGTATTCCTTTAAATGGCAAACTCAATATGAAAATGAATATGAAGGTGGCTGCACAAGGCCAGGAAATACCGGTGAACATGGTGATGATAATGACAACTACCGGAAAAAAAATATAGAAATATAAGTTGAAGTTTTTATTTTTTATTTTTTATGTAATGGGCTTCGTTACTACTATTAAGCCCGCCGAGGCGGATTGCGTCGCACACTTCAACGATTGAAACTCTATTCGGCAATTGTCAGAACCACGATTTTATCCCGATTTTTTTGATTTTCCTGATTTGAATATTAATAATCAGAAGAATCAGTCAAATAAGGATAAAATCGTGGTACATACTTCAGTTTTCCTTCAGAATCCTTCCATTTATTTGTAGGCTGGATCTCTATGTCCGCCAACGAATATGAAGCTTTTTTTCTCTTTCTTAATAATAACGTTAACGTGTAGCCGAATATCGGCACAGGATAAATCATTGGATTATTATGTGAATGAAGCATTGCATAACAGCCCTTTATTGAAAGATTATAATAACCAGTCACGCTCCAATTTAATTGACAGCTTAAGAATCAGGGCTTCTTATAAACCACAAGTTGCAGGCAATAGCCTTAATTCTTATTCGCCGGTTATTAATGGCTGGGGTTATGATAATGCAATTACTAACGGCGCAAATGTGAGTGAACTGGTTGGCGTAACACAAAAATTAGTAAGCAAACAAAATCTGCAAAATCAGTATGAGGCAATCCGTTTACAAAATGAAGGATTGAATGTTTCTGGAAGAATCAGTGAGCAGGATTTGAAAAAAACGATCACTAATCAATATATAACCGCTTACGGAATTTCGCAGCAATTCAGTTATAATAATGAAATGCTCGATCTGCTGAAAAAAGAAGAATCAATTTTAAAACAACTGACTGAACGCGGAGTATATCGCCAAACAGACTATCTCACTTTTTTGGTAACTGTTCAACAGCAGGAAGTAATGATCAACCAGATTCATCTTCAATATCAGAATGAATTTGCATCGCTGAATTATTTAAGCGGAGTAATTGATACATCCTTCATTATTCTTTCCGCACCATCTTTGGATTCCGTTACTGTTCCTGGTTTGGAGAATACTGTTTTTTATCACCAGTTTGAAGTGGACAGTTTAAAACTCCGCAACAGCGATGCGCAAATTGATTACAGCTATAAACCCAAAGTTAGCCTGTATGCAGATGCAGGTTATGTTTCATCATTGATGTATTTGCCTTATAAAAATTTTGGTACCAGCTTCGGTGTAAATGTTGCTGTTCCTATTTATGATGGACACCAAAAGAAAATGCAACACGATAAAATTGCTATTGCAGAATTAACCCGCCAGAATTATCGGGATTTTTATAAAACGCAATACAATCAGCAGATAGCACAATTAGTTCAACAGTTACAATCAACCCAACAACTCATCGACCAAACTACGAATCAATTAAAATTTACACAGGGATTAATTGATGCCAATAGAAAATTATTAGAAACCGGCGATGCAAAAATTGCAGATTATATTATTGCTATTGGAAATTATCTCACTGCAAGAAATACGATCACGCAGAATACAGTCAACAAATTGCAAATCATCAACCAACTGAATTATTGGAATAGAAAATGAAACAAAAACTTCTTATAAAAGAAATACTGATTGCAGTTTTGATTGCGACGCTTGCTTCATGCCAGTCAAAACCTGCAGAAAAAGAAGCTGCAATAAAAGAAGCAGATTCAACTGTTGAAGGAACTCCGGTTACAATTGCTCATATTCAATCAGGCGCAATGGACGAAACTGTTGAAATAAATGCTGTTTCTTCCTTCTTATTAAAAACGTACGTGAAAGCTAACGCCAATGGATACCTGCAATTAGTAAATGCACAACTGGGAAAATATGTAAGCAAAGGACAGGAACTATTCATCATTAAAACAAAAGAAGCACAAAGCCTTGGAAATACAATAACATCGCTGGATACATCATTGCATTTTGAAGGTGTCATTCATATCAAATCTCCGGGAAGCGGATATATTACACAACTTACTTACCAGGCTGGTGATTATGTACAGGATAATGAACAACTCGCTGTTATTACTGATACCAAAAGTTTTGTGTTCCTGCTCGACTTGCCTTATGAGCTGAAACCTTATTTGCCCAATAATAAAAATGTTCAGTTAAAACTTCCGGACGGAAGTATTTTGAACGGATATATAGATGCTGCATTACCAACAGTTGATGCGGTTTCGCAAACACAGAATTATGTTATTAAAGTAAATACCGATAAACAAATTCCTGAAAACCTGATTGCAAAAGTGAATTTGATAAAGAAGGCAAAAATGAATACGGTTTCTGTTCCTAAATCGGCTGTGCTCACTGATGAAACCCAAAGCCAGTTCTGGATCATGAAACTGATTGATAGTACAACTGCCGTGAAAGTGCCGATACAAAAAGGAATGGAAACAAATGCATCCGTTGAAATTCTTTCACCAAAATTCTCACCCGATGACAAGATACTGGTTACCGGCAATTATGGTTTATCAGACACCGCGAAAGTGGCTGTTCAAAAATAACGTACATGAATAACCGCAATTTTTTTACTTCCTATAAAAACCCGGTAACAGTTGTTATCGTCATCATCATTCTCGGGGGATTGTTTGCATACAGTAAAATGCAAACATCTCTCTTCCCCGAGATTACTTTCCCGAAGATCAAAATCATTGCAGATGCAGGACAGATGCCAGTAAAGAAAATGATGATCACCGTTACACGAGAACTGGAAAATGCAGTGAAGAAAGTTCCCGATCTGCAAATGATCCGCAGTACTACAAGTCGTGGCAGTTGCGAGATATCTGCATTCATGGATTGGAATGCAAATATTGATATCAGCCTGCAACGAATCGAATCAAAAATCAATGAAGTAAGAAGTAATCTTCCTCCTGATATTCAGATCACTGTAGAAAGGATGAACCCTTCCATCCTTCCTATCATCGGGTATTCTCTCGAGAGCAAAACACGGACGCCAATTGAGATGAAGTTGTTGGCGCAATATACTATCAAACCATTTCTCTCACAGGTGGAAGGAGTTTCTGAAGTGCGTGTGATCGGCGGCAAGACAAAAGAATACTGGCTTGTTCTTGATACAAAAAAAATGAGTACGCTGAGCATTACACCGGATAATATCAGTAATGCACTTGCGCAAACGAATTTTATAAAATCGAATGGCTATATCAGCGACTACAATTTATTATACCTCACGCTTACCGACGCATCTGTAAATTCAAAAGATCAATTGGAAAATATTGTGATCAGCAATAATGGAAAAAGGATTGTGTTGCTGAAAGATATTGCTGATGTGCAGATACAGGAAGCGAAAGAATATATCCGCATCAATGCAAACGGGCATGAAGGAATTTTGCTTGCCGTTATTAAACAACCGAATGCTAACCTGGTTTATATTTCAGATAAAATGCAGGCGAAGTTGCAAGAGTTAAAAAAAATTCTTCCAAAAGATGTAATCATCGAACCGTATTATGTGCAGGCAGATTTCGTAAAAGATTCTATTAAAAGTGTAACTGATAGTTTGTGGATCGGATTAGCGCTGGCGATTATTGTTGCCATCATTTTTTTGCGCTCGTTCAAAGCAAGCACTGTAATTCTTATAACGATTCCTATTACATTATTGCTCACGATTATTTGCCTGTACGCATTCGGACAAACATTTAATATCATGACTCTTGGTGCAATGGCTGCGGCAATCGGTTTGATAATAGATGATGCGATTGTTGTTGTTGAACAAATTCACCGAACACATGAAGAGCACCCCGATCAGCCATCAAAATTGCTGGTTCAAAGAGCAATTCGTTATTTATTCCCTGCAATGGTAGGCTCGTCATTAAGTACCATTGTTATTTTTATTCCTTTTGCATTAATGAGCGGCGTTGCAGGGGCATATTTCAATGTAATGACGAATACAATGATCATTACATTGGTCTGTTCTTTTTTTGTGACATGGATTGTCTTACCTATTATCTACCTGATATTTTCTCCTGAACGCAAAAAGAAGAATGACGAAAAGAAGATTTTAAAAATGCATGCTGTGAAAACTCAGCGATGGGTAAATTTTTTTATAAAAAGACCACTTATAAGCTTAATAATTCTCTTTGCATTTGGGTTTGCGATTTATTTTATTCTCCCAAAATTAGAGACAGGTTTTTTGCCTGAAATGGATGAAGGAAGTATTGTGCTTGATTATAATTCACTGCCCGGCACTTCACTTGATGAAACCGACCGTCAGCTTCGTGAGGTAGAAAAAATTCTATTGCAGGTTCCTGAAGTGGAGGCTTATTCTCGTCGCACTGGCACGGAAATGGGATTTTTTATCACTGAACCTAGCAGAGGAGATTACCTGATTCAATTAAAAAAATCACGGACACGTACAACCGAAGAAGTAAGTGATGATATACGCAAGAAAATAAACGCTACACAACCTTCACTTCGCGTAGACTTCGGACAGGTAATCACGGATATGCTGGGAGATTTAATGACTTCTGTTCAACCTGTTGAAGTAAAAATTTTTGGCAATGATCAACAGATTTTACAACGATTATCAAAACAGGCTTCAGAAATTATTTCAAAAATAGATGGCACTGCAGATGTATTTGATGGAATTGTAATTGCAGGACCATCAGTTGATGTTGAACCCAATTATAGCAAGCTCGCTCAATTTGGAATCACACCTGCAAATCTTCAGTTTCAATTGCAAACTGCATTAGAAGGAAATGTTGCAGGAGTAGTTTACGACAAACAACAATTGTCAAATATCAGGTTGGTTTACCCTGGAAATCGAACATTGAGTGTATCAGATATTGCAAAGCTTCCGGTTTTTCTTCCTAACGGTAAAGTGCAACCGATAAATCAGTTAGTAGATGTTCATGTAAATCCAGGCGATGCAGAAATTCAACGTGAGGATTTGCAGTCGATGGGCGTGATAACGGCGAGGCTTGAAAACAGAGACCTTGGAAGTGTGATTAAAGATATTCAAAACGAAATTGCTGCTAAACTTGTATTGCCTCAAGGTTATGTTGTTGTGTATGGAGGTAATTATGCAGCGCAACAACAATCATTCAAAGAATTATTAATGATACTAATCACATCAAGCCTCCTGGTCTTTGGTGTGATATTATTTTTGTTCAAAGATTTCCGGATTGCAATTTCAATTTTACTGATTGCATTGCTTGGCATTGCCGGAAGCTATATTGCACTATATCTCACGAAAACGCCGCTCAATGTTGGCTCTTACACAGGATTGATCATGATTGTAGGAATTATTGGCGAGAACGCCATCTTCACATTTTTGCAATTCAAAGAATCGCTTAAGTCAACAAACAATGTTGATGAAGCAATCATTTATTCCATCTCTACAAGGCTTCGACCCAAACTGATGACCGCGCTCGGAGCGATTATCGCATTGTTGCCAATTGCACTTGGAATGGGTACAGGTGCTCAACTGCATCAGCCGCTTGCTATTGCTGTTATTGGCGGCTTTATTGGAGCATTGCCATTATTATTAATCGTGTTGCCAAGTATGATAAGAGTATTTTTTAAAAATGCTATAAAGACTGCAAATTAATTTTTCTGGTACAGAAGCGATTGCTTCTCATCACGACATTATATTTTACCGAAACCAGAACTTACTTATTAGCTACAAAGATTTTTGCTGGTAAATTTGCACGGTAATGGATTACCTGAAACAATACAAAAGCTTTGTAAACAGCTATTATCTTTATGAAGGAGTGCGCATAACCATCGGCGTTACTTTGCCTGCTGTGATCATGGGCTACTTTAATAATCTTTCCTCAGGCATTATTGTTTCGCTTGGCGCATTATGTGCCAGCATGCCTGATAATGCAGGCCCAATCCATCACAGACGAAATGCAATGATGGTTTGCAATATGGTAGTGTTTGTAGTTGCAATAATTACTGCCATTGCCTCTTATAATACAGTTATTCTTGGTGCAATTATTTTAGTTTTTTGTTTTGTATTCGCAATGATTGGTGTTTACGGAAGTCGTGCAACATCTATCGGGCTGGCCGCTTTATTCGTGATGGTTTTAAATATCGACAGGCAAAATCAGGGCTGGGGCATTCTTTATTATGCGCTTTACATCCTATGCGGAGGAGTTTGGTATATGTTGCTGAGCTTATCTATTTATAGTTTTCGCCCATATAAGCTGGCTCAACAGGCATTGGGAGAATGCATACAAGCAACATCAGATTATTTGCGCATCAAAGCTTCTTTTTATGAGAAGAAAAATGATTATGCTGAAAATTATACGCAGTTATTAGACAAACAAATTGAAGTTCATCAAAAACAGGATTTGGTTCGCGAACTGATTTTTAAAAGCCGTGATATTATACGTGAGTCGACAACTACAGGAAGAATTCTGGTAATGGCTTTTCTCGATATTATTGATTTGTTTGAAAGCATTATCACATCTCATCAGGATTATAATTTGCTGCATAAAACATTTGATAATACTGACATTCTTGAAAAATATCATCAGGCAATCCTGATTATGTGCAACGAACTTGATGAGATAGGCATTGCCGTTAAAAGTGCAAGGCTTTACCAGCGTGAAGCCGGACTTCGCTCAAAAATTGCTGAGTTAAGGGCATATTTTGAAAAGTCCCGCGATGAAAAACGAACAGCACAAAATGTGGAAGCGTTCATTAGCCTTCGCCAGATTTTGGAAAGCATTGAAGATATTGCTGCGAGAATTTACACATTGGAAAATTATACCACTTACGATAAAAAGCTAATCAAAAAGCAAGAACAAAAAATAGAGTATGATGATTTTGTGGTTCATCAGGAGATTGAGCCAAAATTATTGGTTGAAAATCTCACGTTGAAGTCAAGTATCTTCCGTCATTCACTGAGGCTTTGTATTGCAACATTTACAGGTTTTATCGTCTCAAGATTTTTTACTTTCGGACATAGCTATTGGATTTTACTCACGATAATTGTCATTATCAAACCAGCTTATAGTCTTACCAAAAAAAGAAATTCTGAAAGATTGTGGGGAACGATTGCCGGCGCGTTCATCGGCATTGCTGCATTGTATTTAATAAAAGATAAAACTGCGCTATTCATCATCATGATTATTTTCATGATTGGTGCTTATAGTTTCATGCGCACAAAATATTTAGTGTTCGTTTCATTAATGACGCCGTATATTTTGTTATTGTTCCATTTGCTCAACCCAAATAATTTTCAATCCATCATCACAGACAGAATTATTGACACAGCCATTGGTTCTGTGATTGCATTTGTTGCAAATATTTTTTTATTTCCAACATGGGAACACGAGCAGATGAACGAATACATGATTAAAATGATTGAAGACAACCTGCAATATTTTGATGAGGTTGCCAATTCATTTCTCCGCGAAACCACGACAGTCAACAAGTACAAACTGAGCAGAAAGAATGCATTTGTGTCACTTGCCAATCTTTCAGATGCTTTCAGCCGAATGCTCAGCGAGCCGAAGAGCAAGCAAATCAATTCGAGAGAGCTTCATCAGTTTGTCGTTTCCAATCACATGCTTACTTCTCATATTGCAACGCTTTCTTATTATGCGCCGCGTTTTAATCAGGATAGAAGCACTTATAATTTTGTTTCAGTAATTAATGCGATTGAAACAAAACTGAGACACGCAAAAGCAAAGCTGGCTGACGAAGGAAAAAGAAACAGCACAACAGAAGATGAAAGTGGCTGGAGAATTTTCAATTCAAAAATCAATGAACTGACAGAGCAAAGAAAAAAAGAATTGCAGATGGGCATTCAATATAGCGAGACAAGAAAAGAATTGGGAAATATAAAACCTGTTGCTGACCAGTTTAATTTCATTATGAATATTGCAACGAGCCTGGAGAAATTGCAGATTCGGTTTCAGGGATGAAAAATATTTAATTACCCATAAGCTAACTCAAATAATTTTTTGAGCTTTATCGAATCAAGTTTATAGCTTTTTGTAATATTAGTAATAACAGATGGTATAACTTCAAATAAATCTTTCAATGCATTTTCATCACCAGTCGCCAATGTATAAAAGCTGGCGCCATCTATTTGTCTTATTAATTTATTAGATGGACATTTTTGTCCGGTTTTGTTGTTGGAAGGGGTAAATTCTATATCAAACCTTTTAGAGGTTTTGGGAATAACAGAAACATGATAAGCTGTATATCCTTTGTAAATACTTGTTTTGGGCATTACAGAAGAATCGAGCGACCAGTATGAATCAGCTAATTTCCCAAATGAAACTGTATTATACTTATTTTTTATTTCAGCAATTATCTTTTTTTCCTCATTTACCAAATCAACTATGTTACCAACATGTAGATTTTTCCAACCTTTACAAAAACCTAATATTGTTTGGTGAAAATTGCCAATAAAATTTTGCAAAGTTTTTTGTGCTTGTCTCGCTTGCTCACTTTTTATCCATTCTTCATAACTCATTTCAAATCCTGCCATTTCAAAAACAGCAGAGAAAGGGTCGATTACATTTATACCAAAATTTTTTGCTGCATTATTTTTTGCATTTTTTGCAGTTTCTAACAAATCAGCGACAGCTTTGCTTAAATCTTCATCGCTAATCCATTTTAGCTTTGGCATTGATACCTTATTAAGCATTGACGATAACCGAAAATACTAAAAAGATAAAGCAATTGGCATTTTGCTTTTTTGAAGTGAAGGGTGTGAACTTTTTAATTCGCTAAAATCATCTTTCTTACTTAGCTTTTTTAAGAATGCTATTATAGATTCTCCAATCGCCTTCCCCAAATTAACCGGAACTGCATTTCCAATTTGTTTGTATTGTTCATTCATTGAACCGGCAAATTGCCATTCATCAGGGAAGGTTTGAATTCTTGCATATTCTCTAACTGTGAAAGGTCTTGTTTCATCAGGATGACATCTTTCCGTTTGCTTTTGCATCGGACTGCACGTAAGTGTCAATGATGGTTCGTTCCAGCTAATCCTTCTTGCCATACCTGTTTTGCCGCCACCGAGATAAAAACTTTCCAGCATGTAAGCTTTCTGAATTTTTAGAGGCAAATCTCTCCAATAACCACCGGGTGGAACCAAGTCCAGTACTTCTTTTTTCTTTTTCGGATACACTGCGCCGATTGATTTTGGAACATTTGATGTATATAATTTTCCTTTTTTCAGCGCATCCTTCAAAGTGAAGACCTGATTATAATTTGGTTGAGGATAAGAAAAATTTTCTTCGATATCTTTTCTGATGGCTACAATTATCAGCCTTTCTCTTTTTTGCGGAACATTATAATAAATTGCTTTCAGAACTTGCGGGTCTAACACTCTGTATCCAATTTCATCAAGAACAGAAATCATTCCTTTTAATGTCTTTCCTTTATCGTGGCTCAATAAACCTCTCACATTTTCACCAATACAAATTGCAGGCATTGTTTCTTTCACAATTCTTGCAAATTCATAAAACAACGTTCCTCTCGCATCCTGAAATCCTAATTTTTTTCCGGCATAACTAAATGCCTGACAAGGAAAACCTCCGGTAACAACATCCACTCGCCCCTTTAAATGTGCGAATGATACGTTTTTAATATCGTCTTCAATCACGCTCCACTTTGGTCTGTTCAACCTTAATGTCTCAGCCGCCCAATGATTGATTTCGTTCAATGCCATGCATTTTAAGCCAGCAGCTTCGAGACCCAATGCCAGCCCTCCGGCTCCTGCAAAAAGCTCAATGACATTAAAACTTGATTTCATGATGAGATTTTAATCTTGCAATTTATGAAGTCGCTATATTATTTAGCAGGATGTGGATAATTTTTGCTAATTTTTTTGGTTTTCAACATGCGTATCAATTCTTCAACCTATTTTTTAAGCTCACCCTGAGCATTTGCATGTTATGCAAATATTAAAAATAGCCATTAGGGATTTCTGATAACTTTTCATCTTTGCGCTTTCCGAATTTCATTATTGAATCTTCACTTAATACATTTCTCTCATCAATTATTACTCCCCAGCATTTCTCTCAATTTCATCACTAATTCTGTTTTTGTAATTGGCACGCCCATGATTTTATTATAGCCTTTTGCATCCACAAAATATTGGTCGCGGATGATTTTGATGAGTTGCCCGTTGTTGATTTCAGGAATCAATACCTGCTCGAAATTTTTCAGAATTGTTCCCAAATTTTTCGGGAATGGGCGCACATAACGGAGATGTGCATGTGAAACTGCATAACCTTCATGTTGCAGTTCTGCAACAGCGCTTTTAATAGCACCATAAGTGCTGCCCCAACCAAGCACTAATAATTTTCCTTTTTCAGGACCACTGTCCAAATGTTGTGGTGGAATATAATCTGCAATCTTATCTACTTTTTCCTGCCTGATTTTTACCATCAGTTGATGGTTCTCCGGGTCGTAGCTCACGTTACCGGTGATATTCTGTTTTTCCAATCCGCCAACACGATGCTGCAAGCCCGGCGTTCCCGGAATTGCCCATGGGCGAACTAATTTTTCATCACGCAAATAAGGAAGGAATTTATCTTCGCCATGACCTAAATCTTTTTTGAACTTCACTTCAATCGGCGGCAAATCCGCGCTGGTCGGAAATTTCCACGGTTCTGCTCCATTAGCAATATAACCATCGCTCAAAAAAATAACTGGTGTCATGTGTTGAACAGCAATGCGCACCGCTTCGTAGACTGCATCAAAACAATCGCTGGGTGTGGAAGCAGAAATAATCGGCATCGGGCATTCGCCATTTCTTCCATAATATGCCTGCATCAAATCGCTTTGCTCCGTTTTTGTTGGCAAACCTGTTGATGGTCCGCCACGTTGAATATCGCAAATCAATAAAGGAATTTCGAGCATCACAGCAAGTCCCATCGCTTCACCTTTTAGCGCCATGCCCGGACCTGATGTTGTTGTTACTCCGAGTGAGCCGCCATAACTGGCACCAATAGCCGAAGTAATCGCTGCAATTTCATCTTCCGCCTGAAATGTGCGAACACCAAATGATTTGAATTTGCTTAAATCATGCAGCACATCAGAAGCCGGAGTGATTGGATATGAACCAAGGAACAATGGCAAACCACTTTTTTCAGAAGCAGCAATCAACCCATAAGCCAATGCTTGATTGCCCATGATAGAGCGATAAGTCCCCGCTTCGAGTTTTGCTTTTTCAACTTTATATGTGGTAGTGAAAGTTTCTGTCGTATCGCCGTAGTTATATCCTGCATGAAGTGCTTTGATATTGCTCTCGAGAATCTCAGGTTTCTTGCTGAATTTTTCACGCAGGAATTTTTCGGTGGTTTCCATATCACGCCCATACATGAAATATAAAAACCCAAGCACGAACATATTTTTTGCGCGGTCCTTTTCTTTCATGCCGATGGTAAAATCTTTTAGCGCCTCACGCGTCATCTTCGTCACATCGATTTTGATTACATCATATCCATCAAGGCTATTATCCTCTAAAGGATTCACTCCTTCCGGATAATTTGCCAGGCGAAGATTTTTCGAATCGAACCCTTCCACATTTGCGATAATCTTACCACCTTTTTTTAATCCCTTCAAATTTGCTTTTAAAGCCGCAGCATTCATGGCAACCAGCACATCGCACTCATCGCCCGGAGTAAAAATATGGTCGCTCGAAAACCTAAGCTGGTAGCCGCTCACGCCGGGAAGCGTTCCTTGTGGCGCACGGATTTCGGCAGGAAAATCAGGGAATGTCGCAAGGTCAATCCCCAGCAGCGCAGTATTGTTCATGAACTGGCTACCGGTCAACTGCATCCCGTCGCCGGAGTCGCCCGCAAATTTTATCACTACGTCATGTAAGAGTTCTTCTTTTCTTTTCATACAGTAAAATTACTCGAATATAAGATAGAATCAGCTTTATTGTTGCAACAGCAATATTTGTTATCAAATTTTTAGAATTTAGGATACCGGCCTTAGCAACTCCGGTCGAGCATTCTTGCGTCGCAATCCGTTCATCTGTTTTGCTACTATTGGGGTTTCAGTTTCAGAGCGGCAATTTCAAAAAAAAATTTAAACATATAAGACATATAAGTTCACCTAAGATTTTCTTATATGTCTCAGGTGGTAAAAACTTAAAGTTGCCGTTTGCAAGTTCAATTCTAAGAACCGGACACTGAAAACTCGAAACTGGAAACTCTCCTTACCTTTGAAAAAATTTCTTTTATGAAAAAAGTATTATTCCTTTCCTGTTTATTGATGGGGGCAGTTTTTTGTTTTGCGCAACAAACTCCGGCCGCTGCTGCAGACACTGCAAAAAAAGCAATCAACAAGCATGTTCAAAACCCTGCAGCATGGGCTTGCCCAAAGTGTTTTAAGATTACCAAAGACGGCGGCACTTGCGCCGATGACAACACTGCAAAAGTGCAGCTCGGCACTTATTATTGTGAGCATTGCGTGAAAGCAACCGGCAACAAGCCCGGCAAATGTCCAAGCTGCGGAGCAACCACCACACAAATGACGCGCAGGCTTTGTGCGCAACATAATGCGCCTGCGAAGAAAGCGGCTTAAAAATTTTTCAAATAAAAAAGCGGATGCATTTTTTGCGTCCACTTTTTTATTAATTAAGATTAATTCACTCCCATCGCTTTATAAATCGCTTCCATAATCCCGCCACGAACACTCAGTGATGAAATTTTCCCATTCTCACTTGTCGGGTTCACCCTGTTCGATAAGAAAATATAAATAAGATTATATTTCGGGTCAACCCAAACACATGTGCCGGTAAAACCAGTGTGACCAAAAGTTTGCGGCGATGCGGAAATGCATGGATAAGGTTCTTTAAGAGTTGCATTATCTTTCTCGGGCTTGTCAAAACCAATCCCGCGGCGGCTGATATCTGAATGATATGCTGTGAAATAATCGATGGTTTCTTTTTTCAAAAATTGCTGCCCATTGATTGTTCCGCCATTCAATAACATTTGTTCGAGGACCGCCAGATCATATGCATCGCTGAACAAACCCGCATGACCGGCAACGCCGCCAAACATCGCAGCACCGGGATCGTGCACATCGCCTCTTATCAATTGCTTTCTAAAAATCTGCTCGTTTTCTGTTGGTGCAATCCTATCTAACGGAAAAGAATTTCTCGGTTTAAAACCTGTTGTGTTCATATACAAAGGCTCATAATAAGTCTTCTTCACATATTGGTCAAGTGTCATTCCTGTGATTGCCGCCACAATTTTTCCCATGAAAATAAAATCATTGTCGCTGTAGATATATTTTTTCTGTGTCTCTACATTGCTCGTAAGAATGCGACTGTAGATTGTATCTAACCAATCGTTGCGCATGTATAAATTTTCTGCAACGCGAATTTTATGAGAGCTGTCTTGCTTCCATGAATAATACAATCGCAAAGGGATTCCTTTCTTCGCACTGTCAATCGTTTCTTTATAAAAAGGGATGAACGCTTTTAACCCGGCCTGATGCAAAAGAACATCCCAGATTTTTATGGATTCTTTATTTGTTCCTTTTACCCATGGCAAATAATCGCCGAGTGTTTTTTGTAAATCCAGTTTTCCATCGTCATACAATTTCATCACAGCCATGGTGGTGGCGCAAATTTTTGTAACCGATGCGAGGTCATAAATCGTTTCAATATAAACAGGTTCTTTTTTATCGTAAGAGAGATAACCAAATGCTTTATCATAAACCACTTTTCCATCCTTCGCAACCACTACCACACAACCCGGAAAAGCTTCTTTAGCAATTGCAGCTTTGCAAATGGAATCAATCACTAATAGTTTTTCTGTGCTGAATCCTTCCTTAATTGCAGGAACAGTAGGTAATAACCCACCCGCATTGAGAATGCCTGTTCCATATTTTAAATTGTCGCAAACAGTAACTGGCAATTTTCCTCTGGCAGAAAATTTTCCGTTCAATAAATCGGCAGTAACGCTTTGAGTGATTTCATCATCTTCATAGCATTCAACTAATGTTTTTGCATTGCAGAAATTTTTGATGATGTAAGGATTTCCAAAAACAAAAGTTATGCACTTGTTTTGCTGTTGTAATTGATTGATTAACCAAATTGCAGAATTACTCATGCCGAAATTATTTGCTGGAAAGCGATTGTAGCTATGCAAACCGATAACAACTTCATCGTACCTGTTTTTCAGCAATTCTAATATGGCAATAGCTTTCAGGCTATCCAAAGAATTATCGAAATAATAAACATGTGCATTATAATCGCTTCGCATACGACGAGCAAATTCATTATCACTTGTCAACCCAACTCCGACAAACGCGATTTTCTTTTTAGCAGAAGTATTATATAATGGAAATGCATTTGCATCATCATTTCTTAATAATGTGATTGCATTTTCTGCCACTGCTCGGCGCATATCTTTTGAATCTTTGTTCAAATCTTCAGTCAGTGAATCCATTTTTATTGGCTGAATATTGGCAAGACCATAATTATATTTTGCTAACAAAACTCTTTTTACTCTTGTATTTATCTCTTTCCATTTTATTTTTCGTTCTGCAATGGCTTCTTTTATTTTCATAATAGTAGTATCAACATTGCCGGGCAAACAAAGCATATCGTTTCCTGCAATCAAGGCTTGCACAGCCGCTTCTCCGTCAGGAAAATATTTTGCAACACCCTTCATTTCCAGTGCATCTGTAAAACTGATGCCATTGTATTTTAATTTTTTCCTAAGTAGTTTGGTAACATTGTTTTTTGAAATAGATGTTGCCAGATTTGGCGTGTTGTCGATGTCAGGGATATACAAATGCGCAATCATCACGCTGCCAATGCCTGCACTGAATAATTTTTTGAATGGATATAATTCCAGTGTGTCGAGCTGTTTGACTGATTTATTAATAACCGGTAAATCCAAATGTGAATCAACAGAAACATCACCATGACCGGGGAAATGTTTGGCGCAAGCCATGACACCTACATCTTGTAAACCTTTCATGTATTGCAATCCGTATTCAGCTACTTTGTTTTTATCTTCTCCAAATGAACGATCGTTGATAACAGGATTATCCGGATTATTATTAATATCAACAACAGGAGCATAATCAACGGTAATGCCTATCCGTTTACATTGTTCACCAACTAATTTTCCATATTGATAAATCAGTTCAGGATTTTGAACGGCACCGAGCATCATTTGCCGAGGTAAACCAATCACACTATCCATGCGCATGCCAACACCATTCTCTGCATCAATAGAAATCATGATAGGCGTTTTGGAAATGCTTTGGAAATGATTAATAAAATTTGCTTGTGTTATCGGCCCACCCTGAAACAAACAAATTCCCCCGATATCATATTGTCTTACTATCGAATCGACTTGTTTATCGTAAAAAGTTACTTTTCGTGTTGCAAGGTCTATGGCTGATAAACGAACAATAATCAGTTGAGCAATTTTTTGCTCATCATTCAAAGTTCTAAAAACGCTGTCAACCCATTTATCGGCGGGGAGGCTTGATTTGAATTGAGCAAAACACGATGTGGTTATTAAAATCAGAATGGCGTAAAGAAAAAATGTCTTCATATTTATGAGTTAAAAAGGGCTTAAGATTTTAAGCAGTAAATTGCATCACAAATTAAGATAGAATTGCCAGACATTATTCAATTATTGCCGGATAACATTGCCAATCAAATCGCAGCAGGCGAAGTGATTCAACGACCAGCCAGTGCTGTGAAAGAGCTATTGGAAAATGCTGTGGACGCAGACGCAACAGAAATAAAGCTCATTATCAATGATGCAGGCAAAGCATTGATTCAGGTGATTGATAATGGCAAAGGCATGAGTGAAACTGATGCACGTATGGCTTTCGAGCGCCACGCTACTTCTAAGATCAGAAATATTGAAGATTTATTCCGCATTAAAACAATGGGCTTTCGTGGTGAAGCACTTGCTTCTATTGCAGCAGTTGCACAAACAGAATTAAAAACAAAAAGAGCGGATGATGAGACCGGTACTTATATTGAAATCGAGAATAGCATCGTGAAAAAACAGGAACCGATTGCATCCGCAAATGGCACCAGCATTGCGATGAAAAATCTTTTCTTCAATGTCCCTGCGAGAAGAAATTTTTTGAAAAGCAATGCTGCTGAAATGCGGCATATTATTGATGAGTTTATTCGTGTTGCATTATCGTTTCCTGAAATTTTCTTTTCCGTAACCAGTAATGGTCAGGAAATTTTTCATTTGGATAGAGGAACATTAAAGCAGCGCATAGTTCAAATATTAGGAGATAATCTCAATCCGAAATTAGTGTCAGTACAAGAAAATACTGACTACATGAATATTTACGGTTTTGTCGGGAAGCCGGAAGCAGCAAAGAAAACAAGAGGCGATCAGTATTTTTTTGTGAACAATCGCTTTATTAAAAGCGCTTATCTGAATCACGCCGTGATGAGCGCTTATCAGCAAATGATTCCATCCGACAGTTTTCCATTATACGTTTTGTTTATTGATTTAGACCCCGCACAAGTTGATATCAATGTTCACCCAACCAAGCAGGAAATAAAATTTGAAGACGAAAAAATTGTGTATGCATTTGTGCAGGCTGCAGTGAAGCATGCATTGGCCCAATTCAGCATTACGCCAACTTTGGATTTTGACCTTGACCCTTCGATTCAGCAGTTAGATGCTGTGAGCAAGCCTTTTACTGAACAACAAAAAGCAGAAACGGCATCAACTTCATTATATAAAACATTCACTCAAAAAAATCAGGCGCATTTTATTGAGCGTGATAATAAAAATGAACTGAAGCACTGGAAAGATTTGTACGAAAGCCCGAAGTCGGGAGTTCAAAGTCGGGATTCAGGGGCTGATAGTTGGCAGTCGTCGATTGGCAATCAGCAAGAAAAGAATTTTGATTATCAGCAACCGGTTGTTAGCTATAAGTCAGCGCCGTTGGAATTGCTTGCCGACACAAAACTTGTACAAATTCATCAGGCATACATCATTGCCTCAACCATTCGTGGGTTTATTTTAATCAATCAGCAATTGGCGCACGAAAGGATTTTATATGAAAGATATATTGCGGCTTCTCACGGCAAATCCATTGCTGTTCAAAAAAGTTTATTTCCGGTAACCATTCAGTTATCCTCGCAGGATGCCGCTTTGCTCAGTGATTTGATGAATGATTTGAATGAACTTGGTTATTTAATAGAACCATTTGGCAAAGATGCATTCATTATTCAAGGAACGCCTGCTGATGTTTCGCAAGGAAATGAGAAAAATGCGATTGAAAATTTAGTTGAGCAATTCAAGCATTTCAGCAGCGACATGAAATTTTCCAAACGGGAAAAATTAATCCGCTCATTGGCATGGCAACATTCTATTAAATCAGGAACATCTCTTGCTGAAAAAGAAATGAGAACATTATCGGAAGAACTTTTTAATTGCGCTCAACCAAATATCACTGCTGCGGGCAAGCCTACTTATATTGAGTTCAAGAAAGATTATTTAGAGCAACTTTTCAACAAATAAAATATTCAGCTTTCGTAGATATTTCTTTCTAAAAACTCGTTGCTAAATTTCCTTTGCGGGTCATATTCCCGCATCAATTGTTGGAATTCTTTTAATTTACTGTATCGCGATTTCAATATTGAAGGCTTCATAGTAAATAGTTTTCCCCAATGCGGTTTTGCATTGAAAGGAGCCAATTGCTCTTCAATCATTGGCAATAATTTTTTCACTGCATCCCACTCCTGTTTCCATGTAAAATGAATAGCAGTGCTTGGCTGTTTATAACAAGGGCTCATCCAGAGATTATCTCCATTAATAGTCCTGATCTCAGTGATGAACAAATGTGGTGTAATTTTTTCATGCAGTTTTTCGACAGCCATAATAGCTTCGTAAGAATGTTCGCGGGGAACAAAATATTCAGCCTGCAATTCTTTTCCGCTGCTCGGCGTAAAACCCATTTTGAAATGAGGCAATCTTTCATGCCATGACCCGGGAACGCCCATTTGTTCAGTGCAATTTTCAGCACCCAGCGCAATGATCGGGTGAACATTTTTTGTAGCAGCCGTAGCTCCGAAAAATTCTTGTCTTGCCTGAAAATTAAAGCCTTTCTCAACTTTATTCTTTATCCATACCTCGCTGCAATTTTTGTTCTGCCAATCGGTGAATAAACTAACGCTATAACCTGCAGACATGATTGCGTCAAAATGTTCTTTCAGGTGTTCGAAAGAAAGATTTTCATAAACATCCTGCCGGACTTGATATGTTGGCTGAACATCAAGCGTCACTTTTGTAACCACACCAAGTGCTCCAAGATTTACTACAGCTGCTAAAAATTCTTCACCATTTTTTTCTCTGGATAAATTAATAATCTTGCCGTCAGCTTTTACTATCTCCATAGCAGCAACTGCCGAAGAAAGATTTCCGTTTTTTGCGCCCGAACCATGTGTTGCAGTTGCGCAGGAGCCTGCAACGCTGATATGCGGCAATGAAGCAAGATTATGCAGCGCAAATCCTTCATTGTTGATGTATTCAGCAACCTTGCCATACCGAAGACCGCCGTCAACAGTCACTTTCATTGCGGTACGATCTATGTCAATTTTATTGGCAAATTCCGTGAGAGAAAGAAAACCGTTTTTTGAATCGGCGATATTATTGAAACAATGTTTTGTTCCAAGCGTTTTGAATTTGTTGTGCTGCGCAACAAATTGCTGAACCTCATCAACAGTTTTCGCCTGCTGAAGATTAGTGCTGCTAAATTCAAGGTTTCCCGCCCAGTTTTTAATTTTTTCTTCCTGACTCATAGTTACCAAAGGTGAAAAAAAGCTTCCGGTGATTAATGCAGATGATAATTTAAGAAATGTTCTTTTTTTCATAGCAAACATTTCAGCTAAGCTACATCATGTGTTTCAAATCCTGCGGGATACCAAACAGTTTATTAAGGATTATTTTTTTGAAAACAATTCTTTCGCTTTTTTATTGTTCCATAAAATATATCGGAAGTATAATTGAATAGAACTGTTGCGTGCCTGCGTCACCTGCGTGCTTGAAATCTGCACATTGATAAAATTGCTGAGCGCCTGATTATACCTCACGCCAAATACTAAATTTTTCCATTGATAATTTGCGTCCAGCAAAAAGCGCCATTCATTTGTTTTAATTTCTTTGTACACAGGGTCTTTTTTAAAACTTTGTGTTTTGGAAAGTGTGAGAGAATCAAATCCTGTTGAAGTAAGTGCATTGTCTTGAAATAAACCAACACCGTTTGTTAGCCGTGAAAATTGAACACCTGCTCCAACATAAAAATTTTCAAAGGGACTGTAATGAATGCTCAATGGAATATTAAAGTAAAAAAGTTTTTTTATGAATACAGAATTTTGACTCGGCGGTGTTGGATTGCCGCTTCCGGGAGTGTCGGCTTTTATTACCTGACTTGCTAATAAACTTTTTGTGTATTGAGGCGTGTTAATCTGTGCTTCTATTTGCAAATACAATTTCTTACTAAAATATGCACGAACCAGAGGAACAGGAATATAATCAGACAATACTCCGCTTGTGCCGCCTGAATTATAATCTGAATGCTGCTGACTGCCGACAGTGAAAAACTGATTGATACCAAGACCTGCTGCCAAAGCAATTCGCTTTCTTTTTTTATCTGATGAATCTGTTTTCTTTTTTGTGCTATCTGCAAGCAGTTTCTTTTTGTTGACACTATCAATATTTTTTTTCTTATTCAGTGAATCAGCAATAACATGCTCTGCTTTTTTTGTTGCTGCAGAATCATCAATCTTATTATTTTTTATTTCATCATTATTAGTCTCTCCAATATTATTAGTCAGTTGAGTATTGATGCTCTGATTTTTTTTATCAGCCAATCTGGATGATTTATCAGTTTTAGTTTGAGATAGATTTAATTTATTTTCCTTTTCATTTTTTGTTGTTGCATCCTGTTTCTTGTTATAAGAAGTTTTCGATTTTTTGATTTTATTAGAATGAACATATTCTTTAGCATCTTTTTTCTTTATAAGGACTGAGTTTATTGGAGTGATAATATTTTTAGTAGCCTCCAAATCTTTCTTTTTAAAAGAATTATTCAATTTATTCGTAGTCAAATCAGCATTTTTCGAATGAGTTTTTTCTTTCTCGTTTTCTTTTAAGCTTTCCTTTGCATTAATTGTTTCATCGGCATTTTCTGTTTTGCTTCCATTGTTCATCTTTAGTGAATCACTTGAGTGAATTGAAGAAGAATGATTGCCTGACTTTTGTTTTTCTTTTTGGTTTGATTGCTTGTCTTCAACTTGAACATCATTGTTTGCAGAAAATTTATTCATTTTCATAATCCCAGGGCAATTGCAAACGCCAATCAGCAGCAACAATAAAATAATCAGGATCAGCCAGCGCCGCCAGTCTTTATTTTTTGAAACAGGCATCTCAGCATCCAGCATAGCTTCCATAGATTGCCACTGCTGCTCTGCATCCGGCAAGCTTATCTGTTGCAGCTTTTCAGCCCAGAAGTTAATATTTTCAAAATGCCCGCTCATGATTTTATTTGTAGCAGGATTGATTGTTTTAATTGTCTTCTTGCTTCGCTTAAATGCCACTTGCTTGTGCCTTCGCTAATCCCAAGCATTTCACCGATTTCGCGATGATTGAATCCGTCCACAGTATAAAGGTTGAACACAAGCTGAGTGGCAGCAGGAAGCTGCCTGATGAGGCTCAATAATTCGTCTGCGTTTATTTTCTGTATAACACTATTTTCAATCGCTGATTCTTCTTTGATATCTGATAGCTCGCTTGTGTAAGTGATATGCCTCTTCCTTAAAAAATCAATGGCGGTGTTCACCATTATTTTATTTATCCAGGCGTAAAAGCCGGCTTTGTTTTCATCGTACGATTGTATATTCTTAAACATTTTCAAAAAACCATCATTCAAAATCTGCATAGCGTCCTGTTGATTGCTGATATATCTTGAGCAAATAGATGCCATAGCCACATAAAACTTCCTGTACAGCAGTCCCTGTGCCTTGCGGTCATTCTTTTTACAACCTTCAATCAATGCTTTTATGTCTTCATCAATAGGCGGCAATTCTATCTTGGTTCTAATCTACCAACGAATTTATAAGGTTTAATGGCTTTTACATTTTTTGGAAACGGCTGCGTTTTGTAAAGCTTCCATAATTTATTTCTGCATAATAAACTCCGGGTTTTAAATTCTGAACCGGCAATGCCACCTGATTATTTCCTGCAACACCTGAGACCTGTTTTGTCAATACCAGAATTCCCGATGAGCTATAGATATTAATTGAAATAGTATTATTTGAAGGCAAAGCAAGACTGAGGTTCACCGTATTTGTTGCCGGGTTCGGATATGCAGCAATCCGCGAAGCACTATCAGGTGATTGAACATTTGCAAGAGCGCTGTCTATGTATAATGTTTGCCAATTTGAAATAACAATGCAACCTGATTGAGTGGTTGCCTGCACTCTCACCCAATAATAGCCAGAATCAGTAAATGTATATTTAGGATCGATGCTATTGAGTTGAACATAATTTGAAGTGTCAACAAAAAAACTATCAGTTTGCGAGAATGTTTTTGCGATATACCATTCTTCTGTGCTAAAAACCTGACCTCCTGTAGCAGCAAAACTAATTTCATTTGGCTTGGAGCTATTTGCAGTGTAAGTAAAATTAATTGAACAAGTGTCTACAGGCCCGATGTTCACATATAAAGGAGCATAATAATAAGAGGAACAGCTTAACTTGTTCGAATCAGTGTAAAATGCATAAGCTGTTACATTATAGATGCCTTTTGTGTAAGTGTGGATTGGGTTTTTCGTAGTGTCAGTTGCACCATCTCCAAAATACCAGGAGTAAGAAACGTTTGCAGTTGAACTTGTGTTTACTGTAGATGTGAACTGGATTGCAAATGGATTTGAATTTTCTTTTGCATCAGTAAAAATTATATTTAGTGAACAGGAATCAACATGAACTACATTAATGTCCTGACAGCTTGAAGAAGTGCAGCCCGAACTTGTTTGCAACATTTCACAAACATGGTATATGCCTGGTTTAGTGAAAGAATAATTAAACGCTTGTCCCTGATTAATTAAAGTGTCATTTACTGTTGAGCCATTAATTGTCCATGTTGCACTGGCGAAATATGAACCAATGATTGCTGATTGGTCATAGAAATAATAGTTTCCAAGATGAGTTGAGTCCTGGTAATATGAAAAAGAGGCATTGCAGCTTGGCGTGAAATTTACAGTGATGACCTTCACAGTTGAATCGCTGCAATGATTCAACGAATCATAAACTATATGCTTCACAGAATAAGTCCCGGAGGCATTATACGGATGAGTAAAATAGCTCGCCCAGCCCGCTGAACCATCGCCGAAATACCAAACCGAAGCTCCATATGGCAATGAATCTGCCGACATAAAGTTTACAATATTGTTAGTGATGCTATATGTAAATGCCGCATTGCATTGGGCTTTTGAGCTCAAATGAAATGCGAGAAAAATCATTGATGAGAGTAAAACTTTTTTCATAACGTTTCATTGATGGTTTGAAAAGAAGATAAATTGATTTATTTACGCAGTTATGTTAAAAAGCGTTGGGTAAGCCAAAAAATTTATGGAGATTAATATTTGTGAAGAGGTATTTTGTAAATATTTGAAAAATATTCAACTTTTTTTCGTTTACGCGAGCCAAAAATTAAAATGCTGTATGTTTGCCCGTAAAGCAAAATATAATGTTCAGGAAGATCAATAGTTTTTGCAAGGATATTTTAATCTACAGCCGGCTGTTTTATTTGCTGCATCCATTTAGAAAATTATTTCTGTTCTTGTATAATTTTTCAAACCTAACAGCTTGGACAGCAAATAACCGCAAAAATTTTCGTTACAATGATTTTTTCAGGGTCTCGAGAAATTATCAGGATCGCGTAAAAGGGTTTGAAAAAGCATTTGATACCTGCAATGCACAAGGAGATGTTCCCATTATTTACCTAGAATTTGGTGTTGCATCAGGTGCGTCTTTTAAATGGTGGATGGCGCATTCAGCTAACAGCGAGTCCAGGTTTTATGGTTTCGACACATTTGAAGGGCTGCCTGAAAACTGGGGGCTTTTTTATAAGAAAGGTGATATGAGCCATGCAGTTGAAGAGATTGAAGACAGCAGGCATCAATTTATAAAAGGGCTTTTTCAGGATACACTTGGAAATTTTATTAATGAAAACAAAAATGAACTCCAGTCACAAAAAAGAAAAGTCATCCATCTGGATGCAGACCTTTTTACTGCAACATTGTTTGCGCTCACACAATTAGCACCTTACATGAAAAAAGGAGATATACTGATTTTTGATGAATTCAGCGTTGCCAGCCATGAATTTTTTGCTTTCGATATTTTTCAAAAATCTTTCTACACAAAATTAAAGCCGCTTAGTGCAGTTAATAATTTCTATCAATGCTCATTTATTGTGGAATAAGCATTTCTTTGAACTCTTTTATTTTTTGTTTAAAAACGCTAACTCTTGTTACGTAACATTTTTACAAATTTTTCCATGGCATCCCTGATTTGCGGGCCGCTTCCATTGTAATTATTGACAAGAATGGAAAAAAGGAGAAGATGATTTTTTTGAGTGATGAGATAACCACTTAATGTAGCAACACCCGAAAGAGAACCGGTTTTTGCAAAAATGTAGCCGCTATCTTGTTTATACCGATTGCCAAGTGTTCCTTGCCCGCCGGTTGGAAGAATATGTTTTATCCTGTCGAGACTGAATTCTTTTTGCATTTTATTAAGCAGAAAAATAAAATCTTGGGGCGTGAATAAATTAAATCTGCTTAGCCCGCTGCCGTCTGCCCATTCAGGTTTTTGTGGCAAATCTTTCAAATCTGTTTTTAATAATGTCTCAACAATTTTTTCATCATTCATGAAGCCCAGTTTTTCATTGCTTACCATTAATAATGTTTGTTCTGCAAAAAAATTATCACTGCGCCACATCATCGGGCGGAAAAGGGAATCGGTGGGTTGGGAGTGAATAATTGTGAATTGCGAATGGTCAATGGTCAATGGTGAATGTTTGATGGAGATTTTTTTTGAAATGGTATCTTTCATTAATTCAACCGCCGATTCTATGCCGTTCGTAATAAATGGAACTTGTTGTTCTTTATATTTTTCGTTGCCTTCTGTTATTTCGAAAACATTTTCTCCAAGCTTTCTTTTCACAAAAAATTTTTTGCTTGTATCGCTTGTGAAAACGACTTTCCAATTCACATCAGGAATGGAAAAACTGCTAAAAGTTCCGTCGGAAACTTGCGTTTGTGCCCATTTGATAACGTTTCCGTAAACAGGCATGGCGCTGCGCTCGGCTGAGTAATCGTAATTATAATCATCCCAGCTCCAGCCTGCGCCTAATGCTTCTTCTTTCCAGTTTGCATCGGCGATATAAATATTTCTTTTCTTCCACTTCAGAAAATCAACAACCGGCTCTTTCAGAAAATCAGGATGAAGCAAAGTCGGGTCGCCGGTTGGAAGGATTAATAAATCAGTATCTCTTTCTATATAACGAATGCCAATCAATGAATCGCCGAGATATTTCATGCCTGCATATAGTGAGAATAACTTCACATTGCTTGCCGGCGTAAAATATTTATCGCCCTGATAATCCATTAATGTTTGATTGGATGTTGCATCAAAAACAGAAATGCCAACATGTGCAGATTGAAGTGAAGGCGTGCTCAACAAATCATCATAATCATGTTTGACTATCGCTTTTTGAGTGGCGCAGGAAACTATAAATAAGGAATAAGAAATGAGAAATAAGAAATGAGAAAGTTTTTTGCTGATGGTTTGCTGCATCGAAAAATATTGAAAGTTCATCCGAAGTTACAGAGAATGGAGTTATGATTCAGATCAGGGAGTTACACATTGTCGAATAGTATTCCAACTGTACAAGAGTGCGACGCAAGGATGTATAATAGTAGTACTGCGGTTAAGGTCATAATAGAAAATTCACTATTGACCATTCACAATTCACCATCACACTCTTTCCTGCGCTCTCAGCCATCTTTCAGGAATTTCATTGCTGCTTGCAAGCAGATAATCTTTGTAAGAACAAGCGATATATTTTTTATCGGGCAGTTGCATCCACCAGCGGTTCGTTTTCCTGCTCTTCAAAAAAACAGTTTCCACTTCAGCAAATGCAGTGTGGTATTCAATAAAAGAATCGCGTTCATCGAGCGTTGCTTCGCGTTGACCGCGGCTTTTGCCATCAATCAAATACCAAAGCATATGGCTGATTTGTTTTGCCGTCAAATCATTCACGTCTTTTTCAGGAACATATCCATAAATGCCAATAGTGTTCACGTTAGGGCTCAAACCAGCATAACGCATGAGCGCACAAGCTTCTTCGCCATTAAAACCATTCGGAGAAAAATCATTTGCAGGTGCATAAGAATTTGCAATGGCAGAAATATCAAAACTGAAAAGCGATGAGTTGCGGATAACAGGCTCCATCTCTTCAATATTTTCTTTCACGTTGCCAACGCGGAAACAATCGAAGCGAAGCTTGTCCATCGTTTCGAGCATGTGCGGGTGAACATAAAAACTCTGGAAACCTATATGATTATAATGACGAACATAGTTCGGCTCGCTGGTGAGCATTTCCATCAAAAAATTATCGCTGCGATTCAATGATTCAATATCCAAATCAATCAGCGCATCCACACAAACTGCTTCAATCACTTTTTTCTTGTCAACATAATTATTGTATTGAGCCAAAGTCAAATCGTGAGAGCCACCAAGCACAACAACCGTCTTTCCAGTATCTGTCAATTCTTTAATCACTGTTTTTAGTGCTGCGTAAGTATCATTCAATCCTGCGCCCGCTTTGATGTCGCCCGCATCGGCAATCTGAACATCTTTATGCCAATAAAAAAGTTTGTAAAGCTGGTGCCGTATTGCATTTGGTGCAGTCATGCCGCTTGAGTAAAGTCCGCTTCCGCGCATTTCATTGCATCCGACAAGAATGATATCTTTCTCAAAAAAGTCCGGTAATTCATCTTCATGAATATCTATGCTCTTGCCAATTTGCCCATGCTTATAATCGTCTTTGATAGAAGTTTTTGAAAGCTGCACTGGTTTCAGAAAATCTAAGAGGTCGCTCATTGTTCAGTATTTATAACAAACTTAGAAGAAAAAAAAGTTCCAAACGAGCGCGGGTTATTCACACACCTTGAAAACAGGGTTCACGCAACGAGGCAACGAAAGCAAAGGCGAAACGTTCAATGATTTTGTTTCTTGGTTTGCTTTGTTACGTTGTATGAAACTGTATTTTGAAACAATGGAAATTATTAGTAAAAGAGTAATAAATTTTAAATCCGTAGTTATCGCAAATCTGTTTCACAATGGCGAGACCAAGACCTGCGCCTTCTGATTCATCGCCTTTTTTAAAACGGTCGAAAATATGTGATTCATCAAAATCAAATGTGGTTCCGGAATTGCGTATGATTAATTGTTCATTGTTCAGGTCAATAACAATGCTGCCATTTTCAATATTATGTTTGATGGCATTGCTCAATAAATTATTCAAAAAAATATCAGCCAGATAACTGTCCATTTGCACAGTTGTTTGCTGCAAATTTGTATTTACAGTTAAATGTTTTGCATGAATTAAATCTTCAAGCTGAATCAGTTTTTCGTTTATCAGAACATCAAATTGAAGCGGAGCGGTTTTTTTAAATTGGTTGTTTTCAATTTTTGAAAGAAGCAATAGAGACTTGTTGAGATTAGTGAGACGGCTCATCGCATCATACATTGCCTGTAATTGCTTTGTGTGAGATTCCTGCAAACCAGGTTCCTGAATTAATAAATCCAATTTTGAATTTAATATTGCTAGCGGTGTTTGCATTTCATGCGAAGCGTTGTCGGCAAAATTTTTCAGCGTTTCATAATCTTTTATAATCCTTGTCTGCATGGCATTTACAGCGCCATCTAAATCTTTAAATTCATCAATATTGCTTGTTTGAGAAAGAATATTTTGCTTGTTTGAAAAATTGAATTGCTTAATAGATTGCAAAGTATTATAAAACGGTTCCCATAATCTCCCTAATAAAATACGATTCGCGAAAAACAAAATCAACACCAAAAGAATAATAATAATGATGGTAATCAGCACAATCATTTTTATTAAATCTTCCATTTCATCTTCCGATTTTGTGACCGAAGCTTTATAATTTTTGCCGTTAATATTTATCGGAAAAGAAAGCTCGCGATAAGCATCACTTTCTCTGTGACGACCTTCACACAATTTAATATTGTCAAATTTTCGGGAAACAGGTTCAGCAACTTCTTCAAATTTTGTGTGCTGGTCGCGGTAATTGGTTGCTTCAGGCAATTTGTTATTGACTTTGACGAAATTTAATATCTCAGCTTCTTCAACTTTCAGCGTATTATCTAACTGATGGATTAATACATATCGAACAATGAAATAATAACAAATGCTCGCCAGCAACAATACAATTACTGTTGCGATGATATTGATGCGATTGTATTTAGTAATTAACTTCATTAGAGATTTGTTCTAATCATATAAATCCTTGCAATCATTCAAATCCAGGTTCAGACATTCAACTTGTAAACTTATAACCCATCCCATATACTGATTGAATATAATCCCCGCAACCGGAAGCAATCAGTTTTTTGCGGAGGTTTTTTACATGCGTATAAATAAAATCAAAATTAACGGCGCTTTCTGTTTCATCGCCCCATAAATGTTCGGCTATCGCATTTTTCGAAATCACGCGTCCTTTATTATATGCGAAATATAATAACAGTTGATATTCTTTGCGTGTTAGTTCAATCAGTTTGTGATTGACAGAAACTGTTTTAGCGAGCGTGTTAATAATAAGTTCGTTGAACTGAAGTAGATTATTTCCACCTGAATTTTTTCTGCGGATGATTGCTGTTATTCTCGCAACAAGCTCTGACAAATGGAAAGGTTTTGGCAAATAATCATCAGCGCCCAATTGCAATCCGGTTATTTTATCTTCCAACGAATTGCGTGCAGAAATTATCAGCACGCCATCCATTTTTTTATTTTTCTTTAGTTGATTGAGAATATCGAGGCCGCTGCCGCCGGGCAAATTGATATCAAGGAGAATACAATCGTAATCGAAGGATTCAATTTTTTCCAAAGCAGATTTATAATCACTCGCAGCTTCGCAAATAAAGCCTTCCTGTTTTAAGCAGGTGATAATGCTTTCGCTTAAAAGCTTTTCATCTTCGATAACGAGCACTTTCATGAGCGCAAGTTAATCGTTGATTGCAAATAGTTCATGGTTATCAATAAACTTCAGTATTCCTTCAGAATCTGTTTTCAGCTTTGGCGTAAGTTCTTCATTCACCATCTCAAAAAAATACGATGAAATATTTATTGTCCGGTTTGATTACGGTTGCATTAGTCATAAGCGCATTTGAAATCACAAATGCGCAAGGAGCAAGCGGCTTTTCTGTCGCAAAAACTTTTCATATTGCGAGCGGCGGCGGTTGGGATTATATTGCGGTCGGTCCGAATAATAACAGGCTGTATGTTAGTCACGCTACACAAGTAAATATTCTTAATCAGGAAACAGGAGATTCAGTCGGCGTGATTGAAGGAACAACAGGCGTGCATGGAATTGCTTTTGCAATGGACAGAGGTTACACGAGCAACGGCAGGCTGAATAATGTAACGGTTTTCGATTTGAAGACAAATCAAATCATCACTCAGATTGCAACAGGTGAAAATCCTGACGCCATTATGTTTGATGAATTTTCTAAAAAAATCATCACATGCAATGGAAGAAGCAAAAACCTTTCAGTGATTGACCCGGCAACTGATAAAGTGGTTGCAACAATTCCTGTTGCTGGCAAACCGGAAACAGCAGTATCTGATAATGCCGGAAAAATTTTCGTGAACATTGAAGACAAAAATCAGATTGATGTTGTTGATATCGCAAAAAATAAAGTTGTGGCGAGCTGGAGCATTGCGCCTGCCGATGGACCAACCGGATTAGCAATTGACATTAAAACAAAAAGATTATTTGCTGGCTGTGATAAGTTATTAGTTGTAGTAGACGCAACGAATGGAAAAATTGTTGACAAACTTCCGATTGCTGATGGCTGCGATGGTGTTGGTTTTGATAATGGTTTGAAATATGTTTTCGCTTCCTGCGGGGAAGGAAAACTGAGTGTTATTGAAGAAATGAGTGCTGATAAATTTAAAGTGATTGATAATGTGGAAACGAAAAGAAGTGCGAGGACAATTGCAGTAGATGAAACAAAACATGAAGTTTATATGCCTGCTGCAGATTCACAACCGGGCACAGCAGGAGAAAGACCTAAAATGGTTCCGGGAACTTTTCAGGTTTTAGTAGTGAAGAAGAAATAATTTTTAATTGAGATAATATTTAATGCAAGAAATAAATTCAATGAAAAAAGTAATTGTTTTGCAATTTTTATTTGTGAGTTTGTCGACATACGCACAAATAGAAGTTCCATCTTCCATAACAACAGCCTTCATAAAAAAATTCCCTGATGCAATGCACGTAAAATGGGGAAAGGAAAATGCAAAAGAATATGAAGCGAATTTTAAGATGAATGGGATTAACATGTCAGCGAATTATGATATAAGTGGAAGCTGGAAAGAAACTGAAACAGAAATTTCTGTAAAAGATTTGCCAGAAGCAGCTTCAAAATCTATAAAAACAAAATATCCAAATGCGATTATTTCCGGTGCAGGTAAAATTGAAAGAGCCGACGGAAAAATAGTTTATGAAGCGGATATTAAATGGAACGGAAAGAAAAAGGAAGTTGAGTTGTTCGCGGATGGGAAGTTTGTGAAATGAGAACTTTATTTTGAAAATGAATCCACAAACTGAAGATTAATAGTAGCACAACAGATGAACGGATTGCGACGCAACGATGTTCAATAGAATTACAAATGCTGGTATCAAAATATTAATTTCCTTCTTTCTTAGGCTTCACATTTTTATTATAATACTTACACGCAGGTTTCAATCCGCAGATATTGCATTTGGGATTTCTTGCAATGCAGACATATCTTCCATGAAGTATGAGCCAATGATGTGCTACGTGAATGAGCTCTTGCGGAATAAGTTCTATTAATTGCTTCTCGGTTGCGAGTGGCGTTTTAGCATTCACAGTTAATCCGATTCGTGCAGAAACCCGGAACACGTGGGTATCGACAGCCATGTTGGGCTGCTTGTCAACAACAGATGTTATTACGTTCGCAGTTTTTCTTCCAACTCCGGGCAATTCAATCAGCTCATCAACAGTTAATGGAATTTCGCCATGAAATTTTTCCATCACCATTTTCGCCATCCCGATGAGATGCTTTGTTTTATTATTCGGATAAGAAATGCTTTTGATGAAAGGGAACAGCTCATCAAATGTGGCATGCGACAAACTTTCTGCATCAGGATATTTTTCGAAGATGGCAGGAGTGGTCATGTTCACACGCTTGTCAGTGCATTGAGCAGACAAAATAACCGCTACCAATAATTCGTAAGGGCTGTCGTAGAACAACTCAGTTTCAGCATCAGGCGAGTGCTGCTGAAAATAATCTATCACAAATTGAAAGCGTTCTTTCCTGGTCATAATTCGACCACGAAATTAAGGCAATCGGCAATTGCTCACGTTCTAACGGTGATGTATAGACTCCACAGCGGTTTCGCGTGCGTAGTTCATCACGTTTAAAACAACTTCCATTCTAGGGGAAACGATGAGCTTGTCCAATTGTTCGGCAGAAGATTGCAGAACCTGCATTTTTTCACGAAGTGTCCAATCTTCGTTCAATGCTGCTTCAATAGCAGCGGTAAGCTCTGGCGAAGATTCTTTGTGCAAATACAGCAGAAGATCCTCCGGTGTAAAGAGTGTCATAGGCGAAACCATTTAATGTCCTAATTTTATATCCAGTAACCTGAAACGTCCGTATTAAAAACGGCATTTGGGTATTCTTATTGTCCGGCTTCCAAAATAATAAGGTTATGGTAATTATGCAATATAAAAGGCATGAAAATCAGGCGGTTTCGGTAAAACACCAATTTTAGCGGATAAGAAAAAGGTCTTCATTGTCCCTTTTCATCAGATACTTCTCGCGGGCATACTTCTCAATGGTTGATGGATTTGATTTAAGCCGCTCAAGCTCATTTTTAGTAGCGGTAATCTCATCCTGATAATATTTTTCGCTTTGCTGCAATTTTTTTAATTCCTGCGGCTGTTTGATATGTGTGGTAATCAAATCTCTTTCGTCAAAAAAGAACATCCAGACTACAAACCCGATAGCAGTCAGCACATATTTATTTTTCAGCCAGGATGGTATTCTTTGTAGAAGCTTCATGATCAGAGTTTACAGTTTTCAGTTTCCAGTCCAGAGATTCGAAGTTCGCAATCAAATTTAAACATTCAGAACTGCAAACTCTAAACTGGAAACTCCAAACTGCTTTTTATTTTCCAAATTTAATTTTTCCTTTCGGATAAATTGCGTTCTCGCCCAACATTTCTTCGATACGGATGAGCTGGTTGTATTTTGCAATCCTGTCAGTGCGGCTTGCAGAACCGGTTTTTATTTGTCCGCAATTCAAAGCCACAGCCAAATCAGCGATTGTTGTGTCTTCTGTTTCGCCACTGCGATGGCTCATAATAGTGTTATATCCATTATGCTGAGCAAGTGTAACAGCATTAATTGTTTCAGTAACAGTTCCGATCTGATTTACTTTAACGAGAAGCGCATTGCCAATTCCTTTGTCAATACCGGTTTGCAATCGGTCTACATTAGTAACAAATAAGTCATCGCCTACCAATTGAACTTTGCTACCAATGGTTTCAGTCAGATTTTTCCAACCGTCCCAGTCATCTTCAGCCATGCCATCTTCAACAGAAAGGATTGGATATTTCTTCACCCAGCTTTCCCAGTATTTTACTAATTGGTCGCTGCTCATTTCTTTCCCATCGCTTTTATGGAAAACATATTTTTTCTTTTTTGAATCCCAAAGCTCACTGTTCGCAGCATCCATGGCAATCACAATCTGAGAACCTGTTTTAAAACCTGCCGAGCTGATGGCTTCCAATACAGTTTCAATCGCTTCTTCATTGCTTTGAATATTCGGAGCAAAACCGCCTTCATCCCCAACATTCGTACTGAATCCTTTTTTCTTGAGAACACTTTTTAGCACATGAAAAATTTCAACGCCCCAACGAAGACCTTCACTGAATGAAGATGCTCCAATTGGCATCACCATAAATTCCTGGAAATCGATTTTATTATCTGCATGTGCACCGCCGTTCAAAATGTTCATCATCGGCATAGGCAGAGTTTTGGCATTCGTGCCACCAATATAACGGAACAAAGGCAATCCTGATTCCTGTGCCGCAGCTTTTGCAGCAGCCATGCTCACTGCAAGCATCGCATTTGCGCCGAGTTTGGATTTATTTGGAGTTCCATCAAGGTCAATCAGCAATTTGTCAAGACCGGCTTGGTCAGCCACTTCCCAGCCTAATATTTTTTCAGCAATTGAATCGTTCACATTCTTCACGGCTTTCAGAACACCTTTTCCCTGATAAGTCTTTTTATCACTATCACGAAGCTCCACCGCTTCATGAATGCCCGTGCTGGCGCCGCTTGGAACAGCAGCGCGGCCAAGAATACCTTCGTCGGTAATAACATCCACTTCAACAGTCGGGTTTCCTCGGCTGTCCAGAATCTGTCTTGCATGTACTTGCTCAATGTAGCTCATATAAGTTTTCAGTTTTTAGTTTGCATTTGCCAGTTCTCACAAATAGTAACGGCACTTAAGTTTATATTTTAATTTTTTGTGACCAGCATTAGTTCTTTATTCAGCATCGTTGCGTCGCACCCTTGTACTTAAGTAACTTTGTTCTTCCTTAGCATCACAATCGGTAAGGCTCCGTGTTTACTCTGCCCCCCAAGTCTTTGCGGTTAAACATGTCCTAATTCGTCAAGCTCCTGAACACATCTTCCAAACTTTGCTCGCCGCTTTGCAAAGAAACGATATTCAGATTATGCTGCAAAGACAGTTGCATTAATTGTTTGCGGACAAATTCGGGATTGGGAGTTTCCAGTTTCCAGTTTCCGGTTTGCAGTTGCTCCGCATTCGAAACTTCATGCAAATTTTTTATTAATGATTCATCCACATTTTCTTTGAACTGCACAAGGACAACATGATTATTTTTATTTGTACTCTGCAAATTGATCACTTTATCATCTGCAACAATCTTCCCTTTATTAATAATGATAACACGGTCGCAAATAGCTTCCACTTCCTGTAAAATATGCGAAGAAAATAAAACCGTTTTTTCTCTGCCTAAATTTTTAATGACGTCTCTGATTTCAATAATCTGGTTTGGGTCAAGCCCGGTGGTGGGTTCATCCAAAATCAATACTTCAGGCTCATGTATTAATGCAGCCGCTAAACCAACGCGCTGTTTATATCCTTTTGATAGCTGTCCGATTTTCTTTTTGCATTCCGGCGTTAATCCAACTAATTCAATGACTTTATTGATGACTGACAACCGATTGCCGCCGACAGAATGAACATCGGCAACAAAGCCAAGATATTCTTTTACGTACATATCATAATACAAAGGATTTGCTTCGGGGAGATAACCGATTTTCTTTTTAGTTTCTATCGGTTGTGCTTTCACGTTAGTGCCGCAGACAAAAGCATCACCTTCGGTTTGGTGAAGATAACCGGTGATGATTTTCATAGTGGTTGATTTTCCGGCACCATTTGGTCCAAGGAAACCAACAATTTCACCCTTCTTTACTGCAAAGGAAATATTGTCAACTGCTTTTTGTTCGCCGTAAATTTTTGTGAGCCCTTTTACTTCAATCGACATGATAGAGGTTTACGCTCCGCGAAAGTAATCAATTTGTAAATGTACGAATTAGCAAATGTGAAAATTGCTCAATTTAGGCTGCGTAAGTTGAAGAAGAATTGAACAATTGAGTCATTGAGCAATTTTCACATTTTTTGCTCATCATATTCTCCTTTCAGCGCATAATATCCAAAAATAACCAGCCCGATGGCAATCGGGATAAAAATGATAATAAAAACCGCCCATTGGATTTTTGTATCAATTACTGGTTTTTTTGCAATTTCTGATAATGCGGTGCTGACAAGATAATAAATCAAAACCGGCGCGAGCGCAATCCAAACAAAACCGGCAATTCTTCTTAATGCGTTCATAAAAATTATTTATTCATGAAATGAAAAATTTCTTTTGTTGCTCACATATAAAATACACACAATCGCACAAATCAGTGAAATAACTAACGGGTAGGTTAATCCAACTAGTTTGTCCTTTGTATATATAGTGGTGAGCAATGTTGCGAAAAATGGCGTTAACCCTCCGAATATCCCATTGCCGATATGATAAGGCAACGACATAGATGTGTATCTGATTTTTGTCGGGAACAATTCAACAAGGAATGCAACGATTGGCCCGTAAGCAATAGTAACAGTGAAGATCATTATGAAAACTATAAAAACCATTTTCCAATAACCTGTGCTTCCCAATGTTTTTGAAATTTTGATTTCCGGTTTTGCACTCGAGTGGTCCACATATAAAGTATCTTTCTTTGTTTCCGATATAATCATTCCATCATCATAAAAACTTTTTGTGGTCATTGTCCGCAATGAATTCTGAGAATTCGGAATCGGAGTCAAATTCGTTTTCACCTGGCTAAGCTGAGTGACTTGTGTTTTATTTTTTTCATCAGCAATGTTTAACAACTGCGAAAACAAAAAACGATAACACAATACAGACAGGAGCATGCCACCCACAATTATCCATTTTCTTCCAAACTTATCACTCAATGCACCGAACATGACAAAGAATGGCGTGGTGAATAAAATGGCCCAAATGAAAATTGTCCTCGACTGGTCAAAATCAACTTTACAAACATTTTCTATGAACGATTGCGCATAGAATTGACCCGTGTACCAAATAACTCCTTGTCCCATGGTTGCGCCGAACAATGCAAGCAAAACCATTTTCAGATTTTCCTTGTGAGTAAAACTTTCTTTCAATGGATTGGTAGAAGTTTTACCTTCTGCTTTTAATTTCGTGAACAAAGGCGATTCACTCATCTTAAGCCTGATGTAAATTGAAACGCCAACAAGTATGATAGAAATTAAAAACGGTATCCGCCAGCCCCAGTCGTTGAATTTTGCAATGGATTTTGCCTGGTCATTATCAAGCAAATGGCGCGTTAATAAAATAACGCCAAGCGAAACAAATAATCCAAGCGTTGCTGTTGTCTGAATCCATGAAGTGTAAAATCCTCTTTTATTGTCCGGTGAATGTTCTGCGACATAAGTCGCTGCGCCGCCATATTCCCCCCCAAGTGCAAGTCCTTGCAGCAAGCGTAATATCAAAACAATTAAAGGAGCAGCAAAACCAATCGTTTCATATTTTGGAACGAGCCCTATTACAAATGTTGAGCCGCCCATAATAATGAGCGTTAGCAGGAATGTATATTTCCTTCCGATCAGATCGCCTAATCTTCCAAATACCAATGCGCCAAAAGGGCGGACAATGAAACCAGCAGCAAATGTTGCCAGTGTAGAAAGCAAAGCTGCGGTTGGGTTTGTCTTTGGAAAAAACTGACTGGCAATTACAGTAGCAAGGCTTCCGAAAATAAAAAAATCATACCACTCAATCATGGTGCCGACAGCCGAAGCGATAATAACTTTTCTTATCGGTGAATTTGAAGAAGACATAGCAGCAATTGGTTTGGTGCTATGAATTTAATTATTAGTTCGAATTATTACGATAATGGAAAAGAAAATCGACAACTATTTTTTCTCAGCCACTGCAATTTTCGAGTCGGCGGTTCCATAATACAAAAGCCATTTGCCATTCAAGTTTGCGAGTCCTTCAACGAAACAAACATTATTAACCTGCCCACTGAATTCGTATGGTTTGTCAGGCTTCATGAAATAAGTGTCCATTCTTTTCAAAATTTTTGTTGGGTCATTTTTATCAAGCAATGCTTGTGATGCAGCATAAGTTCCTTCTGCTAATGAACTATCGCCAATGGAAGGAATGTTGCGGCTGTTATAAATCAGCACAATCCCTTTATCAGTGAGCATTGCAGGTGGCCCGCTTTCAACAAGGTCGCAATCAAATTTTTTATTTCTGGTTGGAATAACAATTTTAAGCTCGGGCATATTAATTGCCTGCCCTTTCAATTCAATCGGAGGTTTTTCATTTTGCTGCATTTCAACAGGCGACCAGTTTATTAGATCATCAGATGTTGCAGCCCAGATATTCTGGTCGCCCCAATACATCCAATATTTACCGTTTATTTTTGCCGCGATGATTTTTCCATTTTTATAAGTTGAAACGATGGAACCTGACTTTGACCATTTATCAAGATATTTTCCATTATGCGCTTTTGCAAAAACAGGCCCGTGTTTTTTCCAGTGAATTAAATCTTTTGAAGTAGCAATCAATAACCGCGCAACCTTGCCATCAAAAGAAGTGTAAGTCATATAATAAATGCCGGCACTATCTTCTGCAATGCGCGGGTCTTCGCAGCCACCTTCCCATTCATATTTTTTCTGTTCATCATTATCGGGGAAAAAAACAGGTTCGGGATGTCTTTTAAAATGAATGCCGTCGCTGCTTTCAGCGAGACCTATCCTTGATGTTCCATCAGGCTTTCCAACTTTATCCTGCGCACGATAAAGCATAAAAACTTTTCCATCTTTCACAACAATGGCGGGATTGAAAACATCTTTTTCTTCCCACAGAATTTTTTCTTTTTTAATCGGGCACACAAAAGAACCGGTGCCGGGTTTCATAATGGGATTAACAGAATCAATTTTCACAAAAGGAATTAATGCCCAACTGCTGTCATCTTCCGGAATCTTTTTTTCTTCTTTTGATGATTCCGTTGTAGATGGATTGGTGCAGGAAATAAAAGCGCAACAAATGATGATTGAATAGCAAAGCAATTTTTTCATAAAGCAAGTTTAGGCAATTTCGCACAAAGAAGATAAGCAATGCAAACGTTCTACTATTCTTTATCTTTTATGTGCGATTAAATTTTAAATTTACCGTCTCAAAATAATTTTGCCGTATGAGCTATCCATATCAGATTAAATCTTTCGAAGAATATAAAACAGCTTATAAGAGAAGTGAAGAAAATCCTGAAGCGTTTTGGGGAGAGATTGCAGAAAACTTTCAATGGAGAAAAAAATGGAGCAAAGTGCTGGAGTGGAATTTCACAGAGCCAAATGTGAAATGGTTTCTCGATGGGAAATTGAACATTACTGAAAATTGTATCGACAGGCATTTGGAAACAATGGGAGAGAAGCCTGCGATTATCTGGGAACCAAATCATCCTGATGAAAGAGTGAGGATAGTTACTTATAATCGGTTGCACAAACGTGTTTGTCAGGTAGCACAAATGCTGAAAAATAACGGAGTGAAAAAAGGCGACCGTGTTTGTATTTATATGGGTATGGTTCCTGAGCTCGCTTATGCAGTGTTGGGCTGTGCAAGGATTGGGGCAATACACAGCGTTGTATTCGGCGGGTTCAGTGCACAAAGCATTGCCGACAGATTGTATGATGCGCAGGCTGAATATATCATCACTTGCGATGGGGCTTATCGCGGGGGAAAAGATATTCCTTTGAAAAGTGTGATTGACGATGCTCTGATAGGAAACAGGACTGTGAAAAGAGTGATTGTTTATACGAGAACGAGAACGCCTGTGTCAATGATTAAGGGCCGCGATGTGTGGTGGGAAGATGAAATGGACCACGCAGAAACGCAGGTAGAAAAAAATGGAGTGGTTTCTTTTCCTGCAGAAGAAATGGATGCAGAAGACCCGCTGTTTATTTTATATACTTCAGGAAGCACGGGCAAACCAAAAGGAGTTGTGCATAGTTGTGGTGGCTATATGGTTTGGACGAACTATACTTTCGTAAATACATTTCAATATCAGCCTGGTGATGTACATTTCTGCACAGCTGATGTGGGATGGATAACGGGTCATAGTTACATTGTCTACGGACCATTGAGTGCAGGCGCAACTTCATTAATGTTTGAAGGTGTTCCAACATGGCCTGATGCAGGAAGGTTTTGGGATATTGTTGCGAAGCATAAAGTAAATATTTTATACACCGCACCTACTGCTATCAGAAGCCTGATGGGATTTGGTTTAGAACCTTTGCAGGGAAAAGATTTATCATCATTAAAAATTTTGGGCACGGTTGGCGAACCGATTAATGAAGAAGCATGGCATTGGTATGATGAAAATATAGGGAAGAAAAAATGCCCGATTGTTGACACATGGTGGCAAACGGAAACAGGCGGCATATTGATTTCTAATTTAGCTGGAATCACTCCGTCAAGACCATCATGGGCAACATTGCCAATGCCCGGCATTCATCCGATTTTGGTAGATGAAAATGGAAAAGAAGTGACTGAAAAAGATGAGCATGGTTTGTATAAAGGAAACCTTTGCATCAAAAATCCGTGGCCCTCTATTATACGAACAACTTATGGCGACCATGAACGTTGCCGCACCAATTATTTTGCTACTTATCCGAATTTATATTTCACTGGTGATGGAGCTTTGAAAGATGATGATGGAAATTATCGGATTACTGGAAGAGTGGATGATGTATTGAATGTAAGTGGTCATCGTATCGGGACTGCCGAAGTAGAGAATGCGATTAACATGCACGCTGGTGTTGTTGAAAGCGCCGTAGTCGGTTATCCGCACGATATTAAAGGGCAGGGAATTTATGCTTATATTATTTATACCGGTCATCAGAGCGATGAAAATCTGAATAGAAAAGATATTCTTCAGACAGTAACCAGAGTGATTGGGCCAATTGCAAAGCCGGATAAAATTCAATTTGTAAGCGGCTTACCAAAAACTCGAAGCGGAAAAATCATGCGTAGGATTTTAAGAAAGATTGCAGAAGGGGAAACACAAAATCTTGGAGATACTACAACATTGCTTGACCCGGGAGTAGTGGATGAAATTAAGAATGGAAAGCTGTAGGAAATGGGAGTTAGCTAAAGTTGTGGTTGTCGAAAACTATATTGATTCATGATTGCTGAGAAAAACTTTTTTCTTCAATTACCTGTGTTTTTGCAATAAGGTCTCCAATACGTTGATTTTTTTTATTTAAAATAGAAACAAGGAAACCAATCGGGCACAAAAAGTATATTTCAAGAATATCAAAAAAATGTCTTTTAAGCAAATCACTAAAATAGAGTTTAGTGTTATCAATCTTTACAACTCTTAATTTTAAAATTTTTTTGCCAAAAGTTTTGCTCCAAAAATATTCCTGAATTATATAATAAGAATAAGTTAACCCTATAAATACAATTAAGCCAGAAAGCCCTTTTATTGTTTTCTCTCCATCCTTGTTTACATGACCAAAAACTTGAAAAAAAATATAGACTGGAATAGTAGCAAGTGAAGCATCAATTAAGTAGGCAAAACATCTTTTGAAGTACATAGAATTTAGTTAGTTTAAAGTTACTGACTTTATAAAGAATTATAAACTTCAAACATGTACTAAATTTTTAACGAATAGCAACTATTACTTCTGAATAATAACTTTCGTTCCTACCGGAACAAGGTCATATAATTCATCCACATCTTCGTTTTTTAAAGAGATGCATCCATTGGTCCAGTTCTGGAACATGTCAACTACATGCTCATCATGTTGCCATGTGCCATGGATAGCAATGCCGTTGCCGATTTTAGCATTTTTTGGAATCAATCCTTTTGCTTTCCTCTCATTGAATTTTTCATAATCGGCTTTTGTGGGATAATCGATATCCATCATCTTGTCCCATTTTTCATGACGGCGTTTTGATATGATATGATAAGTTCCTTCCGGGGTTTTTCTGTCACCCTCCACCATTTTATCTCCCAATGATTTGCTTCCGAACACAACAGGATATGTGGCGTACCATCCTTCTTTGTCATACACTTTTAGTTCATAATCAGATTTCACGATGATGATATAAACTTCTCCATCGGTATTCAGCGAGCGATGGAAAGAATTTATTTTAACATGTCTCGAATTGGTGTGGCTGAATGAAAAGAGGCTTAGCGCTAGCACGGAGAAAAGAAGGATTTTTTGTGTTCGCATACCATCCGAATTGAAGTAAATAATCTGCTCAAACGCCATGCCATTTGCAAATATTTTGGGTGTGGATTTCTTTAACGAATCCTTTGATTTTCCCAAAATAAAACAGTTTCCAAAATTTCACGCAAAGGGCGCAAAGAATACAACGAACGCAAAGGCGGATAATAAGATTGGATACTCTTTATTTGGTTTAAGCAGGTAAAAACAAAAAAGGGAACAGAAATTACTTTGTCCCCTTTGTATTCTTCGTGTTCGTTGTGTGAAATAAAAACTACCAGCTGCTAAGACGAATTCCTACTGTGTATGGTGTCTGGTCAAGCCCTTGTTTGAACATGCTTTTGGTTGCATACGAACCATACAACCTGATATATCCCAATTGTATTTCTCCAATCCATGAAATTTTCCAGGGGTTCAAATCGAAATCATCATGCGTTTTATGCTTGCCGTTTTCTTCCGTGATTATTTTTTGTCTGGACGAATACAAATAACCTGCACTTGCGCCAACACTCAAGCCAAAACCATTTCTTCTGTGCGGAGTAAAATTGAAATTCAGCATGAATGGAATTGTGACATAATCTGCAGCAAGCTTATTTTTTTTGTAATGTCGAACAGAATCGTACGTAACTTCTGTTGCCGGGTTCTCGCTAAAAAGAATGGGTGAAGAATAACGATAATTATTTAGTTCAATTCCCAATCCGTATTTCAAATTCACAACGTGCTTAATCAGATTCAATCTTTGCATGAAAAGCCAGATGTTCACGTCAACCGACTTCCCTGTGCGCAGATTGAACCAATCCTTTGTTGAGCCGGCAGCAAAACTTGACGGATAATTTGTTTTGTCATTATAATTCGCAAACCCAAGGTCAATAATTACCCAGTTGGTGCTGATGTTGGATGGTTTGTAATAATTGTGGCGATGTGTGCGAACAACAATGCTGTCATTATCATTTTTTCCATTTCTTACAATCACCATATTACCAACATGAATTGTATCGCTTTGATTATTGTTCGTGCTGCTTTTTCCGGTCGTGTCTGTTTGTGCGAAGCTTGTGAGCGCAGCGCACAATGCTGCCATTAATAATAATTTCTTTTTCATAATTTCTTTGAATTGATTTTAGTCTTTTAGTTCATCTCATTCTTCGCTTGAGCATCTGAAACAAGAATCAATTATAATTATATGATTTTTTTCTGCTTCTTCTATCTCAATGCAATTTGAAAACTCCCGATGGCGACTGAGCGTTTGCTGTTTTCATCATCATTTGATTTGTTGAAAACACGGGACACTCTTCTAAAGATTCCACGCAGTTTGTTTTTCTTTTCAGAATCGTCATTGGTTGTTTCGTCACCTGAAGCTGTTAGTATGGCAATAGAGCTCTTAGTATTTTTATCGTTGGGTAAATCAGCTGGTTTGTCAACAATCACAACAAGTTGTTTCGGCGCAATTTCTGAAGTTCCGGTTGTTGCATTTTCTATTTTAGGGTCGATAATTGTGTTGTAAATTTTTGCAACCGATGCTTTATTGACTGCATCAGGCTCATCAATTGGTTCAACAACATTTATATCTTCCGATTTCTTTCTGTCTTCTTTTCTGCTGCGATTTTTGTTGCTTGCAATCTCATTTGGAGATTTCTTTTCTTCGTTCCTGCGATTTGTTGTTTTAACTTCTGCAAGCTTTGAAATATTCAACGAATCATTAATAGAAGAAGTTACAGGCAGTGTTTCTTTTTTATTATCTTTTATAATATCCGTAGCTGAGTTGCTTTTTTCAGCCTCATTTTTCTTAACGATAGTCCTATCAGAAGTTCTCTTACTAATATCTTCTTTATTATAAAGCAGGAAACCTGTCACTAATAATATTGCTACTGCCGCAGCCGATGCAATCCATGCAAATGGAATAAATCTTCTGCGTTCTTCTTTTTTGTATAAAGACTCTTTTCCTTCAAACACGATTGATTCATCTGCTTCTGATTTTGTTTGTTGCAAAAGATAGAATTCATTTTGCAATGAAGGATTTTTGCTGACAAATTCTTCTACTTGTTTTTTTGTGGGTGTGTTCAACTCATTATCTACATACAACAAAAAATATTCTTCGTAATTATTTAAGTTGATGAATGAGTTTTCTTCTGTTTGTTTGAGCAATAAATTTTTATTATTAAAAACAATATTGCTTTCCGGTTTGATGACAGATTGTTTCAGCATGTTCAGCTCTTCTTCCAAATCAGGATTTTGCTGAACAAATTCTTCCACAGCATTTTTTTCTGCAGCAGACAATTCATTGTCCACATACATCAAAAAATATTCTTCATAATTATATCTTGTAATCATTTTCTACATTACGTTTTCCGGCTTCACCAAATAATTTTTCAATTGCAACCGTGCTCTGTGCAGGTACACTTTCACCTGGCTTTCATTCAATCCTGTTATTTGCCCGATTTCTTCATAGCTATAACCTTCATAATCTTTCAGCAGCACTAATGAGCGCTGTGTTTCATTCAGTCTTGCCAATGCTTCTTCCAAAACCTTTTTCAAATTGTGCGATTGCTTGTCCTGCACTTTCGCTTCTTCATGAAAGTTTTCCTTCAATTGAATCCTTTTCACTTTTCTGATGTGGTCAATCATCTGATGATAGGCAATCGTGAAAAGATATGATTTGCTCTTTCCGTTCTCGACCTCATTCCTGTTGCGCCACAATTTTTCAAAAGCAGTCTGCACCACATCCCGAGCATCTTCTTCATGGCGAAGGTTTTTCACGATAAAGCGAAACACATTATCGGCATAATTCCTGACACATTCATTATACTCTTTCTCTGTCATAAACAGTTCCCTAATATTATTTCAGTTGGTGGTTTAATATAATACGGGCAAATGCCGGCAATGTTACAGCATTCAATAAATTATTTAAAGATAGAAATCAATTGTCAGTAGCCGACAATAAATGCCTTGAAAGGGATTCGAGAAGGATGAAGTCAGTTTGGGCTTTGTTTTGCTGACATTTTTCACTGCAGCATTCCTGGCTGGCAGATGGTTTTTTATGCTCATAAGAAATGAAGGCAAGACCTGCTGAAGCAACCAGCAAAAGAGCAAAAAAACGTATGATATACTTCTTATTCATTGTAGATTCGGATGCAAAAGTATAGAAAAATCTCAAAGCATCTAATATTTTTGATATATAATTTCAATCTAAAGATAAGTAGCTGACAATTTTGAACTTCTGTTCGAATCAGGACAATCGACAACACTGATTATTGAACTTGTAAGTCCTTACCTTTACAGCCCAAAATTCTAATCCATGAACCAGAAATTTGTACAGCGCATTGCTTCAGAATTAAGCGAGATTAAGACATCAGGCTTGTTCAAAAATGAGCGCATTATCGCCAGCGAACAGGGAGCAGAAATCGTCGTGAACGGAAAAACAGTATTGAATTTCTGCGCTAATAATTATCTCGGACTTTCTTCTCACCCAAAAGTGATTGAAGCAGCGCACAAAGCAATTGACAAGCGCGGTTATGGATTAAGCAGCGTGCGCTTTATTTGCGGAACTCAGGATATTCATAAGGAACTGGAAAAAAAGATTGCTGAATTTCTCGGAACGGAAGACACGATTCTGTATGCCGCAGCATTTGATGCAAACGGTGGTGTGTTTGAGCCTTTGTTCAATGAACAGGATGCGATTATCAGCGATGCTTTGAACCATGCTTCGATTATTGATGGCGTTCGTTTGTGCAAGGCGCAGCGATATCGCTATGAGCATAATAATATGGCTGACCTTGAAGCGAAATTGAAAGAAAGCCAGCTTTTGCGCAGCCGGATTATTGTAACTGATGGTTCATTTAGTATGGATGGAACTATTGCGCAGCTTGATAAAATTTGTGACTTGGCGGATAAATATGATGCAATTGTGATGATTGATGAATGCCATTCTTCCGGGTTTTTAGGAAAGACAGGAAGAGGAACGCATGAATACCGTGGCGTGGTAGGAAGGATTGATATTATTACCGGAACGCTTGGAAAAGCACTTGGGGGAGCAAGCGGTGGTTTCACCAGTGGCAGAAAAGAAATCATTGAAATGCTGAGGCAAAGAAGCCGCCCTTATCTTTTTTCAAATACTGTTGCTCCGTCAATTGTAGGTGCTTCTATTGCTGTGCTGGATATGCTGAGCGAGACAACTGAGCTAAGAGACAAATTGGAATTCAACACAAAATATTTCCGTGGCAAAATGACTGAAGCCGGTTTTGATATCAAACCAGGAGACCATCCGATTGTTCCGATTATGCTCTATGATGCAGTAGTCGCACAAAATTTTGCAGCAAAACTTTTGGAAGAAGGCATTTATGTGATTGGATTTTTCTTTCCTGTTGTTGCAAAAGGTCAGGCAAGGATAAGAGTGCAATTAAGTGCTGCGCACGAACAAAAGCATTTGGACAAAGCGATTGCTGCGTTCACAAAAGTGGGGAAGGAGTTAGCAGTCCTGAAGAATTAGAAATAAAAAATGAGAAATAAGGAATTAGAAATTTGAATGCGATTCACTATTCACCATTGGCCATTCACCTTGCAGCTATCATGCTAATTTCCACATTCACATTTTTCGGCAAGCCTTTCACTGCAACGGTTTCACGTGCTGGGAAGTCTCCCGTGAAATATTTTCCATATACTTCATTCACTGTTGCAAAAAGAGACATATCGCTTAAGAAAATAGTTGTCTTAGCCACATTATTAAAATCCATTTTTGCTTCAGCCAAAATAGATTTGAGATTGTGCATCACCTGATGTGTTTCTGCAATCACATCTTTTGCTTCTACATTTCCTGTTGCTGGGTTAATTGCAACCTGCCCGGAAATGAAAAGCATATTATTGACAAATATTGCCTGATTATATGGTCCAATTGGGTCGGGAGCATTTTTAGTGTTGATTATTTTCTTTTCCATGCGCCAAATGTATAGATTTTTTTTTCACTCAGAGGTGACACGTTTTCAAAAAGGTGTCACCTCGGCGCCTCTATTTGTCTGTGTCGCTGCGTCTCCGCGCTGTTGCGTGAGATTCATCCAAATAGTTTTTCTTTGCTGAAAAAATTCCCGTTCATGAAGATTGCTGTGCTGGCAAATAGTTTATCAAAAGAAGAAATGCAGCAGAAATGTGCGGGCATTGATGTAAGCATTGAATGGATTGATTCAGTACAGGGTTTTTTAAATATTGCAGATGCAGATGCTTATTTTGATTTGGAATTTCTGAATGAAAAGACAAGAATTGATGAGCTGCAAACATTATTGCCCAAACCTGTTTTCATAAATTCCATTATTACAACTTTGAAGCAGATTAATCAGCCTTTCATCCGAATCAATGCATGGAACGGATTTTTGAAAAGACAGATTTGCGAAATGGCTGCGACTAATGAACAGCAAAAACAAAATGCAGAGCAAATTTTTAATCAATTGAAATGGGATTATCGTTTTGTTCCCGACGTTACAGGGATGATAAGCGCAAAAATTTTGGCGATGATTATTAATGAGGCATATTATACTTTGCAGGATGAAGTGAGCACCAAACATGAAATTGATTTAGCCATGAAGCTTGGCACCAATTATCCTTATGGTCCTTTTGAATGGAGCGAAAAAATCGGACTAAAGAATATATATGATTTGCTTTTGGAACTGAGCAAAACTGATAGCAGGTACAAAATTTCAGAAGCATTGGAAAAAGAAGCAAAACACAAATGGCATTAATCTTAAATATTGATATATCCACAGAATCTGCAGCTATTTGCCTTTCGAAAGATGGGATGCAACTGGCATTGTCAGAAAGCAATGAACAAAAAGAGCATGCGTCATGGCTTCATGTTGCTATTGATAAAATGATGAAGTCTAATGGTTTTTTGATGAAAGATTTAAGTGCAGTTGCTGTTATCGATGGCCCGGGCTCTTACACAGGCTTGCGCGTAGGAATGTCTGCGGCAAAAGGATTATGTTATGCTTTGCAAATTCCTTTGATTACTGAAAGCTCTTTAAAGTTCATGGCTTATGCAGCAACTAAGCAAATAAATGATATTAGTGATTCATTTCTTTGCCCAATGATTGATGCAAGGCGAATGGAGGTTTTTACTGCTTTATATAATCAGAGATTGGAAGAATTATTGCCGCCCACCGCAATGTTATTGGATGAGAAGAGTTTTTTAGCTCATCTTTCTTCAAAAAAAATATGTTTTTTTGGAAATGGAAGTGCCAAATGGGAGAAAATGACCGATTCAAATAATGCCTTTTTTCCTGATGTCCGTTTTCATATCGGCTATCTGGGAAATTTGTCCTACCAAAAATTTATTCACCGACAATTCACCGACATAGTTTATAGCCAACCCGCTTATATCAAAGATTTCCATTCTTATATTAAAAAATAACACATTATCATATAAAGGCATTTCAGGAGCTCTTTTTAGTGTTGCAATGTTAATTTTGTTTTATCTCCTAAAATAAGTAAACCATTTTGTAATGACTTTAACTGTAAGTAATCACTGGATGATTGTAAATGGCTCCGAGGGCACACCTGTGAAGGTTGATTTCGTGAACCTGAAAAAGGCTGCTATGATTTTGCGTGCGCTTAATCATAAGCTCCGCCAGCAAATCGTGAAATTGCTTGATGACAATAAAAAACTTACAGTTACTGAAATCTACGTCCAGCTTCGCCTTGAGCAGTCTGTTGCTTCACAGCATCTTGCTATTTTGCGCAAGGCCGGAATCGTTACTACAGAACGCGATGGTAAATTTATTTACTACACTGTCAGCGATGAACGCATTGCTCACATCATGAAATGTGTTGGCAATCTTATTGACTAAACTATCTCCCTGATATTTTCCCTTTGGTGTTTAATGCATAATTTTGCAAAAAAGAAATTATGTTCATTCAACAGCTATATACCGGCTGTCTAAGCGAAGCGGCGTATTATATCGAGAGTAAAAATGAAGCGGCGATTATCGACCCATTGAGAGATATTGAGCATTACCTTGAACTGGCAGGTGAAAGGAAAGCTAACATCAAATACATTTTTGAAACGCATTTTCATGCTGATTTTGTGAGTGGTCATTTGGATTTGAACAAGGCAACGGGAGCACCAATTATTTACGGGCCTGATACAGAAACGAATTTTAAAATTCACAAAGCAAAAGACGGAGAGATTTTTAAATTAGGAGATATTACAATTGAAGTGCTTCATACTCCCGGTCACACGCTTGAATCATCATGCTATCTTGTGAGAGATGAGGATAATAAACCACACGCGATTTTTACTGGGGACACTTTATTTGTTGGGGATGTCGGCAGGCCTGATTTGAGCAGTGGCAATCTTTCGAAAGAAGAATTGGCCGGCATGTTATATGACTCTCTGAATACAAAAATAATTCCTCTTCCTGACAATGTGATTGTTTATCCCGCTCATGGTGCAGGCAGCAGTTGCGGAAAAAATCTTGGGCCAAATACTTACAGCACCATTGCTGACGAAAAAGAAGGCAATTATGCTTTGAATGCGAAAAGCAAAGAAGAATTTATCAAGTCAGTAACAGATGGATTGAATGCTCCCCCACAATATTTTCCTATCAACGCAAAAATTAATAAAGAAGGCTACGACAGCCTTGAGGAAGTGTTGAAAGAAGCATTAAAACCTTTGAGTGTTGACGAATTTAAAAAACTGTCGAAGCAAGACGGTATCATTTTGTTGGATACAAGAAATGAAACGGTTTTCTCGCAAGGTTTTATTCCCGGTTCAATAAGCATCGGGCTGGAAGGGCGTTTTGCAGAATGGGCTGGAAGCTTATTGCCTTTTGACCAATCAATTATCTTAATCACCGAAGCAGGCAAAGAAAAAGAAACAATTATCAGATTGGCAAGAGTTGGCTTCGATAAAATAAATGGTTATTTAGATGGAGGGTTTGAATCATGGAAAAACTCAGGCAATAGTATTGATATGATCATTAATGTGGATGCTGATGAGCTTGCAATGGATTTACCATTTGATGAACATCTGGTTGTGATTGATGTTCGCAGAGAAACAGAATTTGCAGACGGTCATATTGCAGGTGCTATTAATATTCCGCTCAGTGAAATGAATGACCCAGCCAGCATGGCTAATATTGAAGATGACCAGAACCTTTATTTGCATTGTGGCGGCGGTTACAGAAGCATTATCGCTGCATCATTATTGAAAAGGCAAGGCATACACAATCTTCGTAATGTTTCAGGCGGATGGAACAGCATTAAAGAGCAGAAAAATATAGAGGTTGTGAAAGAAAAAAGCGTGCTCAATTAAAATCTATCAACAAAATAGTTTTGCACGATATCACTCCACCTCGGCAATCACTTTCAATCTCGGGTCTTTAAAAACTTGTGTAGCTCTGAGAAGACGGTATCTTCCTTCAAAATAAACAATATATTCGTCATTTACTTTTGGAAGCCTTCTCGACTTGCGTGAGAAAACGATGTTCCTGTCTTCATAGTTGACATGGATATGGTAGGAATTGATCCTTTGAAAGAATGGTATTTTCACAATACTGGATTTTAGATGCTTTTCTAAAAACGAATAACATAAAAAATTAGTATGCGAAATCGATGGGTGCTTCTCGATTAATTTATCTCTTCCTTATCGCTGCTAAGTGGCTTGCCCGTACCTATCCAATTTGCTTCATATTGTTCATCCCAATCATATTTCCAGCGCTTATGGCTCCAAAGCCACATAGATGGGTTTCGCCGAATGACTTCTTCAAGATAGTGTGCGTATTTCAGTGTGAGCTCGCCTTCGGGCAGTTTGCCTGCATTCTCTGTAGCAACCTCAATCACTGCATTGTAATATCCGCGGCGTGGCTTTTCTATATATGCAAAAACAACAGGCAAGTCGCTTAATCGTGCACCTTTTTCGGGGCCTGAAACAAAAGCAGTAGGCTTTCCAAAAAAATCAAGCCAATAAGCTGTCTGCAATTTGCCGGGATTTTGGTCGGCAACAAGCCCTAATAAATATTGTGTGCCTACATATCTTAACATAGCAGTTTTCATGCTGGTTGATGGCAAAAAAATGCTGCCATTCCTGGTTCTTAATTTGTAAAAAATCTTTTCAAAAATGGCGTTGGTAATTGGCATATACACTACCATCAACTTATATGGTGTGAGCGTTTTCAATACCAGTTGCCCCCATTCCCAGTTAAATGTGTGCCCCAGATGTATCTGACACGCCTTGCCTGATTTATATAGCTCATTTAAAGCATCTGTGTTAGCAGTAAACCTTCTCTGCAAAAATGCATCGCTTGCCGAGAGCAGTTTTATTACTTCAACAAATGAGTCAATAAAATTTAAGTAAAATTCTTTTGCGATTTTGACGTGTTCAGCTTTTGTTTTTTCAGGAAAAACAATCATCAGGTTATCCATCACCACTTTTTTTCTGTAGCCAATCAAATAATAAAGCAATAGATAAAGGCCATCAGAAAAAATGTACAGGACCCGCATCGGCAGCAGAGAGAGTAAATACAAAAAGCCGTAAACAATATAATACATGAGGCAAATATAGTTCAGAGTTAACAGTTCAAAGTTTAGAGTCGGGGCTGATTCTGAACTCCCGACTCTGAACTCTTAACTATTTAACCAGTTTTTCGATTCCTGTTCAATGTGGCGAAGTTCAATTTTTGTTTTGAATTTATTTCTTAGGTGACGGGCTAATGCATCTGCTGCATATACGCTTCTGTGCTGGCCACCTGTGCAACCAAAACTTACCATCAGGCTGCTGAAATTTCTTTTGATATAATCTTCAACCGTTATATCTACAATATCAAAAATGCTGTTGAGAAAAACAGGCATTTTGGTTTGCTGTTCCAGATAATCCTTCACCGGTTTGTCGCGGCCTGTTTGTTTTTTATATTCTTCGACCCGTCCCGGATTTAAGATACCACGGCAATCAAAAACAAAGCCACCTCCATTTTCGCTTTCATCTTTTGGGATCCCTTTTTTGTAAGAGAAACTGTTGATATGTATTACTAATGGTGTTTGTTCTGTTGCCTGCAAAGGTTCGTAGCGCTGAATGATTTCATCTTTCACAATTTCATGCAGCATCCTTTCATATTCCGGCAACTCAATTCCCGCTTTTTTGTTTTGAAGAAACCATTTCAGGTTTCTCAAACCCAAAGGAATGCTGGTCAAAAAATGCGCTTTTCTCTCGAACAGACCACGGAAGCCATAAGCACCGAGCACTTGCATTAATCTAATCATCACATAACCGTTATATTGATTCACAAAACCTGTACGGTCAATTTTTTTGTTCTGATTTTCTTCTACGCAATCCATATAATATTCAAGCAAGCTATTCTTCCATTCATCGGAAAGATTCGCTTTTGCCTGCCAGAGCATGGAAGCAACATCGTATTGCAATGCGCCTTTCATGCCGCCCTGATAATCGATGAAATGCGGCTGCTCATCTTTTATTAAAATATTCCTGCTCTGAAAATCGCGGAACATGAAATATTTATAATCCACTTCAGCAAGATATTCGCTTAGCTTATCAAATTCGTTCAGCAGTTTTTCCTTGTCGTAAGGTAACTGAAGCGCATCCAGAAAATAATATTTGAAATAAAGCAGGTCGCTTAGAATTGCCTGCCTGCCGAATTCTTTGGAAGTGATGCAATAGTTATAATCCAGGTTTTTATCTCCTTCAATCTGCAATTTTGCAATTGCCTTCAGGCTTTTTTGAAAAAGCGCATATACGTAATCGTTATAACCATGTTCTTCTAATTTATTGAGCAGGGAAACATCACCAAAATCTTCCTGAATGTAAATGGTTTCTTCTTTGTTTACTGCATAAATTTCGGGAACAGGGCAACTGCTTTTTTTAAAATGCCTGCTGAAATAAATAAAAGCCCTGTTCTCTTTCACATTATCTCCATAAGCAGCGATAAAAGTTTTTTTGACAGTGATGATTCTAAAATAAACCCTGATACTTCCGGACTGAGGTATTTTTCCAATGTTTATGATATTATCATCACTATATGATTGAAAAAGCTTTCTTATTTCGTCAATAATATTTTGCATTAAAAACCTACTTAGTTATTTTATTTCCTGGGTTGAATCAATTTTGCAACAAGCCCTGTCCAGCCTGTTTGATGAGAAGCTCCGATGCCTCTGCCGTTATCGCCATGAAAATATTCATAGAACAAAATGTAGTTATTAAAGTTCGGGTCGAACTGAAGTTTGTCATTATTGCCAAAAATAGCACGGCGACCATTAGCGTCGCGCAAAAATAAATTTTTCAGCCTTTTTGAAAGCTCATCTGCAATCTGGCTGAGCGATAAATATTGCCCTGAATTCGTCGGATATTCTACTTTGAAATCATCACCATAATAATCATAAAAGCGATGAAGTCCTTCAATAATCAAAAAATTTACTGGCATCCAAACCGGACCTCGCCAATTTGAATTTCCTCCAAACAATGGAATGGTTGATTCTGCCGGTGCATACTGAACACTGAGCGGTTGTCCATTCACGTTAAATTCATACGGATGCTGTTCATGATATTTCGACAATGCTCTAACGCCATGCTCACTAAGGAACTCTGTTTCATCAAGCATGCGAAATAAAATGCGTTTCATGCGATGCCCACGAAGTAAAGACAATAAATGTTTTTCATCAGTTCCTTTTTCGTGCCAACGCGAAACAAGGCTTGCAAGGTCAGGGCGATTATCCAGAAACCATCTCATGCGCTCTACAAATTTCGGTTGAGATTGCAGCAGTTCATCATCTAGTATTTCAACCGCGAACAATGGTATAAGCCCAACCATCGAACGTATTTTTAATTTGATGACTTCATTATTTGGTAAGCGAATGATATCATAAAAAAACTCATCCTCTTCATCCCAAAGCCCTTCATTATTTTCACCCATGCTTGCCATTGCTCCGGCGATATATAAAAAATGCTCGAAGAATTTAGTTGCCATATCCTGATAAACAGGATTTGTTTTTGCAAGCTCAAGTGCTATGCGCAATAAGTTCAACGAATACATCGCCATCCAGCTTGTGCCGTCAGATTGCTCCAGGCGTGCGTTGCCGGGGAGTTTCATGTCGCGGTCAAATAAGCTGATATTATCCATCCCTAAAAAACCGCCTTCAAAAACATTATTGCCTTCCGCGTCTTTTCGGTTAACCCACCACGTGAAATTGATGAGCAGCTTGTGAAAAATGGTTTCTAAAAAAACAGTATCTCCAACTCCATTGTTATATTGTTTGTCTAATTCATACACGCGGCAAGCAGCTCCTGCATGCACCGGCGGGTTCGTGTCGCTGAAAGACCATTCATAAGCGGGCAACTGACCATTCGGATGCATATACCAATCTTTTGTCAACAGCAAAAGCTGCTTCTTTGCAAATGCAGGATCAACCAATGCAAATGTTATGCAATGAAAACCCAGGTCCCATGCGGCATACCACGGATATTCCCATTTGTCAGGCATTGAAATAATATCCGCATTGTTCAAATGTTTCCATTCGCTATTCCTTCCATTCAATCTTTCTTTTGGAGGAGGAGGTTGTGAAGGATCGCCTTTTAACCATTGTTCTACATCGTAATAATAAAACTGCTTGCTCCATAACATACCAGCGAAAGCCTGCCGCTGCACATTTTTTTCATCATCACTTGAAATGTTTTTTTGTAAAGCTGAATAAAATTCATTCGCTTCATTCACCCGCTGATTGAAAATATTTTCAAAATCATTAAATGCATTATCGGAATCTTTATCAGACAATCTTAATCGAATCACGAAAGTTTCTCCCGCTGCAACATTGATATCATAATTGGCTGAGGCTTTTGTTCCGCCCCTATCGGGATTGATTGTTGGAGAGCTATGGATGATATAATCGTTAATCCCGTCTTTATAATATTTTTTTCCATCCTGAGAATTATAAAGTGTTGGATTATTTGTTTCATTATCGCAAAACAATAACGAGTTGTTGTTTTCGCAATAGAGTTTATAATTCCCGAAAACTTTGTGCTGTATTTCTATCGCATTTTCGGAGACAGCGAACATATTCGGTTTGTAATCGTCGTAACCCCAATCCCAGGTATTGCGAAACCAAATTGTTGGTAAAACATTTATTGGAGCATTACGCTTGCTATGATTTTTTATTGAAATTTTAATCAGTATATCGTCCACGTCAGATTTTGCATATTCAACAAACACATCAAAATAGTTGTCGTCATTGAAAATGTCGGTATCAATCAATTCAAATTCCGGGTCGAGCCTTGTGCGTTTTTTATTTTCCTCCAATAGCCATGCGTAAGGAAATTCTGCTTGTGGATATTTGTAAAGCATTTTCATGTAGGAATGTGTCGGCGTCGAATCCAGATAATAATATAACTCCTTCACGTCTTCACCATGGTTGCCTTCGAACCCGGATAATCCAAATAATCGTTCTTTTAATATCGGGTCTTTTTTATTCCAAAGGCTAACGGCAAAGCATAGCTGTTGTTGGATGTCGCAAATACCAGCAATGCCTTCTTCGCCCCAGCGCCATGCTTTGCTGCGGGCCATATCATGGGTCGTAAAACCCCACGCATCGCCATTTGCACTATAATCTTCACGCACGGTTCCCCACTGGCGATCGCTCACATAAGGACCCCATTTTTTCCAATCTTTATTTTGAAGACGCTGTTGTTCTGTGTTCATACTGCAATCCGCCGCAGGCGGAGCATTTAATGTTCGTAAAAAATTTTTGCTCACAACTCATAGCTAAAAGCTCACAGCTTCTTCTATCCATTAGTGCTGAATCCCGGATACAAAGTCATCCCCCCATCAACAAAAATAGAAGCACCTGTAATGTAGTCAGCGTCGTCGCTCGCTAACCACACAGCTGTGTTGCCAATGTCTTCGGGCTGCCCGATCCTTTGGTATGGAATTAGTGTGAGGAGCGATTGCAACGCTTGTGGAGTTTCCCATGCTTGTCTATTAATAGGCGTTTGAATAGCGCCGGGGCAAATACTGTTCACACGGATTTTTTGAGGGGCAAATTCCTGCGCAATGCTTTTCATCATGAGCATAATGCCGCCTTTACTTGCAGCATAGTTCACATGACCGCCCCATGGAATTACCTCGTGAACGCTGCTCATGCAAATTATTTTTCCGGCGGCTTTTGATCTTTCAGGAACCACCCCTCTTCTTAAAAATTCTCTGATTGCTTCACGTGCGCACAAAAATTGCCCAGTAAGATTTACGCCAATCACAAAGTTCCATTGCTCCAATGTCATTTTATCGAATGGTGAATCGCGTTGCAATCCGGCGTTGTTTATTAATATATCTACTGTGCCAAATTGTGTGATGGCATCAGCAAACATTTTTATCACTTCGTCTTCCTTGCTCACATCGCATTGATAAGTGATCCCTTCGCCACCCGCATTTTTAATTTCTGTCAACACCGCTTCAGCAGCTACTTTTGTTGCTTCAACCGGATGATTGATGATAACTTTTGCGCCTGCGCCCGCTAATGCCTTAGCAACTCCTGCGCCAATGCCAGAGCTCGCTCCGGTGATGATTGCTATCTGACCTTGTAATTTTTTTTCCATAAAAAAGTTTCAATAAAATAGTTTTTGTGAATGTAGAATTGAATGGAAAATTAAGCTGATTTTAGTTATGAGAAGCCAGAATGTGTTCCTGAGTTTGTTAACAATTTGTAAGTAGGAATCTGAGCATCTTCGATTTACTTAAGAAAATAAATCAACAGCCTGAAGCTAAATAGTAGTACAACCGATGAACGAAATGGTTATTAAATTCATTTCCACTGGAAATAAAATTAATAACAGAACAAGTTCGCAAGGATGCTAAATCGGAGTTGCTATGCGTGTATCAAAAAAAATTTAATCATCTTCACGCATAAATCCTTTCAATCGCATCTTTATATTTTTCCATAATAACTTTTCGCTTCAGGCTTAGCTTTGGTGTCATTTCGCCTGTATCAATGCTCCATTCATGAGGAAGCAATTCAAATTTTTTAATTTGCTCCACATGATTGAAGTTTTGATTATAATCTTCAACAATCTGTTTGTAAAACGTCTGCACCTGAGGGTTGTGAACGATTTGCTCGTTTGAAGTGTAAGCAACGTTATTCTGTTTGCACCACTCTGTGAGCGCGGCAAACGAAGGAACAATTAATGCGCCGACAAATTTTCTTTCGGGGCCAACGATAATAATCTGCTCTATGAACCGCGATTCTTTCAGTTTGTTTTCGATTGCTGCAGGTGCAACATATTTTCCACCGCTTGTTTTGAAGAGTTCTTTTTTTCTGTCGGTGATGCGAAGAAAAATCCCTTCTTCAAATGTGCCGATATCGCCGGTGTGAAGCCAGCCATTAATAACAGTTTCTGCAGTGAGGTCTGGTCGTTTGTAATAACCAACCATTACTGTAGGTCCTTTCACACATATTTCTCCATCTTCTTCCAATTTCACTTCAAGACCATTAGGAACAGGGCCGACAGTCCCGAATTTTCTTCTTCCCGGTTGCTGACAATTAATAGCAATCAGAGGAGAATTTTCAGTAGGGCCATAACCTTCAAATAACGGAACTTGTGCAGCATTAAAAATGCGCATTAACCTTTCCTGACAGGCTGCGCCACCTACAACAATAAATTTTATATTGCCACCAAGTGCTTCTCTCCATTTGTTGAAAATAATTTTGTTGGCAATTGACAATTGCATGTTGTAAAAAAATCCGCGATTAATAATGTTGTCATATTTTTTTCCGAGCTCAACTGCCCAGAAAAATAATTTTCTTTTGATGCCGGTGAGCTCAGCGCCTTTCGCCATGATGCGCTCATACACTTTTTCCAAAAGTCGTGGCACTGTTGTGAAAACATCCGGTTTTACTTCTTGCAGATTAGCTGCAATCGTGTCCATGCTTTCAGCAAAATAAATGCTGTAAGCACTGTACATATAAACGTAGCTTACTATTTTTTCAAAAATATGATTCAGCGGAAGAAAGCTCAATGCTTTTCGTGCAGGATTGTCTTCAAATGGAAAGCTTTCTTTTGCAATATTCAAACAGCTCATGAGATTATTATGGCTTAGCATCACTCCTTTTGGAACGCCCGTTGTTCCTGATGTGTAGATGATTGTCGCAAGGCAATCGCTCGTTACTTTTTGTTTGGACGATTCGATTTTTGAAATCATTTCATCATTAATAGGCAATAATAATTTCGACCAGTGATTGGCATTTGGGATTTCATTGAAAGTATAAATATCTTTCAGCGAAGGAACTTTATGTTGAATGCTTTTAACTTTCCCAAATAAATCTTCGCTGCTCACAAAAACATATTTTACGGAAGCATCATTGAAAATAAATTCAATTTCATTAATGCTCGTCGTAGGATAAATGGGAACTAATATGGCGCCGGATTGTTGGACTGCCATATCTGCGACAAGCCACTCCGGGCGATTATTTGCGATAATGGCAATTTTGTCGCGATTCTCAGTCGTCATATCATTTCCTGAAACGCCGAGCTGCAAAAGCCCAGCAGTCAGGCTGTTCACGGATTGCTGAATTTCTTTAGTGCTATAAGTTTTCCATTTTCCATTTTCTTTGGCAGCGAGCATTTCATCTTTTGGAAATTTTTCCATTTGGTAAGAAATGCAATCGAACAATCGTTTAGGCTCTGTCATGATGCTTGTAAAAATTTATGATACCATTTCGTGAATGGTGAATGGTCAATCGTCAATAGCTAAGATAAATTTGATTAAAGGTGGGGAACGCTATTCACCATTCACCATTGACGATTCACGAAAGCAAAAATTAGTGAAAAAAAGAATAACCGCAAAGCAAAGCGTTATTTTATCGGTATTTGGTAGTATTGCCCTTCAGGAAGTTTGAAAATTCTGCCTTTCTGAAATTCGATGAACTTATTATATTCATCAGCATGTGTGTTGCTCCATGCTTGAAATTGAGCAAGATTTTGTGCAGCGCCGAAAAGCCATTGATTGTATGCATTGAACAATCCTTCTTTCAAAAGCTGGCGATGATAATCGAACAAACGAAATGGGAATTGTATGACAGGTTTATCAAACCACGACAAAACAAATTCTGTGCGAAGAACAGTGAGCGATTCTGCATTCACACCGTTAGAAATAGCATTAGCGTGATTATTCAGCTCATTAATAAATGCAGATTCAAAAGCATTTTTGGTGCCTTGATTTTTTAATAATGCAGCATCTGCAAAAATCTTTTTGTATGCTTCTGAAATAACATCTTTTATTTCAGCAGTGCGGTTGCTGTAGCTTTCAATGTTCACAAAAATTTCGCCGTAAAGAACACACCATATTTTATTATTTTTTGCATAATAGTATTTGCTGGCGTTATAATAATTTGTTGAATAGCTCGGGTCAACTTCAATTCCTTTTTCCCATTGCCTGATGGCCTCCGGTCCACTGCTTGTTCCAAGCACTTCTCCATATTCATTATGAAGCACGCCACTTTTCGGAAATTTTTTCAGCCCTTCTTTATACATCTTCTCGCAATCTTTTCTTTCTTCAGTTGCTTTATAAACCATTCCTAATATTTGAAAACTCTGCACATCTGCATCAGCCCGCTCTGTTAAAGGCTTTGCAGTTGCGAGTGCCTTTTCAAAATTTCTGTCGAGATAATAAGCAAAAGCGAGGTCTTTGAGCAGCTCAATATTTTTTGGCTCTTGCTGCAATGCGCGGTTCAGTACCACAAGCGCGTTTGTGTAATCACCCTGGCGAATAAATGTTTTAGCAGTTTCATCAAGTGTTTTTGCGTCCTGCTGTTGTGCAAAAGAAAATGTTGCGATTAATATGAGAGAAAAAAGAAAAAATATGTTTTTCATGTTGTCAAAGATAGTGGTGAATGGTCAATGGTGAATTGTGAATGAGCAAACTTTGCAAAACATAAACAATTTAAATCTAACTATAAAAGGCAATTAAGACGCTGAGATGCCTTATATGTCTTTTATTGTTCAAATTAAAAAAGATGAGTCAACAATCCATCTCTTAATTTAGGTTCGAACCATGTGCTTTTTGGAGGCATT